>OFMR01001131.1_pt1 | contig 11964 bp, 8 predicted proteins | sample 1541931 | NCBI WGS metagenome assembly OFMR01 (sample SAMN04209224, study PRJEB22552) | human gut metagenome | biome: gut; material: feces | host: Homo sapiens | place: USA: Oklahoma | reverse complement strand
GTCAGGAACTTCATGAGCGTATCCGTCAGCTTTCCATGGAAGCAGGCAGAAACGTAAAAGAAAAAGGTGAGGACAACAACCTGTTAGAGCTGATCGCAGCAGATCCTGCATTTAACCTGTCCTTAGAGGATTTAAAGAAGGCTATGGAGCCATCCCGCTATGTAGGACGCGCACCAAAGCAGGTAGAAGAGTTCTTAGAGGAAGTCATCAACCCGATCTTAAAGGAAAATGAAGAAGTACTGGGAATGACTGCCCAGATCAATGTATAAAAAAGAAATTAGTGTGAATGGATAAGGGGCTGGAGCGAAAGCGTTCAGTCCCTTTCATGTATGAGGGATCATATGAATATCAATCTGGAATACTACAAGGTATTTTATTACGTGTGTCAGGAAGGAAGCCTTACGGCAGCAGCCCAGAGACTTTGTATCTCCCAGCCTGCAGTGAGCCAGGCAGTGCGCCAGCTGGAAAAAGAAGCAGGGGCAAAATTATTTTCCCGTACTTCTAAAGGAGTACTCCTTACAAGAGAAGGGGAATTGTTATATCATTATGTAAAAGGCGGGGTCGAGCAGCTGTTAGAAGGCGGCCGGATGCTTAAAAGAATGCTGGACATGGATATGGGAGAGGTGCGTATTGGTGCCAGTGACATGACACTGCAGTTTTTTCTGCTCCCGTATCTGGAGCAGTTTCACAAAGAATATCCAAGGATAAAGGTGACAGTGACCAATGCGCCCACACCGGAGACCATCCGCTGCCTAGAAGAAGGCAAGATTGATTTTGGTGTGGTGACTACACCTTTTTCAGGTCATGGAGCGATTCACAGTACAGAAGTAAAAGCTATTGATAACGTGTTTATTGCAGGAAGCAGCTTTAAAGAATTGCAGGGAAGGGAGTTAGACTATTCCATTCTCTGTGACCTGCCATGTATTTTTCTGGAAAAAAATACCAGCACCCGCCTGTTCATGGATCAGTTTTTATCCCAGAAAGGCATTGAATTAAAGCCGGAATTTGAACTGGCTACCAGCGATATGATCGTGCAGTTTGCCAGGCGGAACATGGGCGTTGGCTGTGTTATGGAAGGTTTTGCAAAAGAGGCCATAGAGCAGGGAGAAGTATTTGCCCTTTCTTTTAAAGAAAAAATGCCATCCCGGTCTATCTGTCTGGTAACGGGAGAGACAGGTTTAATGTCCATGGCAGGAAAGAATTTGTTAGAGCTGCTTGCAGAAAAATAAGAAGAACAGATAGCAGATACAAACAACATAAGCTGTCATTATGGCATACATAATAAATAATCACTTTACTTATAGTTCATAATATAGTAAAGTAGAAGGAGATTGATTATTTATTAATGATACCGGGCTTATGACCCAAGGAGGAATTTACGTATGGTTAGAGCAATTGTAGGTGCTAACTGGGGAGACGAAGGAAAAGGCAAGATCACAGATATGCTTGCAAAAGAGTCTGACATTATCATCCGTTTCCAGGGCGGAAGTAATGCAGGTCATACCATTATCAATGATTATGGTAAATTTGCACTTCATCTTCTTCCGTCTGGCGTATTCTATCAGCACACTACCAGCATCATTGGAAATGGCGTTGCATTAAACATCCCATATCTGATCAAGGAGATCCAGTCTATCGTAGACAGAGGCGTTCCGAAGCCACATATCCTGGTTTCTGACAGAGCACAGATCCTGATGCCTTACCATGTACTGTTTGATACTTATGAGGAGGCTCGTCTGGCTGGTAAGTCCTTTGGCTCCACCAAGTCCGGAATTGCTCCATTCTATTCTGATAAATATGCAAAGATCGGTTTCCAGGTAAGCGAACTCTTTGATGATGAGCTGTTAAAGGAAAAGACAGAGAGAGTATGTGAGATCAAGAACGTAATGCTTGAGCATCTGTACCACAAGCCTCTGTTAGATCCAAAGGAGCTTTACGATGAGTTAGTAAGCTATCGTGAAATGATCCGTCCATATGTATGTGATGTATCTGCATATCTGCACAATGCCATTAAAGAAGGCAAGAAGATCCTGTTAGAGGGACAGTTAGGTTCCTTAAAGGATCCGGATCACGGAATTTACCCAATGGTAACTTCTTCCTCTACACTGGCTGCTTACGGTGCTATTGGCGCAGGCATCCCGCCATATGAGATCAAGGATATTACCACTGTTGTTAAGGCATATTCCAGCGCAGTTGGTGCAGGTGCATTTGTCAGCGAGATATTCGGTGATGAAGCAGAAGAGTTAAGAAACCGTGGTGGTGATGGCGGCGAATACGGCGCTACTACCGGACGTCCAAGAAGAGTAGGCTGGTTCGATGCAGTTGCTACAAGATACGGCTGCCGTATCCAGGGCGCTACTGAAGTGGCCTTCACAGTATTAGATGTACTTGGCTACTTAGATGAAATCCCGGTTTGCATTGGCTATGAGATCGATGGCGAAGTGACCAGAGACTTCCCAACTACTGCAAAGCTTGAAAAGGCTAAACCGGTATTTACCAAGCTCCCGGGCTGGAAGACAGATATCCGCGGAATCAAGAATTACGCAGATCTCCCAGAGAACTGCCGTAAGTATATTGAGTTTGTAGAAAAAGAGATTGAAGTACCGATCACAATGGTATCTAATGGCCCAGGCCGTGATGATATTATCCTTAAATAAATGAACGGAAAAAACAGGCGTATCCGAAAGATCAGGATGCGCCTGTTTTTAATAACATTCTATAACTCCCCCAGCTTTGCCAGGCTGCGCCACTCCTTAGGTGTGACGCCGGTACACTTTTTAAAAATAGAGATGAAATAGCTTACATCGTTGTAGCCTGCTTTGGCAGCAATATCATTGATCCGCATATCCGTAAGCCGTAAAAGCTCCATGGATTTTTTTAAACGCAGGTCTAAAAGCAGTTCGCTGAAGGACTGTCCTGTATTCTTTTTGATGAGGCGGGACAGATAAGCGGCGCTGTAATTCATAGACTGGGCCAGCATATCAAGAGAAACATTCTGCTCCAGATTCTGTTCCAGATAATCAGTGATGCGTTCTGCAATCCCGCCGCCAAAAGAACTGGATCCTGTCTGGATCAGAGACTCTAACAGGGAAAGAGATTCTTTGGACAGTGTTTCCATACTTTCACAGCGGAATAAATGTTCGATAGCATCATATTCATTTTCAGAACTGTTAATATAACTTTCGGCAAAACGATATGTAAGCACAACAAGATTGATCAGCGTTTTTTTAATATAAGAAAAGTCACCGTGGGCAGACTGGAGCAGTTCATCAAAAAACTGCCGGAAGGTCTGTTGTAATTCTTGTTTCTGATTCTGAACAATACATTTCTGTATTTTCTTTTCATACATGGTCAGATTGAAAATATCATGATCCTGTTTTTTCTGTATTTCCGAATACATGATCAGGGAATTTCCACCTAAAGCGCTCCGGCAGTTAAGGGCCTGGACAGATTGCTTTTTTAACTGATGAAGCATAAAAATATCAGAACTTGGAAGGCTGATGCCAAAAGAAATATGGAATCCCAGTTCCTGCAGCGTTGTCTTCTGGAGCATTTCGCACAGGTGTAAAGAGGCAACCTCACAAAATTCAGGGGAATGCTTTGCATTAAAACAAAGGATACAGCTGATAATATCAATGCCCTGGGCAAGATAAACTTCTGGTTCCATTCCATTTAACAGCTCTTTGATCTGGGCATAGAGGGCAATATCTAAGGAACTTCCGGGAAAGTCACTTTGGGTGGAAATGACCACATAAAGAGCATCCTTAATGTTGCAGGCAGCTATTTTTTCTGAATAATCCCCAATACGTCCCTCTAATAGATCCTGGTAGATCTGCTCTGTGAGAAGAGGAGAGATGAGCTGAAGCTTTTCCTGGATGTATGTCTGCTGTCTGCGCCTGCTTTCCAGGTTATCTAAGGAATGGATACAGGAAAGGAGGGCGGATTCAATATCTTCAAATCGGAATGGCTTTAAAAGGTACTGGCGGATTCCAAGTGATAAAGCCTGTTTGGCGTATTCAAATTCTGCATAGCCGGTTAAAAGTATGATCTCTGTTTCCGGGAATCGTTCTTTTACAGCTTTGGAAAGCTCCAGGCCGTTCATCCCCGGCATACGTATATCGCTGATCAAAATATCCACTTTTTCTGATTCCAGAGTATGCAGTGCATTTAAGCCGTTTTCTGCAAAGCAGGTCACACAACACTGGTGATCAGACCATGGAAATGTTTTTAAACTGTCAAGTACGATAGGTTCATCGTCTGCGATCATTATCTTATACATACATATTTCCTCAAAATCAAATTCTATATTGCTTTTCTTTTTCTGTCTTTTCAACATGAAGAGGCATGCGGATGATAATAGTGGTTCCTTTTCCTGGATCAGACAGGATCTTTAAGCCAAAATCCGTTCCATACAGAAGCTGGAGCCGTTTGTGGACACTGGAAAGTCCAAAGCTGCCTTTCGTGCCTGGAGGCGGATCTAAGGCTTTTTCAATCTGGGCCCGTGTCATTCCCACACCATTATCATGGATCATAAAGAGGACGGTTTCTTCCTCATCATTTAAGATCCCGCTTATTTTTATAGTACCGTTTCCATTTTTTTCTTCCAGACCATGGATAAAGGCATTTTCCACAATAGGCTGAAGAATAAGTTTGGGGATCATAACAGGCATAAGTGCCGGTTCTACAGCAATATTTGCCTGTATCTTATCCCTGAAGCGGGCTTTCTGTATCTGTATATAATCACGGATATAAGACAGTTCCTGGGAAACAGTTATATAAGGATCAGTGTTTCCCATAGATGCACGCAGGAGAGAGGCCAGAGAATAGGTAGTATCAAAAATAGCATCGTTGCCTGCAAGTTTTGCCTGCCAGCAGATGGTATCTAAGGTATTATAAAGAAAATGTGGATTCGTCTGTGCCTGCAGGGAAGCATATTCTGCTTCCTTGCGCAAAAGCTCTGCCTTGTATACAGTCTGGATCAGGGAATTGATCTTCTGGATCATGTGATTAAAACCGGTATTTAAGTCGTTAAATTCATTTTTTGAAATGCCTTCTGCCAGATTAACGGAGAAATCGCCTTCTGAGGCTTTTTTCATGGCAGCTGTTACTGTATGGATTTTTTCAGCAAAAGAGCGTGAAAGCCTGTAGGAAATAAATATTGCCACAGCAGATACTAAAAGTACGCCTGTAATAACAGAAAGAGCCAGTTTTCGTACCTGGGCATGCAGGTCAGAAACTGAAATGATCCCCAGGGATTTCCAGCCGGTCTTAGGAGAAGTAGTATAAAAATACTCATAATCCACAGAGCCGATCTTACGGTTAAAACATCCATTTGTGCCGGTAAGAAAAGGATCAAGATCTGTAAGGAAAGAAGGATCCACTTCTTTGATATTAATAGGCTGGTTTTTGGAATCTAAGATAAGGGCAAATCCTTTCTCATCAAAATGGATATTCTTTACCAGATTGTCAATATAGCTGCTGTAAAGCGAAATATATAAGATACCCATATGATGAAAATTTCTGGTACTTTCAATAGGACGTATCATCTGGATGATCTGTTGCCTGGTATCACCGCGCCAGGTAATGTCGTATATATCAGTCAGGTCAGAAGCCGGGTAAAACAGATCCTCTGTATCCGGATCCAGCCTGGCAGGTACACGAAAAAGGGTATTATTGTCTTTAAATGAAGCAGCGGGGCGGATGGTAATATCCCGCATGGATGCATAGTCATATGTAAGGATCATATTCTTTTCTAGCTGATAGCTGTCCACCCGGCTGATAGACTGTCCGTTTGACAGATTTTCCAATGCATTCTGGATATAGTTATTATAAGAAATGGAAAGAGAGGTATTTTCAATCTGTACTAATAACTGATCCAGGTTGTCAGACAACTGCTGGATGGATTCTGCTGCATAGGAACTGGATTTCTGGTTGATGATCCGGGAAGCTAACAGATAACACCAGAAGGAGATCACAGAAAGCGGGATCACAGTAAAAATAAGAAACCAGATTAAAAGCTGTTCCTGGATTTTGCGGTTTTTCATTTTATGCCCTCCTGTCATAGTCATAGAAAACTTCCAATTTAAGAATAGCACAAACAAGAAAAAAAGTATGCAGGTTTTTCATAACGTGTCATATTACCCATATTATATCAGATTCTTTATATTGTTTTTAAATCCATGGATATGATACCATAAAGTCATCAGAAATGAAGCAAATAAAAGAAAAAATGAAGTAAAAAAGCAAAAACGAAAGGAAAACAGGAAGGAGAAGAAGTTATGAAAAAAAGGAATTGGGTGATCATGATGTCAGCAGCGGCTCTTGCTATGGCAAGCGTGACCGGATGCTCTTCACAGAATGGGGGAGAAACAACTGCCAAGGTGGAAAATGCAGGTGGAAGTAAAGATGGGGCTTCTGCTGATGGGGTAAAGGAGATCACTATGTGGTATCAGGAAAATAAGACCATGATACCTGCTTTTGACCAGAGAGTAGAAGATTTTAACAAGGAATATGAAGGGAAATATCATCTGACCATTGAGTATATTCCAAGAGGTTCTTCTTATGCTTATGAGGATAAGGTAAACTCAGCAGCTGCAGCAGGGATACTTCCGGATCTTCTTTCTTTAGACGGTCCAAATGTTTCTAACTATGCAGCAAACGGAATTATTGTTCCGATCACCAGCTATGTATCAGTGGAAAGCAAAAATGTCATGCTTCCGTCTACAGTATTACAGAATACATACCAGAATGACATGTATGCAGTCAGCTTCAATGAAGCAGTCAGCCTGTTCTATTACAACAAAGATGTATTTGAGGAACATGGCTTCCGCATTCCAGAGGGAATTGATGATGCTTACACACTGGATGAAGTGTATGAAATGGCAAAAGAAGTTTCTACTCCTGAAATGGTAGGTATTAAGATCATCATGAATAAGGGCGAAGGCCTGATCTACGGTTTATCCCCATTATTTGATTCAGCAGGTGCACCGTTAGTCAGTGAAGATGGTTCAAAGGCAGATGGCTACATCAACAGTGAAAAGAGCGTGGAGACTGCTGTTAAGCTTCAGAAATTCTTTGATGACAAGCTTGCCAATATTGATCCTACACCTACTGAATTCCAGGATCAGAAGGCAGCAATGTGGATTGCCGGAAACATCAATCAGGTCGTTCAGTTTGATGATTTCCCGGATCTGCATTGGGGAGCAACCTATCTGCCAAAAACAGGCGATCATGTAGTTTCCAACTGCGGAAGCTGGACATTGGGAATTTCTAAAGACTGCAAGGATCCGGATGCAGCTTATGTGGCACTGGAATTCATGACTAATTCTGAATCTACCAGACTTTACGGTGAGGTAGGAGGATATCCGCCTGCAAGAAAGTCTGCTTATGAAAATAATACCCAGTGGGATGAATATCCATACAGTCTTGCAAAAGAGCAGCTTTTTGAGGCGGCTGTTCCAAGACCAAAGACACCAGTTTACACTGTATTGACTTCCAAGTTTGCAGAGGCAATGTTAGACATTTTTACCGGTTCTGACGCAAAGGAATCTCTGGATGCAGTGGCATCTTATGTAGATGATGAATATGCAAGAGTGCAGGATTCTATGAAATAGCAAGTATGAAATAGCAGTAAATGGGATGCCTTCTAACAAAGAAGACATCCCATTCTGGTAAAGGGCATTTGTAAAGGAGGAGTATTGTGAGATATAAGATCGATTCCGAAAACAGTACCAGGATTAACATTACAGGAAGGAGAACAGGGGAGCAGCCAGGCTGTGTTCGTATCTTCCACAAGGGACAGCTGTCAGAGGAAGCATATTACAAATTTTCCGGTTTTGAAACTTTTTTATTTACCTGGGAAAAAAATCAGGAATATGAGTTGGAGATCTGTGAACTGGAGGTTTCCTTAGCCTATTCTTACTGCCCGGACTGTGTGCTGGAGCAGGGAGTAAGATTTATAGAATTTAAAGATAAGGCGTATTTTTATACAAAAGATAATTTAAAAGATGCGCTGACGCAGGATTACAGAAATACTTTCCATTTTTCTCCTTATAAAAACTGGATGAATGATCCAAACGGTCTTTGCTGGTTTAAGGGATATTATCACCTGTTTTATCAGTACAACCCTAATGGTCAGGAATGGGGAAATATGCACTGGGGCCATGCAGTGAGTAAAGATCTTCTTCACTGGGTACATCAGCCGGTTGCAGCTTATCCGCAGATCGAGTTAAATGGCTGTGAAGGAGAATACAGGGGCGGAGCTTTTTCTGGAAGTGCAGTGATCGAAAAAGATGTGATGCATTTATTTTACACCAGGCATTTCGGAAAAACAGACCGCAGCTGGCAAAGACAGTGGCAGGTAACAAAACAAAGCAAGGACGGCGTTCATTTTACTCATGAAGAATGTGCTGTGTGGGGAACACCAGAAGGTGTTACATGGCATTTCAGGGATCCTAAGGTTGTTCAGATAGAGGATAAGTGGAATATGATCATTGCAGGCAGCTGTTATGACCGTCCAGCAGTATTCCGTTATGAATCAGATGATCTTAAAAGCTGGAAATATGCCGGGATCTTATATGGGGAAACAGATCCCCAGTACGGTATTGCAGAGTGTCCGGATTTCTTCTATTTAGATGGAACATGGGTTTTGATCGTCAGTTATATTTATGCAGACGGGCGTAAGGATGGACGAGATGTAGTATGGTATACAGGAACTTATAAAGATGGAAAATTTGATCCGGAAAACAAGGGCCTATTAGATGAAGGAAAAGATTATTATGCTCCGCAAAGCTTTGAAGTGGAAGGAGAGCGTATAAGTGCCGGATGGAACTGTCACAGGCTGGGGCAGCATATAGCACAGCCGGGAAGTGCCAACGGTAGCTTAAGTCTTCCAAGAAAATTAGCAGTAAAAAATGGAAAACTATACTCACAGGTAATCCCACAGATCCAGGAACTTTTTACAGAAAAAGCAGAAAAGGGGCCGTATTTCCTTTCAATGAGAAAGACAAAAGAAATAAAGGAAAGTACAGTTCTTTCTCTGGCTGAATCACCGGCAGGAAAGGTAAATCTGTATATTGGTGAAACTGCTTTAAAACTAACTCTTGAAAAAGAAGATGCAGATGCAAAAGAGCAGGCACTTCCATTTGTATGCCAGATACAGACAGATCATCCGGTAGAAGAAATAACTGCATATGTAGATAAAGCGATCATAGAGCTGTTTATCAATGGCGGTGAACAGGCATGTACAAGAAGATTTTATCTTCCAAAAGCAGTTTTAAGACCTGTAGCAGAAAATACAGGTGCATGGAGTATTGATATAAAGGGAATGAGATCCATCTGGTGATTCCATCCGGTAAAAGAAGGGAGATATTATAATGAGTGGCAGAAGAAAAAGCTATGCTTACTTTTTCATCCTTCCAGGCTGTCTGATCCTGCTGATGTTTACCATCCTGGCAGCGGCTCTGGCATTTGGATTTAGTTTTATGGATTTTAACCTGCTGCGGCCAAAGGATGCAGCCTTTGTAGGATTTGAAAATTACATCCGCCTGTTTCAGGATGCCAGTTTTTTAAAGGCAATGAAAAATACACTGTATTTTGCAGTTGTTGTAGTTCCTTATCAGGTTACACTGGCATTTGGTCTGGCACTTTTAGTACGTGAAAATATTAAAGGCATTGGGATTTTCCGGTCTGCCTATTTTTCACCGTTAGTAACATCCATGAGTGTTATCGCTATCCTGTGGACCTTTATTTACAATCCTAATCCAACACAGGGCCTTTTAAATGCTATTTTAACAAAATTCGGTCTTCCGGCCTGCGATTTCCTGCGAAGTGCTGATACAGCCATGAATTCCATTATCTTTATGTCAGGCTGGCATGCAGCAGGACATCAGATGATGATCCTTTTGGCAGGTCTTCAGGCAATCCCGGAAGATCTTTATGAAGCAGCTTCCATTGACGGGGCCGGTGCATTAAAAAAGTTTCTTTATATCACAATTCCAGGTATTAAAAATGTGCTGATCTTCGTAGTTATGATGACGACGATTGCTGCTATGAAGCTGTTTACACAGCCTTACATCATGACTAACGGCGGTCCAAAAGAGTCTACTATGACACTGACCTATTATCTGTATCGTCAGGGCTTCCAGTACCGCAATATGGGATATGCTTCTGCAGTTTCAGTTATTTTCTTTATTGTAGTAGTAGGTATTTCAGTTGTAGTAAAGAAGCTTATGAAAGCAAGATAGGAGGATAAACAGATGAATAAGAATAAAAAATATTTTCTGATCTATGTAGTCAATATCCTTCTGGGACTTTTGTATATTTCTCCCCTGATCTGGATGGTGGTATCTGCATTTAAACCGGAAAACCGTATTTTTGCAGATATGTCCAAAGGACTGGCAGCCTTCTGGCCTGCAGGAGCGACCTTAGATAATTTTAAAGAAGTCTTTGTACGAAGCAACATGCCCCGCTATATCCTGAACAGTGTTACTTATGTTACGATCCTTGTGTTTTTAAGCATGGCAGTAAACTCTGCCTTTGGTTATGCACTTGCAAAATTTGAATTTAAGGGTAAAAATGTGATCCTTACAGTGGTATTATCTTTGCTGGTACTGCCGTTGGAAAGTATTTTGCTATCTTTGTTTTTCATTGTAAATAAGCTGGGATGGGTGGATTCCTATCTGGCACTGATCATTCCTTTTATTGTAAAATGTTTTGACGTATACCTGTTCAGGCAGTTTTTCCTGGATGTGCCGGATGATCTGATCGAAGCAGCAGAGATTGACGGAGCCGGACCATTTAAAACCTTTTTACAGGTCATCATACCGGTATCCAAGCCTGTTTTTGCTACTGTCTTTATTCTGGATTATGTGGCTTACTGGTCCGACTTTATGTGGCCTCTGCTTGTTATCACTGATGCAGGAAAAAGAACGGTACAGCTTGGTATCCAGACATTCTTTACAGAACCTCCGGTTTATTATGGTCCTATCATGGCTGCGCTGACTATTGCATCTGTGCCTATGATCATTATGTTCCTGTTTTTACAGAAATATTATGTGCAGGGAATTTCTACCAGTGGTATTAAAGGTTGATAATATCAAGGTTGATATTATCAAAAAAGTTAAAAAATATAAAAAAGGTCTGCTGATGATATTCTATCAAAAGCAGACCTTTTGCATTAAAAATTATAAACAAATTCAGGATCTGGTACACTGTTTCATAAATAACTGGCCGGCATTGCAGACAATGGGATGGCTGGTTATTTTTTTAATGATGTATCATTACTGTCATCTTTTTTTAACACCCGTGTCATCAGTCCCATAGCATAAAACAGTACGGAAATAAACACGATAGAGAAAATAACTGCCATCAGCTGATTGGCCGGGGCACCGGTTATTGCAAGTACAATGGCTGCAATAAAAAGGCCTGCTAATAATATTACCATAAGGGCAGCTGATATCCGTTTTAATTTCTTCATGGATTTTTATAACTCCTTTTTATTCTGCCAGTTCTTCCCATTTCTCATAGAGAACTTCCAGTTCTTTCTGGATAGACTCTTTCTCTTTGTTCAGTTCCATAAGGCGGGAAACATCAGTATATACATCTTCCTGGGAGAGGAGCTCATCGATCTCCCCGTCTCTTGTTTCCAGTTCGTGGATCTTGTCCTCCACCTTTTTCAGTTCATTCTGGCGTTTGCGAAGACGGGCCTGCTCCTCTTTCTGGGCTTTCCAGTCTATTTTTCCGTCAGCAGGAGAGCCGGCAGAGGAGGCGGTCATAGCTGTCTGGGAAGTACGGCTTGAAGATATGCCGGAGGCAGTACTGGCTGCCTGCGGGCTGTTTGCACCGGTTGGATGGTTAGCTGCAGTCTGGGCCATCTGTCTTGCGGCAAAGGCAGCTTCTACATCTTCTTTTTTCTCCAGATAATAGTCATAATTGCCGATATAGTTGATAAATGAACCATTTGTC
>OFMR01001126.1_pt1 | contig 12002 bp, 10 predicted proteins | sample 1541931 | NCBI WGS metagenome assembly OFMR01 (sample SAMN04209224, study PRJEB22552) | human gut metagenome | biome: gut; material: feces | host: Homo sapiens | place: USA: Oklahoma | reverse complement strand
CTGGCTTACCAGCTACAGTGAGTATCTAAATGACCTGTCGCCCTGGTATCAAGACAATGTATCGCCGAAATTCGTGGACTATCGAAACCGCCTGATGGCACTTCTGAATCAGGAGAGCAGTCTTCTGGAAATCGTCAAGCTGATCGGAAGCGACGTACTGCCGGACGATCAGAAGCTGATTCTGGAAATCGCCAGAGTCATCCGCCTGGGATTCCTTCAGCAGAACGCATTCCACAAGGATGATACCTGCGTATCCATGGAAAAACAGTTCAAAATGATGGATACGATTTTATATCTTTACAAACAGGCACGCGCACTGGTAACGATGGGACACCCCATGTCCGTCCTCAAATCGGAAAATATTTTCGACCGCGTCATTGCCATCAAATATGATGTACCGAACGACCGGCTGGAATTGTTTGCCCAGTATCACCGAGACATTGACGCATTTTACCAGCATGTACTGGAAAAGAACGCATAAGGAGGGATTTTGCTCATGTCAATCGAATATTTAGGACTCAGCAGCATTAACGGCCCTCTGATTGCTCTGGAGGGCGTACAGGGAGCTTTCTTTGACGAAATCGTAGAGTTTGTCATAGGTGGATCTGAACGCAAGATTGGACGAATTATCGAACTATATGAAGACAAAGCTGTGATTCAGGTCTTTGAAGGCTCTGAGAACATGTCTTTGAAAAATACACACACACGACTGACCGGACATCCGATGGAAATCGCACTTTCCCCGGATATGCTGGGTCGTACATTCAACGGAATCGGAGAACCCATTGACGATCTGGGTCCCATTGTTTCCAAGCTGAAACGAGATGTCAACGGCCTGCCGCTCAACCCGGTCATGCGGGAATACCCGCGAAACTATATCCGCACCGGAATTTCTGCAATCGACGGACTGACCACCCTGATCCGCGGTCAAAAGCTGCCGATCTTCTCCGGAAACGGACTTCCTCATGACCAGCTGGCAGCCCAGATCGTAAAGCAGGCGTCTCTCGGAGATGATTCCGATGAAGAATTTGCCATTGTATTTGCCGCCATGGGTGTCAAACATGATGTTGCCGACTTCTTCCGCAGAACTTTTGAAGAAAGCGGCGTTGCCGACCACGTTGCCATGTTTCTGAACCTCGCAAACGATCCGGTCGTGGAACGTCTGATTACGCCGAAGGTTGCACTAACCGTGGCAGAATATCTGGCATTTGAACAAAATATGCACATTCTGGTTATCCTGACTGATATGACTTCTTTCGCTGAAGCCATGCGTGAGGTTTCCTCTTCTAAGGGAGAAATTCCAAGTCGAAAAGGATTCCCGGGATATTTGTACAGTGAACTTGCTGCACTTTATGAAAGAGCCGGTATCGTACAGGGTGTCAATGGCTCTGTGACGCAGCTTCCGATCCTGACCATGCCAAACGATGATATCACGCACCCGATTCCTGACCTGACCGGATACATTACCGAAGGACAGATTGTTCTGGACCGCACCTTAAACGGACAGTCCATCTATCCGCCGATCAGTATCCTGCCGTCCCTTTCCCGTCTGATGAAGGACGGAATCGGAGCCGGATACACAAGAGAGGATCATCAGGATCTGGCAAACCAGTTATTCTCTGCTTACGCCAAAGTAGGCGATGCAAGAAACCTGGCTTCTGTTATCGGAGAAGATGAACTCTCCCCGATTGACAAACAGTATCTGGCATTCGGAAAAGAATTTGAAGAGAAATATATCGGGCAGGGTCCGGAAGAAAACCGCACCATGGAAGAAACCCTGAACCTCGGATGGGAACTTCTGGGACGTCTTCCAAAAGAAGAGCTGGATCGTGTGGATACGAAGATTCTGGATAAATACTATCACCCAACAATTTACGATGACACCACGACTGCCACATCCAGTCCGGGCTCCATCGCAAATCAGAACTAAAGGAGGGATTCTATGGATCCGCGTACATTTCCTACCAAAGGGAATCTCATGCTTGCCAAAAATTCCCTCACCCTTGCAAAACAAGGCTATGAGCTGATGGACAAAAAACGAAATATTCTGATCCGGGAACTGATGGATCTGATCGATGAGGCGCGAGATATCCAGGATGAGATCGACAGCACCTTTACCTATGCGTATCAGTGCCTGCAGCGTGCCAATATCGAGCATGGTATCAACATGGTCTCTCAGATTGCCTATACCGTTCCGATTGAAAACTCCATCACCATTCAGACCAGAAGTATTATGGGAACCGAGATTCCCCACGTAAAATACACCCCTTCCGTGCCTGCGCCGACCTACGCTTTCAGTACAACCCGCGAGAGCGTAGACCTGGCTGCAGATGCATTCCGAAAAGTAAAAGATCTGACGGTAAAACTTTCCATGGTGGAAAACGCAGCATATCGCCTTGCCACTAACATTAAAAAGACACAGAAGCGGGCAAATGCGCTGCAAAATATCACCATTCCAATGTATACGGAACTGGTTTACAATATCACCAATGCACTGGAAGAAAAAGAACGGGAAGAATTCACACGACTGAAAGTCATTAAGAGAATGAAACAGAAAAAATCGGGAGGATGATACTTGAAACAGGGGGACTGTCGGAATAGGCAGTCCCTTCTTCATATCTGCTTACTGCAACCCTGACATTCTTAAAGCATTATATTTACAAATATTTTCAGCTTCTTCTTGTGTAAAATCCATTTGTCCCAAAATATCACAATATGTATCGTAAATTTCTATTGCACGTATGCTTCTGCTATCGGGATAATCTGTTGCGAATACTAACTTTTCAACCCCTAAAGAACGCAAAACTATATTCGTATTTTCTATGCCCATTCTATCCACCAAATCAGGTAAGACCGCTGATAAATTAAAGTATGCATTTAATCCATATAATTCTTCATATTGGAATCCACCCAAATGAGCAATTGACAATCTAAGGTTTGAATATTTTCCAACTACATTTCTAATCCTGGCAGGAGAACATACATCATCCAATAATTTCTCCCTTGGATAAGAATGGAGTTCTATGAGAATTTTATGATCATTCGCATATTTTATGATTTGCTCATAATAATCTCCATCTATAGGATATCCCGTATTACTTGGATGAAGTTTGATGCCAATAAATTCTTTTTGCATTAACACTTGTTCTAGTTCAAACAGCATATCCTCTATGTCTTTCCTGATGTCAACGTCAGCAAAACAATAAAATCTATTTATCTTACCGCTTATCATATTTTTCATATTCTTATTCACTGCTTCCACTGCTGGTTCCATAGAAAGCATATACGGATCATTAAATGGCATAATAAAAGCACATTCAATATTATATGTTTTCATTATTTTTTCATAATCATCTATAGAACCATTCACAATAAATCTTCCGTCATAATCTATATTAGCATCTATGACATCCTTTGGAGTCAAGTGAATATGTGCATCTATTTTAGGAATTTTTCTCCAGTCAACCATATATTTTCTCTCCCCACTTTTCTCCTGTCTGATATCTCTTCAACTCTTCCAGTTTTCCTGCTTCCATGCATTACCTCATAATATGTCAGTCCCTTGTTTTCTTTTTTGAAGCATTCCCATTTTACTCTATTTCTCCATTTCTAATTCATGAAATATCTTTCCAGACAAACTCCCCGGCACCTTCACTTTACATCAAAATAGTATTTCATCTCTTTCTGAAACGAAGAATGTCTTGGATATTTTCTTTTATACTCCGCAAAAATTTCTTCTCTGGCTCTCGCCGTTCCCATATCTTCCTTGATTTCTCCTACCATTGCTAGCAAAACCGCAACTTCTGCGTATTGATTTTGATGCTTTCCTGACACGATTGCATCCGCTCTGCTATATACCGTTTTTTCCGCCCAAGACAGAATCCTCTTCTTTTCTGCCTGTTCGATCGGGTAATACGCTTTCCATCTCTGAAAATAATTCCAGAATACACTTACCTTATGCAACTGGCTCTCTTCTATTATTTCCTGCTCAAATCCCATTACACAATCAGCATCTTTCATATCTGGGAATCCAACATAATTCGCAATACTCCCCGCGGCTTTAGAGGGCAGAGATTTACTATATAAATAGAGCAAAAACAACCGAATTCCATAGCGAATAAAAGAAGAACTCCATCCCAGAGAACCCGCCGGATTTTTAGATGCTGATTTCACAGATATAAAATCCCCCATATAAAAACTAAGAAAATAATAACTATAACCATCTATGATATTCCGGTGCAGTTCTGTATTCCTTATATCATTTTCACAATTTCCCCTGATTCTGTTTTTAAGCACTTCTTTTCCACGCATTCCATATTGCACTGCCATTTCCTTTGTACCAAACAGACGCAGAAAATTTTTCTCTGTTGAATCTGAGCAGAAACACTCCCAGCAAAACTTCATCATTTTTTCTTCATGCCCAAGACAGAATGAAGCATATGCTGCTTTCAAACATATCTCTGCTCTGATCTTCAATTGTCTGTTAACCTTCTCAAGAACTTTTTCCCCTGTTTTTTCTATCTTTTCATAATCCTGTGCTTTGCCATACACATCCATAGCAGCAAGATAAAGCGAAGGGTGTACTGCTGCACTTTCATCTGCAATATGGACAAGTCCGTCTATTCCCTGAGAATACAAGACTGCATCTTTTAAAAGCCGCCCTGCGATATCACCCTGTTTGTTTTTCAGAAGAACGATCCAATCCTCCCAGAATTGTTTCTGATCCTTCAGCGCTTCCCTTCCAACATGGAATATCTCTTCCATATGCAGGTTTTTAAAAGCAGAATGATTGAAATACAGATAAAGCATCTCTGCCCTTTTTTCCTTTTTCAACACCTGATAATTCGCATATAAGGTTTGTAATGCCAGCTGTTTCATATCTGTGGCAATAATACCATTCTCCGCCAGTGTATCCAAATCCACAAATTCCCCATCTTCATAATCCGTACCCACTTCCATTTCCCACAGCCACTCATAAATAGAATTTGCTTCCTGATAACGCCTGTCATTGATACAATCATTTGCAAATCGCATCATAAACATGATCTTATCCCCAATCTGCTGATTATCATAGTACTCTATTATCCATTCTCTATCCCAGTAATCGTCCCCGTAGTCCTCATATTCTTCTGTATCCAAATATAATTTACCGTCCTCTATCTGCTGCTTCCATTCTTCAATCTGCAACATTTTTTCATCAACAAATCCTTGGGACATCAGACTCTGAGGCGAAATATCGGCAGTATTCTCTTTCTCTGTACATTCTGTAATCAGATGCTGCAGATATTCATACTGCTCTTTCGACAGCCGCTTCGCTATCTTTTCTATGATTTTCTGTAACTCTTCTTTTGTCAGCTCATCCAATTTCAGGTTCTTCATTTTCTCCTCCCTTCAAGGAAAACATTTCTTTTTTCCAGTTTTTCATATATTGTTCCATTTCTTCTCTTTATCTTTTAAAGATAAAACCGCCTCTACCTACCCAATCAGTTGTTCCTTGTCTAGCATATACGTTACATATTTTCATGCAAATCAATATCTTCAACTGTAACATGTGTTCTTGCCTCTTGAAGTAATTTTTCAATTTTATTTATCATCTTATTATCCACTAATTTCTTCATGCTTCCTTCTATATTATCAACTGAATTCACTACACTTACTATATCAGTTCCCGCTGATAGTAGTTGCAAAAATTTTACATTTTTCATATTTTAGAGATACTTTGTGCTGTACACAACACTCCCGAGGATGTCAAGTCATTGCTACAAGTTCAGTAGTAGTGGACGTTACATTATTGCTACAAATCAAGGCAATGATTTTCATTACACCTCCTTCCGTTTGTCATCATGAATACAGAACTTAGTGAAACTTAGCGAAACTTAAATTAAATCTCTTTCAGACAATTCAATTTGGATATTCACCAACTGTGGATTATTTCTCAGTGCACCAGTTTCCAACTTACCGCCTGCTGCCTTGCATCCACAAATCTCTTATAAATACCTTCCTGCTTCATTAGCTGCTCATGTGTTCCCTGCTGCACAATTTTTCCTTTGTCAACAACCACAATCTGGTCTGCATGTCTGACCGTTTTTAATCTGTGGGCAATCATAATAATCGTTTTTTCCCTTGTAAGTGCATCTACTGCATCCATCAGCTCTTTTTCATTCTCCGGATCAACATTGGCCGTTGCCTCATCTAATATAACGATTGGCGCATCCTTCATGATCGCTCTGGCTATGGAAATACGCTGCTTCTCGCCACCGGAAAGTGTAGCTCCTCCCTCTCCAATCACTGTATCATATCCATCAGGAAGTTTGCTGATGAAATCATGACAGCATGCTTTCTTCGCCGCTTCCACCACTTCCTCATTGCTTGCATCCTGACATCCGAATTTTATATTATTTTCAATGGTATCTGCAAACAAATACACAGACTGAAATACAAATGAAAAATTACTCATCAGACTGTTCATGCTGTAGTCCTTTACATTCACGCCTCCAAGCGTCACTTCCCCGGAATCCACATCCCAGAACCTGGCGATCAGATTGCAAAGTGTTGATTTTCCTCCACCAGATGGTCCAACGATTGCTGTCGTTGTTTTCTGTGGGACAGAGAGCGATATATCGTCAATGATCTTCCGTTTGTCATAGGAAAACGAAACATTAGATAGTCTGATGTCGTAATTTTCCGGCTGAATCTCTTTGCCGTCAATATCCATGGTGTCCAGCTCCAGTATTGCATTTGCTTTATCTACACATACACTTACCACATGTAAAAGGGATGAATAATTTCCTGCGCATTCCAGGCTGGAATAAAGCATAAATGCCGAGATTGTCATACCGATCGCATAGACCGCGCTCATGGTTCCATTGATATAAAAATATGCGCTGCCTGCTACGATCACAGCACCTGTAATTTTGGTTATCACACTTTGCAGAAAATGATAGGGCACAAACAGCATTTCCATCTTTGTATTGACCTTTTCGCATGCTTCATTTGCATCGTTTAATCTTTTTGCCTGTTTTCCAAGCAGGTTGTATGACTTCACCTCTGATATTCCCTGCAGATACTCCATGATCTGGTTTACAAGCTCCGTATCGCATACCACTTTTTGCTCTGAATCTTTTTTCCCTGCATTCTGCATTACAGAATTGACCCCAAAGAAAATAAGTACTCCTGCTGCAGCTATCAGTCCGATTCTCCAGTCAAAAATAAACAGCATAAGAATGATCATTGATGTTTCCAGAATTCCCTGCATTGTCAGCATAACCACTCTCGCAGCCACATCGCCAAGTATTTCCATTGTATTGGTTGTAATGGAAGAAATTTCCCCGATACTATTGGAATTGAAATACCCCATCGGCAGATATCGCAGATGTTCTGCAATCTTGATTCTCATAAAAGCACTTGCATTATATCCTCCCTCTGTCTGAAGCACTGTAGAGTATCTCTTGCAGATTACGTCGACTACAATTGCAAGAACCATAATCGCAACGGAGCCTCCAATATATTTTCCTGTCGGTTTCCCACTCAGCAGACCAATCAGTATGTACATAATAGCCGGAATCTTCATTGCTGAGGCAAGAGCCTCTATGAGTCCGATCACTATCGACAGTTTAAATTTATTGCCATTTTCCCTGCCTGAAAAACGAAAGAATTTTGCCAGAATCCCAAACATATCATTCTCCCTCCTTCACTGTATCTTTTACAGAAATATGGGCATTCCACATTTCCTTATAAAGCGGGCATGACACCAGAAGTTCCTCATGTGTGCCATGTGCTGTTACATTTCCATCATTTACAACAAAGATCTGGTCACTGTCCTTAACAGTAGAAAGTCTGTGTGCTATTACGATCAGGGTCTTCCCTGCTACCAGTTTTGCGATAGAATTCTGCAGAATTGCCTCATTTTCCGGATCTGTGTAGGCAGTTGCCTCATCAAGAATCACGATCGGAGCATCCTTTAGCATTGCTCTTGCAATGGAGATACGCTGTCTCTCGCCTCCTGACAGATGTCCTCCTGCACCTCCTACAACCGTATCAAATCCATTCTCCAACTGCATGATAAATTCATAGCATCCGCTTTTCTTTGTCACCTCGATGACCTGTTCATCTGTAGCCTCTGGATTTCCCTGTCTGATATTTTCACGTACCGTTTCATTGAACAGATAATTATCCTGTGCAACATATGCAATTTTCCGATTAAAATCTGCAAGCGACATTTCTTTGACATCAACTCCACCGATTTTAATGCTTCCGGAATCCACATCCCACAAGGACGCAATCAGCTTTGCGATGGTCGACTTGCCGCTTCCGGAAGGTCCTACGATTGCATTTACCGTTCCTGCTTTCAGCTCCATAGTTACTCCATGCAGAATCTCTTTGTCGTGATAACCAAATCTGACATCTTCAAGAGTAACGGAGTTATCTTTTGGAACACTTTTACTTTTCTCTGGACGTTCAAGCTCCGGCTGTTCCAGAATTCCTGCCACTTCACCAACAATCACTCCGATCTTGCCAAGATCATCTGTATAGGAACCCACTGTGATCAACGGTCCAACGATTCCAAGTGATAAAATAATGCAGATGACAAAATCTGAAATCGCAAGTGTTCCATTGGCTACATAATGTGCCCCAAACGGCAATACCGTAAGAAGCGTATAAGGTGTGACCACCATCATCAGTCCATGAAAGATCGAGCACCGTTTCATCCAGGAAATAAAGGAATCTGCATAAGCCATAGCCGCCTTTGTAAATTTTGCATAAGAACTTTCTGTCTTTCCAAATGCCTTGATCACTTCGATTCCGTCAATATATTCCACTGCCGCATCATTCAGATCTTTTGTTGTCTGAACCGTTCTCTCGAAGCTTGGTTTATAATCCAGCATCATTCCAAAATAGGAAAGAAATCCCACTATAACCGGCACCAATGACCAGAGTGCCAGTCTCCAGTCTGTCAGGAAGAAATAAATCAAAATCACAATCGGTGCCAGCAGATTGGACGTGAATTCCGGGACAATATGCGCCAGTGTTGTCTCGATACTGTCGATTCTTTCCACCATGATATTTTTAAATGTACCGGAAGGTGTGTCTTTCACATAGCCAAGAGGTACCCGCGCCAGCTTGTCACAGCAGGATTTTCTTATATTTGCAAGTACTGCAAACGTTGCTTTATGTGACAATGCTGTCGAAAGTGAATGAAGCAGTTCTGCAATGATAAACGATAATGCAATCAGAACCGCTTTTGCAAGATATATTTCAAACTCCTTTTCACCATTTAAAAACAGCTTTACTACATCTGCAATAATAAAATACGGCAAAATCTTAAAAATCACATTTCCTATTGCAAGTAACACACTCCACACATAAGCAATTCTTTTTTGTCCCGCCCATGTCAGGATCCAGCTGATTGTCGACTTCTTTTTTTCTTTCACATCTCTTCACTCCTTACGTTCGTTTTATTGTTTCGTTTTATTGTTTCGTTTTATTGCTTTACCTTCTGTTAGTTCGCGCTAACCAACATATAATAAAATAGGTGGTTTACTGGCATCAACCACCTGATATTATTATCCTGTCTGAACTTTATTCAGAAATCCAGAACCTGCAACACACATAACCTATTCAGAATTCCTGCATCAGTTATACTGGAAATTCAATATTCCACAATCGTTCCCAGCCACCTGTATTAAATTCTTTCAGTTGATGTACATTTTTCTTTGCAGTCTCCCTGTCTATATCATGCTCAATGATCTGAAATACTGATGAAAAAAATCCCGTATAGATCATATGCATAAGGCTTTCCTCTACAACCGGTATTTTTACACCGGCTTCCTTCATTTTTTCCATATATTTCAGGCTGGACTTCATTTCCCGCTCCACCATATTGTGTATGAATAATTCAAATTTTCCACTGTCTCCGCATTTCAACAATAATCTGAAATTATCATAATGATCATAGATATAATCAACCATCTGCTCCATCCCATCACTGGATGTATCCGACATATTCCTTGTCTGATCACTGGCAGAAAGCTTTTCAAACTCCTCAACGATCTGGTCATAAATCTGATAAATATGTTCCATATAAGGATCCGTCAGTGCATCAAAAAGTGCCTCTTTCGTCGGATAATATTTGTAAAATGCTCCAGTAGTAAGCCCTGCATCTTTTACAATATTTCTTAAAGATGCTCCTGTCAAACCATCTTTCAGAAAATGTTTTCTGGCTGTATCTAATATGTTTTTCTGTGTATCTTCTGCTTTCGTCGACATTCTTTTCGTATCCTCTAAACTTCTTTTCAAAATATAACAGTGCTATATAACACTGTTATATTTTAACTCATTACAGGAATTTGTCAAGTCTTGGTGTTTCAATTTTTTATTTTCCTCGTGTATTCAGTTTCCACTCCGCAGATGCTTTCTGCAGTTTTACAAGTCTGTTCTATTCAGACAGATTTTCTTTGCAGAAAAGTTCTATACAGTTCTCAACCATTGTCTGATCATAGTCTGTTGAAATACCTGAGCCAAGCCAGTATGCATAGTCTCCTTCATCATATTTTCCAAGTGCCTCCAAATCGCTGCCGTAGCGCAATTCAATATGATAGGTTGTATCATTTGTATCTGGTGCTATGCAGAAATAAGTAAATTCGCCTGAGTCTGCATCGTCACTTTTAAATTCGTATAACCCACGTACTTCTTCTATTCCAACATAATGATATGTATGGGAAAAGATTTCTTTTCCTTCTGAATCATATCCCTTGATCACTGAATCAGAACCATTAAATTCCAGCTTATTTACACCTTCTTTAAAAGAGCAGTCATAAACACCATCGCCATCTTTGTATGCTTCTACTGCTTCTTCTCCATAAATTGTTCCTGAAACCATGGATGCTAACTTATCATATGCTGCCTCCGCATTTTCCTCACCAACCAACTCTGTACAATCATCAATCCAGATCTGCTGATATTTTTCATCAAGAATTACCGGCCATAGTTCCTGATATGAACCCGTCAAATCAACCAAAAGTTGTTTTGCAGCATCCTGATTTTCATCTGCTTTCTGTTTCTTGTCCGTCGTATTTGTACTTTCTGTAACAGTTGCCGTACCTGTACTTTCTGCAAATGTAGCGTTACTACAAGCAACTAACATTGAAAATGACGTTGCAACTGTTAAAAATAATGTTAAAAGTTTTTTCTGCTTCATGAGATGCCTCCTTAAATTAAAAATCGTTGCAGTTAGATTCTTCTAACTACAACGCATATTTTATAGATTTCCATATAGAATCTCAATTACTAAACAGACTCTTTTTCTATCCATTCAGACTTTCCTGTGTCTTTTTCTTACGGTATTCCGTTGGTGTCATACCGTATTCTGTACGAAATGCAGATGTAAATTTGTTCGGATTCTGATAGCCAATTTGTAATGCTATCTCCCCGATCGTAAGTTTATTTTCTTTTAAAAGGCGTTCCGCCATCTGCAGCCTGTACTTTTTCATATAAGCGTACACAGAATTTCCGTATACACCCTTAAAGCATTTTTTCAAAACAGTTGGTGACATTTTAAAACGCACTGACAATTCTTCAATCGTATAATGCCCCCTATAGTGTCCCTTTAGAAACGCATGAACCTGCTTTATTGCATCAATCTGTACATCCGAAAAATATACATGCTCAGAATTATTTTTCTTTAAATCAAATCCAGTTAATACTAATAATAGTTCCAGAATTTTCACACGAATATAACCATATCTGATTTCTTCAGGAACTTTATACAATTCCAAAAAGATATGTTCTATTGACTGATTTGCCCGTATAATAGTAAAACTATGTGTTTTTGAAATGTTACTAATCTTTTCCAGATTTACAGACAATAATTGCAGTATCCTTTTCATTTCGTCTGTAATCATGGAAAAGTCAAGCGTAATGGTAATTCCATGATAACGCGATGTTGGAAACTCTGACACATGCCCAGTTTTTTTCAAAGAACAAAATGACAAGTCTCCTGCCGC
>OFMR01001093.1_pt1 | contig 12410 bp, 8 predicted proteins | sample 1541931 | NCBI WGS metagenome assembly OFMR01 (sample SAMN04209224, study PRJEB22552) | human gut metagenome | biome: gut; material: feces | host: Homo sapiens | place: USA: Oklahoma | reverse complement strand
TATGTGACATATCCAATACAGTAGAAAGGGCTCCTCCATGTATAATAAGCATTCGGTAGGCAATTTTGTCCATTTTGTGAGCATAGCTGGCAGGTTGGAGGCACTGTTTGAGCGAACGCAGTGAGCGAGTTTGCCGGAGACCTGACTAATCGGCAGCGGAGCAAAATGGACAAAATTACCGTGAATGCGTTTATACATGGAAGAGCCCTTTCGGACCCTATTGAACTAAATCCCAATATAATAATACATCAATGACATAGCTTCGTCACATCTGTAATCGTAAGATTTTGTTCGATTGCATTTGTGACAGGGCTGTGTTATTCTAAAAATAAAAGGAGGAAGGGGCATGAAAAACTTATTGGAACAGCTGTATGCAGGGGAACTGGTTCCCGCAGAATTAAAAATAGAAGGAAATGAGGAATACGAGGCGCTTTGCAGGAAATCCCTGGAAGAAATAGAAAACTTTACAGAAAAGCTGGATAAAGAAAGCCGGAAAGAATTTCAAAATGTATTAGATACTTACCTGGAATTAACTTATCTTGAAAAACGGCAGTCATTCTGTGACGGATTCCGAATCGGAGCAGGTGTTATGTGTGAAATATTCCATGATAGATCAGTTAGAAGTAATTTATAAATAATTGCTTATAAATATTAATAAGTATGACTTTACAATAAAAACTATACAATTGTAAAAAAAGTATCGCAATATTGCGAAGAATATTGACAATTTAAAAGAGCATGCTATAATAAGGTCTGTATTTGAGACTTTAATAACCGGGAATCATCAAATGGAGGAGATGTATTATGAAGGGAAAGAAGATCATCAGTGCAGCATTAGCAGGTGTTATGGCGCTCTCATTAACAGCATGTGGAGGCGGTTCCGCGCAGGAAACAACAGCGGCTCCTGCAGCTGGTTCTAAGGCAGAAGAGACTACAGCTGCAGCAGAAGGCTCAGAAGCAGCCACTGGTGAAGGCGTAACTAAAGAAGACTTAAAGGTTGGCTTTATTTTCATCGGTGATGAAAACGAAGGTTATACAGCCGCTCATTACAAGGGCGCAAAAGAAATGCAGGAAGCATTAGGATTAAATGATGACCAGCTGATCGTAAAATGGAATATTCCGGAAGATGAGACAGCAAAGGACGCAGCAATGGACTTGGCGGATCAGGGATGCCAGATCGTATTTGCAAACAGCTTTGGCCATGAATCATATGTAATAGAAGCTGCAAAAGAATATCCGGAGGTCCAGTTCTGCCACGCAACCGGTTTCCAGGCAGCAGGCAGCGGACTTTCCAATATGCACAACTTCTTCACATCTATTTACGAAGCACGCTATGTATCTGGTGTAGTTGCAGGTCTTAAGTTAAATCAGATGATCGAAGATGGTACTGTAAAAGAAGATGCCTGCAAGATCGGTTATGTAGGTGCTTATCCATATGCTGAGGTTATCAGCGGCTACACCTCTTTCTTCTTAGGTGCACGTTCTGTTTGCCCATCCGCTACTATGGAAGTTAAATACACCAACAGCTGGGCAAGCTTTGACCTGGAAAAAGAAGCAGCAGACGCCCTGATCTCTGATGGCTGTGTACTGATCAGCCAGCATGCAGATACCACTGGTGCCCCAACCGCCTGCGAGGCAGCGGGAGTTCCTTGTGTAGGCTATAATATTTCCATGATCGCAACTGCTCCTGACCAGGCACTTACTTCTGCAAGCAACAACTGGGGCATTTATATGACCTATGCTGTACAGTCTGTACTGGATGGAACTGAGATCCCTGCTGACTGGTGCAAGGGCTTCTCTGATGGCGCAGTTCTTATAACTGAGTTAAATGACAAGGCAGTTGCTCCTGGAACAAAGGAAAAGGTAGAAGAAGTAGAAGCTAAGTTAGCAAGCGGCGAGCTTCATGTATTTGATACTTCTACATGGACTGTAAATGGTGAGACACTGGATAGCTATAAGAAAGACGGAAGTGACATTGAGTACATTTCTGACGGATATTTCCATGAGTCTGAATTTGCTTCTGCACCGGCATTTGATATTTTTATCGACGGTATCAAAAACATTGACAACTAATAGGTCAACAAATAATATTGCTCTTTCGAGTAAATGAAAGCTTTAGAAAGCGGAGTCACCATTTGTCTGGCTCCGCTTTCTTGAATCGTAAAAATATCATTGAACGCGCGAAAAAGGAGGTTTTGCCTGGTGAGCGAATCATATGCCATTGAGCTGAAGAACATTACAAAACGGTTTGGCAAAGTAACGGCCAACGACAAAGTATGCCTGTCTGTAAAGAAGGGAGAGATATTATCCATTCTGGGAGAAAATGGAAGTGGAAAGACCACTCTTATGAACATGATATCCGGTATTTATTATCCGGACGAAGGACAGATCCTGGTAAATGGAAAAGAGGTGACTATCCGTTCGCCAAAGGACTCCTTTGCTTTAGGAATCGGTATGATCCATCAGCATTTTAAGCTGGTAGATGTGCTGACTGCGGCAGAAAATATTATTTTAGGACTTTCCGGAAAAGAAATACTGGATATGAAAAGTGTTACGGCAAAGATCAATGAACTGACCAGCCGCTATGGCTTTGATCTGGATCCAAACCAGAAAATATACACTATGTCCGTGTCGCAGAAACAGACAGTAGAAATTGTCAAACTGCTTTACCGCGGTGTGGATATCCTGATCCTGGACGAGCCTACAGCGGTTCTGACACCACAGGAAACGGAAAAGCTGTTTACTGTACTTCGCAATATGCGTGAAGCTGGTCATTCCATTATCATCATCACCCATAAGCTTCATGAGGTTTTATCCCTTTCTGACCGTGTTTCCGTTCTGCGAAAAGGCGCTTATATTGGTACTGTCCCGACAAAAGACGCCACAGAAGCTTCTCTTACAGAGATGATGGTAGGCAAGAAGGTTGCTTTAAATATCGAACGTCCTGAACCGGTGAACCCACAGAAACGTCTGGTAATGGAACATGTGACCTGTGTGGATAAAGAGGGTGTAAAGACTCTGGATGACGCAGGATTTACAGCCTGCAGCGGCGAGATTTTAGGAATTGCAGGAATTGCAGGAAGCGGCCAGAAAGAGCTGCTGGAGGCCATTGCAGGGCTTCAGCCAATGGAGGACGGAACCATCCGGTATTATCCTCCGGAAGGTGGAGAAGAGACTCTATCCGGCATGAGTCCGGCGGCTATCCGCAAACTGGGCATTAAGCTTTCCTTTGTTCCTGAGGACCGTCTGGGAATGGGTCTGGTGGCAGCCATGGGCATGACTGACAATATGATGCTTCGGGGCTATAAAAAGGGTATGCCTTTCTTTACAGACAGGAAAACGCCAAAAGCAATGGCTGAGCAGCTGATCAAAGAGCTGGAAATCGTTACTCCCGGTGTCTCTACACCTGTTGGACGTCTTTCCGGTGGAAATGTACAGAAGGTACTGGTAGGACGTGAGATATCATCAGATCCCCGTGTACTTATGGTAGCATATCCGGTGCGCGGTCTGGATATCAACTCTTCCTATACGATCTATCATTTATTAAATGAACAGAAAAAGCAGGGAGCGGCGGTTATCTTCGTAGGTGAAGACCTGGACGTGCTCCTGGAGCTTTGCGACCGCATTCTGGTGCTTTGCGGTGGAAAAGTAAGCGGGATCGTAGACGGAAGAACAGCTACAAAAGAAGAAATAGGACTTATGATGACAAAGACAGGAGGCGGACAGGATGAGTAAGGAAATAAGTGGAGTTACGAATAAAGAGCCTCTGATGCATATTTCCAAGCGGGACGGCATTGAAACATGGAAGAGCTGGCTGATCCGCATGATTGCAGTGCTGTTATCACTGGTAGTTTGTGCAGGTGTGATCGTGGCTCTTACCGGTTTAAATCCGATTGAAGTATATAAGGGCATTTTTGACGGCGCTATTGGCACTAAGCGCCGTGCGTGGATGACTATCCGTGATACACTGGTGCTTTTGTGTATCGCAGTTGGTATTACCCCGGCATTTAAAATGCGTTTCTGGAACATTGGTGCAGAAGGCCAGGTACTTATCGGCGGTGTTACCTCAGCTGCTATGATGATCTATCTGGGAAATTCCCTTCCTCCTGTAATATTATTTCCCTTAATGTTCCTTGGCAGTGCAGCAGCAGCTATGATCTGGGGCGTGATTCCGGCATTTTTCAAGGCTTACTGGAATACAAATGAGACACTGTTTACCCTGATGATGAACTATGTTGCAACCCAGGTCATTACCTATTGTATTATTTTCTGGGAAAATCCAAAGGGCTCCAACTCTGTAGGAACTATTAACTCCACTACAAAGGGCGGCTGGATCCCAAAGCTTTTTGGTCTGGACTATGGCTGGAACCTGGTGATCGTACTGGCTCTGACTGTTGCTATGTTCATTTACTTAAAATACAGCAAACAGGGATATGAGATCGCAGTTGTAGGTGAAAGTGAAAATACAGCCCGCTATGCAGGAATCAATGTAAAACGTGTTATCCTGCGCACCATGGCACTGTCCGGTGCTATCTGCGGTATTGCAGGCTTTATCATTGTTGGCGGCGCAAGCCACACTATTTCCACCAGTACAGCAGGCGGCAGAGGCTTTACAGCCATCATTGTTTCCTGGCTGAGCAAATTCAATACCTTTGTGATGATCCTGGTATCCTTCTTTCTGGTGTTCATGCAAAAAGGTGCAGGACAGATCGCGTCCCAGTTTAACTTAAACGAAAATGCCTCAGATATCATCACCGGTATTATCTTGTTCTTTATCCTGGGCTGCGAGTTCTTTATTAACTACAAAGTGGGATTCAGGAGCAGGAAAAAGAGGGGAAAATAGGAGGTGGATATATGGGATTATTGATCATTTTTATGCAGAAGGCCATTGGACAGGGAATCGGTATCCTTTATGGTGCTTTAGGTGAGATATTAACAGAAAAATCCGGAAACCTGAATCTGGGTATTCCCGGAATGATGTATATGGGAGGCATCGCCGGACTGATCGGTGCTTTCCTTTATGAAAACAGCATCGCTGCGCCAAATGGAGCTGTGGGAGTTCTTATTTCTTTCCTGTGCGCATTTTTATGTGCGGCCTTAGGCGGCCTGGTCTACAGTGTGCTGACCATTACCTTACGTGCCAACCAGAATGTAACCGGTCTGGCACTTACTACTTTCGGTGTTGGCTTCGGCAATTTCTTTGGCGGTTCTCTTTCCAAGCTGGCAGGGGGTGTTGGACAGATCTCTGTTGCAGTGACTGGTGCGGCTTTTAAGAAACAGATCCCGGTACTTTCCGGCTTTGGTGCAGTGGGACAGATGCTGTTTTCATATGGATTTTTAACTTATCTGGCCATTATCCTGGCACTGGTGCTGGCATTTTTCCTTGGAAAGACCAGAAAAGGACTGAACCTGCGGGCAGTAGGTGAAAGCCCGGCTACAGCAGATGCGGCTGGCATCAATGTTACTGTATATAAATATCTGGCAACCTGCATTGGCGGCGGCATCAGCGGTCTTGGCGGTTTATACTTTGTTATGGAATATTCCGGAGGAACCTGGACTAACAATGGTTTTGGTGACAGAGGCTGGCTGGCTATCGCCCTTGTTATCTTTGCTCTCTGGAAGCCTGTAAATGCTATCTGGGGCTCGATCCTCTTTGGCGGCCTTTATATACTGTATCTTTATATTCCGGGACTGGACCGCGGCGCCCAGGAGATCTTTAAGGCACTGCCTTATGTAGTAACCATTATCGTATTGGTATTTACAAGTCTGAGAAAGAAAAGGGAATATCAGCCGCCGGCAAGTCTGGGACTGGCATATTTCCGTGAGGAACGATGAGAGAATTAATTGAACGGTATGTAAGAGAACTGGTAAAAATCCCCAGCACTTCCAATACAGAGATGGAAAAAAACTGTGCAGACTATATTGCAGAGGAACTGGCAAAGCAGCCTTATTTTAAGGAGCATCCAGAGCAGACAGGAAAATATCTGCTGCCTGAGGACAGCTTAGGCCGGTCTGTGCCCTGGGGGATGGTAAAAGGAAATGGCGGATCCCGTAAGACCATTATCCTTACAGGTCATTATGACGTAGTGGACACAGAAGAGTATGGAAATGAGCGAGCTCTGGCCTATGATGTGGAAAAATGGGAAAATCTGGTAAAATCTGGAAATGTTCTGCCTGGTATGCCCGATGAGGTAAAAGAAGATTTCCTTTCTGGTGACTGGATGTTTGGCAGAGGGACTGCGGATATGAAAGGCGGGCTTTCTGTTGGGATGGCATTATTGGATTGGTATGGGAAAATAGTGGCTGAGGCAGAGGGGAAAGCTCGTAGTGTGGCCGTTTCTGAAGCGGAGGTTGCCTCTGAACTGGGGGATGCCTCTGGAATATCCGGCAACCTCCTGTTTGTAACTGTACCAGATGAAGAAGGTTACTCCGCCGGAATGCGTGGTGCTGTGCCATTTTTAAATGAGGTAAAAGAACGCTTTGACCTGGAATATACTGCACTTATCGATCTGGAACCGGCTTCTATGGAAAATGGGGCAAAGACCATTTATACAGGTTCTGTTGGAAAAACAATGCCTGCTGTTCTGGTCCAGGGCGTAAAAGCCCATGTATTAAACTGCTTCCATGGTGTCAGCTCTCTGGGCGTTTTAAGCAGCTTTTTCATGAAAACAGAGCTGGCACCGGAATTTGCGGAAAAAAGCACTGCGGAGATCTGCCCGCCGCCAACCTGGTTCTGTCTCCGTGACCGGAAAGAAGGCTATGATGTGTCTGTGCCTTTCAGGGCTGGCGGATACATGAGCATGCTTGGTTTTGAGAAAACACCGGATGAAGTGATAAAACGGCTGAAAGCGCTGGGAAGAGAAAGCTTTGAAGAATATGCCCGGGGAATGGAAGAAAAGTGGAAAGCAGTAAACTGCAGCCCCTTCAAGTGTCCCGGCGCAGCAGCCGCTGCAGAAGCAGAAGTTCTTACAGTCAGTGAGTTGCTGGCATACTGCCGCAAAGAACAGGGAGAAGCCTTTACTGCCTGGCTTTCAGAAGCCTACAAGACTCAGAAAGCCCGCCTGGACAAAGGCGAGACCAACTTCCCATCAGCCACCCTTGATTTTATGGAGCAGCTGTTAAACCAGTCAGGGATCTCCGGTCCGGTCATGATCCTTGGCTTTGCACCTCCATTTTATCCGGCTGTAGACAGTGGAAAAGAGGGAAAAATTCTTTTTAAAGAGATGAAAAAAGCAGCAGAGAAGGAGAATGTTTCCCTGAAATGCCATGAATATTTCTGCGGCATTTCCGACTTAAGCTACTGTGGCGGAATGGACAAAGAAGAACTGGCTGCCTATGCAGCCCAGACCCCATTATGGGGCAGTGCCTATGCCATGGATATAGAAGCAATGGCGAAATTAAAGATCCCATCCATGCTCTTTGGACCATGGGGGAAAGATATCCATACCCGCTGGGAGCGTGTGAACAAGGCCAGTTTATATGAAAAAACGCCGGCTGTATTAAAAAACTTTATCGAACAAATGTTTGATAAATAAATATGAATGTGGTATACTAAAAAGCGCAGGGAGAAATTTGCCCTGCGCTTTTCATCATCTGCTGCTTGTAAAATGTGAGTAGCGGATGGATCACGTTATTGATTTTGAGAAACATTTATGTGCTTTCGGAATCTTTTCGCAAAATCAGGCACAGAAAGATTCCGAGAGAACATTACTAGAAAAAGGAGTCATAGCATGCCAAAGCAGTATATAAAAATACGCGGCGCAAATGAGCACAATCTTAAAAATATATCCGTAGATATCCCAAGAGATGAATTGGTGGTCCTCACCGGACTTTCCGGTTCCGGCAAGTCATCGCTGGCTTTTGATACTATTTACGCAGAGGGTCAGAGACGCTATATGGAGTCTTTGTCTTCCTATGCAAGGCAGTTCTTAGGTCAGATGGAAAAACCGGAAGTAGAAAGCATAGAAGGTCTTTCACCGGCTATTTCCATTGACCAGAAATCCACTAACAGGAATCCACGTTCTACGGTAGGAACCGTGACGGAGATCTATGATTATATGCGTCTTCTCTATGCCCGTATCGGTATCCCACACTGTCCAAAGTGCGGCAGGGAGATCCACAAACAGACCATCGACCAGATGGTAGACCAGATCATGGCTATGCCAGAGCGGACCAGGATACAGCTTTTAGCTCCGGTTGTCCGGGGAAGAAAGGGCGAACATGTTAAAGTACTGGAACAGGCCAGAAAAAGCGGCTACATGCGTGTTCGTATTGACGGGAATCTGTACGAGCTTTCAGAGGAGATCAAATTAGAGAAAAATATCAAGCACAATATTGATATCATTGTAGACCGTCTGGTAGTAAAAGAGGGGATTGAAAACCGTCTGACAGACTCTATTGAAACGGTTATGTCCTTAAGCAACGGCCTGATGACTGTAGATGTGATCGGCGGGGAATCGGTGAATTTCAGCCAGAGCTTTTCCTGTCCGGACTGTGGTATCAGTATTGATGAAGTAGAACCCAGGAGCTTTTCCTTCAATAACCCCTTTGGCGCATGCCCGGAGTGCTTTGGTTTAGGCTATAAGATGGAATTTGATGAGGATCTGATGATCCCGGATAAATCTCTTTCTATCTCCCAGGGGGCTATCGTGGTTATGGGGTGGCAGTCCTGTACAGACAAGGGAAGCTTTACCAGAGCTATTTTAGATGCCCTGGCAGAAGAATATCATTTCAGCCTGGATACCCCATTTCAGGATTATCCAAAGGAGATCCATGATATCATCATCTACGGCACCGGCGGTCGTGAGGTAAAAGTCCGTTATAAGAGCCAGAGGGGCGAAGGCATTTACGATGTGGCTTTTGAAGGGCTTATTGAAAATGTAAACCGACGATATAAAGAGACATTTTCAGAAAACTCCAAGGCAGAATATGAAACTTATATGAGGATCACTCCATGTCCGGCATGTAAGGGACAGCGACTGAAAAAGGAGTCACTGGCAGTTACAGTAGGCGGTCTGAATATTTACCAGGCTACTAATATGTCCATTGTGAAATTTAAGGAATTTATGGATGGGCTGACGCTGACACCTATGCAGCAGACCATTGGTGCCTCTATTTTAAAAGAGATCAGGGCACGCATCAGCTTCCTTATTGATGTGGGGCTGGATTATCTTTCACTTTCCCGTGCTACGGGCACACTTTCCGGCGGTGAAGCCCAGAGGATTCGCCTGGCGACTCAGATCGGTTCTGGTCTGGTGGGCGTAGCTTATATTCTGGATGAGCCGAGTATCGGACTTCACCAGAGAGATAATGATAAATTGCTGAAAACTTTACTGCATCTGCGTGATCTGGGAAACAGCGTTCTGGTAGTAGAACACGATGAAGATACCATGCGTGCAGCGGACTGCATTGTGGATATCGGACCGGGAGCCGGGGAACATGGTGGACAGATTGTTGCAGTGGGAACTGCAGAAGAGATCATGAAGAACCCGGATTCCATAACAGGTGCCTATCTCAGCGGCCGCCTGCAGATCCCGGTTCCTGATCAGCGGAGAACACCAACTGGCTGGATCACAGTGCGTGGTGCAGAAGAGAATAACCTGAAAAAGATCGATGTTTCCTTCCCACTGGGAGTGATGACCTGCGTTACCGGTGTATCCGGTTCCGGTAAAAGCTCTCTTGTAAACGAGATCCTATATAAATCCCTTGCAAAGAAGTTAAACCGTGCAAGGACCATTCCTGGAAAGCATAAATGCATTGAAGGAGTGGAGCAGTTAGATAAGATCATTGCCATTGACCAGTCCCCAATTGGACGTACTCCACGTTCCAATCCGGCTACATATACCGGTGTATTTGACCTGATCCGTGACCTGTTCGCCTCTACAGCAGACGCAAAGGCAAAAGGCTATAACAAGGGAAGATTCAGCTTTAACGTAAAAGGCGGCCGGTGCGAAGCCTGCTCCGGCGATGGTATCATTAAGATCGAGATGCACTTCCTTCCGGATGTATATGTGCCATGTGAAGTCTGCGGCGGAAAGCGTTATAACCGTGAAACACTGGAGGTAAAATACAAGGGAAAGAGCATTTATGATGTCCTGGATATGACCGTGGAAGATGCCTTGAAATTCTTTGAAAATGTGCCTTCCATTACCAGAAAGATCCAGACATTATACGATGTAGGTCTTGGTTATGTCCGTCTGGGTCAGCCGTCTACGGAACTTTCCGGTGGTGAAGCCCAGCGTATTAAGCTGGCTACGGAGCTTTCCAAGCGCAGCACCGGAAAGACCATTTATATCCTGGATGAGCCAACTACAGGCCTTCATTTTGCCGATGTCCACAAGCTGATCGAGATCCTTCGCCGCTTGTCCGACGGTGGAAATACCGTTGTTGTCATTGAACACAACCTGGATGTGATCAAAACAGCAGACTATATCATCGATATCGGTCCCGAAGGCGGCGACAAGGGAGGAACTGTCATTGCCAAAGGAACTCCCGAAGAAGTGGCAGAAAGCCCGGTTTCCTATACAGGAAAGTATGTGAAGAAGTATCTGGAACAGTGATCAATAGGAGATCCCGCCTGTTAGCGCAGGCGTAGGATCGTAAATGTGCGGTATTTATAAGTAATAAACGACAACATATTTCAGAAGTCAGAGATATAACAGCAGTAAATAATCCTTGACTTCTGAAATTTTTTTATCTAAAATACTTAGGAACCGAACTAATTACAAAAACACAGGAGTACAGTCATATGGAAACAGGAAAAGTCATTAACCGTATATCTAACCGTCTGCGCCGCAGATCTGCAGCTTTACAGGAAACACTGGGAATGAGCGGGGCGCAGGGGAATATTTTAAATTTTATTTTAGTGGAAGGACAGAAACATTCTATTTATCAGAAAGATATAGAAAAAGAATTTGGTCTCCGTCCATCTACGGCTACAGAAGTATTAAAGGCCCTGGAAAAGAAAGAACTGATCTGCCGTGTCAGTGAAAAGCAGGATGCCCGTTTAAAACGGATCGAATTTACGTCCAAGGCCGAAGAAATCCGTCATCTGATCGCTGCTGAAATAGGCGAGTCGGAAAGCATTTTATTAAAAGGTATTACAGAAGAAGAAAGGCAGATCTTTATAGCAATCGGAGAGCGAATGCTAAAAAATCTGGACGAAGCTAATCAATAAGGAGATCAATCAGTAAGGAAGCTGATCCTTAAAGAAGTTTCCAGGAAACAGGATAGAAGAAAATAGGATAGAGAAAGGAAGAAAAGCAAAATGGAAAAAGCAAAAGAAACGGGTACAGACCAGGAACTGATGCGTTCTATGAAGGTGTCAAAAGCAGTAGCCGCCATGGCGATCCCAAGTGTGATCAGCAGTCTGGTTACAGTCGTTTATAACATGGCAGATACCTTTTTCGTAGGACAGACAGGAGATGCACTTCAGGTAGCGGCAGTCAGTCTGACAAACCCTATTTTCATTCTCCTTATGGCTTTTGCCAATATGTTTGGAATGGGCGGAAGCGCCGTGGCATCCATGGCAATGGGAGAAGGAAAACCCAAAAAAGTAAAGAACACTACCGCATTTATCACCTATGCTAGTTTAGCAGTAGGCATCATAATTGCAGTTATTTTATTTGCATTTATGTCCCCCATCTTACATATTTTTGGCGCAAATACAGAAACCTATGAATACGCTAAAGGTTACATCCATTACATTGCCTGGGGCGCTCCCTTTATCATCTGGTCTGCGGCAGCCAGCTTTGTAGTCCGGGCAGAAGGTGCCAGTAAAGAAGCTATGATCGGAAGCATGGTGGGAACCATTGCAAATATTGTATTAGACCCCCTGTTTATCTCTGGTCTGCATATGGGAGCTGCCGGTGCGGCTATTGCAACTACCATCGGAAATATCCTGGCAAGTCTGTACTTTGTATGGTATTTCTTAAAGAGATCCGGTCAGCTGTCCATTCTTCCAAAAGACTTTACTTTAGGAGAAAATATCCCGCAGAGAGTCTGCACTACCGGCTTCCCAACTGCTATCTTTTCTGTTCTCATGAGCGTTTCCACCATTGTAGTCAACCAGATTTTGGTAAAATATGGAAATGCACCGGTGGCAGCCATCGGTATTGTTTTTAAAGCCAATATGTTCATTACTTTCCTGCAAATGGGACTGGCAAACGGAGTACAGCCATTGTTGGGTTACAGCTATGGAGCTGGAAATATCAGCCGCTTCCGGGAAGTAGAACGCTTTACGAAGATCTGCTGCCTGATAGCCGGAGTTGCGGCCACACTGCTGTATTTTGTGGGAAGAGAGCCTATTATCCGCATGTTCATCAGTGATGATGAGGTGGTTTATTATGGGGTAAAGATGCTGATTGCATACATGCTTTCCGGTCCTGTGATCGGCATGCTTTTTGTAAATA
>OFMR01001072.1_pt1 | contig 12576 bp, 11 predicted proteins | sample 1541931 | NCBI WGS metagenome assembly OFMR01 (sample SAMN04209224, study PRJEB22552) | human gut metagenome | biome: gut; material: feces | host: Homo sapiens | place: USA: Oklahoma | reverse complement strand
TCCTCCACCGGGACGATATCCCAGCAGCCTCCGGTCTGATACCGTGCCGTGAAGCCATACCCCCGCCACTGGACGGGATCCAGCTTCTTGATCTCCATATCGCTCCTCCTTACAGGGCCGTCCCCTTCTTGGGGACATACAGGCGGCTCATGTCCACACCCTCCAGCCTCAGCAGCTGCACCTTGCGCTCCAGTCCCCCGGCATAGCCGGTGAGACTCCCGTCGCTGCCCACCACCCGATGGCAGGGTACGATGATGGAAACAGGGTTATGCCCCACCGCGCCGCCCACAGCCTGCGCGGAGACGCGCTTTCCGCCGTTCTTCTCCGCCAGCTGTTTTGCCAGTGCGCCGTAGGTCCTGGTCTGTCCGTAGGGGATCTGCAGCAGCAGCGCCCACACCGCCTGTCGGAAATCGGAGCCGATAAGATGGAGTTTTGGAGTAAAGTCCGGCTCCCGGCCTGAAAAATAGACGTCCAGCCAGCGGCAGGCGTCTCCCAGCACCGGTGTTGTCCCCTCTTCATGCTCTGGAGGAAGCTTCGCCGCAAAATGCTTCTGTGTTTCGAGCCATACTCCGGTCAGCCCTTCTTCGTCTGCTGCCAGCAATATCTTTCCCAGCGGCGAATCGTAATGCATCGTATCGGTCATGGCGGTTCACCCCTTCCTTTTCGGCTTTTGGGTCGGCGCGTAGTCCTTGAGGCCCGGCACCGCGCCGCCTGCTGCCGCCCAGAGGTAGAGGCTGGCCACGCTGCAACAGGGACTGAACCGGCGGCGGTACTTTTCGAACAGCTTCCGGTCGATTTTTCGGTGATGGTACACCATCCGCAGCCCACGCTGGATGGCAAGGTCGTCGTAGCTGAACACGTCAGGCCGCTGCATACAGAAGAGCAATATCATCTCTGCCGTCCAGACACCGACGCCTTTCAGGCCGCTCAGCTCCCGGATGGCCTCATCGTCCGGCCTCTGCCGGATACCCTCGAGGTCAAATTCTCCGCTCTCGATTTTCCGGGCAAAGTCCGTAATGTATTCAGCCTTTCGGAAGGTCATGCCGAAGCTCTGCAGCTTCTCAACCCCAGCTCCGAGGACGGCAGCTGCATCCACCGCGCCGAACTCATCCCGCATCCGCTTCCAGATGGTCGCCTGCGCTTTCGTGGAGATCTGCTGGCCGACGATGTGGTGTACCACCGCCGAAAAGAGGTCGGTATCCACTTCCCTCTCGATGTGTCCCACCTGTGCGATGACCGCCGCCATCCGCTCGTCTCTTGCGCTCAGATACGCCGTTTCCGCTTCGCCGTATTGGAAATACATCTGTCCCGCCTTCTTTCTATACAACCTTTCGTTTGCTCGTCAGTTGTTGATTTGATTATAACAGAACGTACGAAGTTTTGCAATATAAAAGCGCTCTGCCAAAAAGCAGGGCGCTGAAGGTTTGTTGGCAAGCCTATTCTTGGACGTTCAGGATGCGGCTCTCTTTTAAATGATAACCCTGCTTTTTATCGGTACGGTGTACAAATCACTTACATTCCTTCTTCATAGCAGAATAGCCGATGAGAACGGTCCACACATAGGCGCAGGTCTTGGGGATCATCAGCATCCCGATCATGGGGATGGCATTGGCCCAAAGAACAACGGGAATGTAGAAACCGAAGCTCAGCACGATGGTCAGCCATATCCAGCGGAAAGCCGAGTCGTTATGCTCCTTGGCGCTGCGGTAGAACAGCACGATGATCAGCAGGCCCATCAGTGCAAAAGGAATGTTACGGTAAATGCCCCAGGACAGCGGGGATCCGTCGCTCAGCCACTGGTTCTGCGGCATCATGCACAGGATAACACGCACAGCAGCCAGACCGTAGATGGCGGCAGTCAGGCCATTGCTGCCCTTGACCCGGTAGCGCTCACGCCAGACATAGTACAGCAGCACATAAAAGACTGTCATTGTCACAGAGGTGATCCACTTCCCCAGACCCAGGGGAACGGTAAAGTTTTCAAGACCCGTGGTGCATAGAGCCAGAGCACGGGGAATCAGATGGAACGAGTCGCCGGTACCCAGAACGACAGCCATCAGACCGAACAGCTTGAACTGGTGGCTGCCCTTGCAGCCGCGGATCATCAGGATACCGATGGTGATGACGGATACCAGATACACCGCATCAAAAACAGTTTCTACGATTGCTTGCATAGTTGATTGCTCCTTGTCGATACATCAAATTTATTGTAACACTGCATTTTTTGCAGGGTCGTCCTAGTTTTTACGGTCATCAGGGGCTTGTTTGGCATAGCTGCATCCAAAGCGCAGGATATTGAAGCTGGCAGTGTTCCACACAAGGCAGGCAAGCAGCAACAGGATACTGCGATGAGCTTTCCTATGAGCATCCCCTTTGAGTGAACAGTGTTCAATTTGGACGCTATAAAATTCCCACAGCAGTGTGGGAAGAAAATGCGGTCAATATAAGGTCCTGCGCACGATCTCCAGCACAGCGGCGGGGTCGTAGTCCTGCCGCAGCAAAGCAGACAGCATAAGCGAAAACAGAACATCGGCAAATTTTTCAACGGTGAATTGCTCATTAAAAGCGCCCGGACGGATCTTGGTATCCTGTTGCAGCACCGTACACAGACCGTTTAAGATATGGTGCCAGATTCGCTGCATGTGCCGTTTGCCATCGGCCTTCTCCTCCTGCATAAAGCCGAGAGAGTGCAGTGTGAAGAATCCGGGATACTGCTCATCGCCGTAGGCCATGCGCTCGTACATCCATTTGACACAGGTCTGCACGTCCTGAAACACGGCCTCGTCCTGCGGGCGGTGGAAAATTTCGCACCAGACGCTCTCGACCGTGGCGCTGATAAGCTCAGCTTTGGAGTCATAATAGTTGTAGATCGAGCCGACCGAGACCCCACATGCCGAGGCGACAGAACGGATGCTGACTGCCGCCCAGCCCTTTTCCCGGATAAGCTCACGGCTGTTTTTTAAGATCTCTTCCTTGGAGGTCACGATCGTATTCATGTAGTCACCCTCAATATGAACAATGTTCATATTTATTATACTGCCTCTTTCCACTTTGTCAAGAGGATCTCATAAGTCGCGGGCCGGCTGGAAGCTCTGGCTTTCCCAGGGGAAAAGGAACCGTGATACCGGTTTGATCCTGCCTCGGGTGTTATTTTTTCTGTTGCTTTGGACGCGAAAAAGCCCCGCCTTCAAGCGAAAAATCTTGAAAGCGGGGCTGTTTTTTTTTTTACGTTGTTCTGTTCTATTTTCGAGAGGTTCAAAAAGCCGGAAGGCAAATTTTTATTACTCGAGCTCGGTAAGCTCAGATCCTTACTAAGCAAATTTGTTTAGTCAGCCTGTTCTTGGATGTCCACTTTTCCATGAGATTGCCGTGGTAGATGCGGCTTGCTGATTTTTTAGTATCAGGATAGTATCACGCAGAGCCACAACCTCTGACTGTATTATAGCGTGTTTCAGCTCTTGATGCAACTACCTATTATGCGTCCCACTTTACCTGAACATTCGTCTCAACCTTTGCAATGTTCTGCGCAAATGCAAAGGTTCACCTTCGAGAGCTGATTTTTCTTTGAAGGAAGGATTTTTTAAGTTTAGCAATATTATAATTCGTGTACGACCTCCTGATCTAGAACGAGCTTACGTTCTTTCCAGTCGGGCATATAGTTGGAGAGAAAGGCATAGAACTGCTTGCTGTGGTTCGGATATAGAAAATGCACCAGTTCATGCAGGACCACATAATCAATATAGGGCGTTCTGGCCTTGATCAGATAGAAGTTAAAGGTTATCACATGTCGTGCAACGCTGCAACTTCCCCACAGTGTCTTCATCTTCCGGATCGATAATTCAGGCATTGCAACACCATATTTTTCTACGATGGGATACCAAACATGCACACGTTCCTGCAGGATCTCTTTCGCCTGCCTGCGCCACCACGCCTCAAACAACTGCTTTACATGCGCCTGATCCTCGGGTGACTTACAGCAGATACGAATCTTCTTTCCCTCTGCATATACACATTCCTTTTCGCACTGTGACAATGCAAAGATCATATCTTCGCCCAGCATCCGGATAGAGTATCCGTTCCGAATCTCTTTGGTTGCGGCATAGCCGACAGTTTTTTGGAAAGATTGCAATTTCAACTCGATCCAGCCGCTCTTTTCCATAAGGAACGATTTCGCCCATGCGTCGGGGGCGGATTGCGGCAGCGATAGCACAATTTTCTGATTCGGATAGACCTTCAGGCGGCAGGTCTTCATTTTTTTTCGATCAAGGTTGACCGTCACTGCACCTCCGAATGTTGGCAGTGTTATGCAGATGGTTTCCATTGTCAATAGCCTTTCTTTGCAATCATCATGATCTCGTCAATGATGATGTCGATTGTATCCAAGGGCCAGTCCAGCTTTTGATCTTCCATGTAGTCAAACAGCAAATCGTCCAATGCCTTTTTCATATTCCTGTGGACGATCACATTGTCCCGCCAGTCGCGTTTCGCATGGCCCACAATGATTGCTTTGATGTCCAGCGCCAGCTTACCCAACGATTCGGAGGGCTCTGCCTCCTGCCCGTCCAGAGATTTTTTGATTCCGGCACACACTGCACCGTAAAACGATTTTGCATCACCATCATCCACGATGTTTTCCGGGTATTCCACCGAGCTGCGGCCAGTCCGGTAATCCTCAGCCATTTTTTCCATCGCTGATAGGTATTTTTCTCCATTCCTTTCCTCCTGATAATCCTGAAGCGTCTTGTTAATCCGCTCCATAAAGGTCATATAACGAATGGGGTCCACATATCTCTGGCTCTCCAGGACCTCGACCTGACGGGTCTGGATGGCTTCGGCTTTTGCTTCGTCAGATCCAAGTCTGGCCAGCTGTTCCTGCATTTTTTCCTTATTGGTAATATCCAGCGGCTCAATCAGGATCTTTGCATCTTCCGCATGAACATAGGTGTTGAGCAGTTGACGAATGCCGTCTTCATATCTTGAAAAATCCACACTGTCATTGAAACGGAGCGTCACGCTGTCTTTCAGTTTTTTGAAGAACAGGTAATCTTTGCGATACATTTCAGCTCGCTCAAAACCGACCTGTTCAAACAGCTCATAGCTGGAATACAAAAAGTCCACCATCTTGGCAAAAGCAGACAGCTTTTCGTAAAAATCTCTACGGAGATCATACTCCCGTAGCCGTTCCTGCCAGACATTCGCACTGGTTTCGTTCCGGTCAATCCCGTCAAAGATGTCCCACAGTTCCTGATACAGTGCTTCAAGTTTCGTCTTTTCGTCGTTGATCGTTGCAATGGCCGATTGGATCTCTGTGCGGTCGAACAGATTCATGCCGGACTGCTCGTCACTATAAAGATCTAGTGCTGAGTTCAGTTTTTTGAAAATGCCGATGTAATCCACGACCAGACCAAAATCCTTGTCCGTATAAACGCGATTGACACGTGCAATGGCCTGCAAAAGGGTATGGTCCTGCAATTTTTTATCCACATACAGCACAGCGGCAATGGGAGCATCAAATCCGGTAAGGAGTTTGTCCTTTACAATCAGCAGATCCACGTCACCGTCTGGGTCTGTGAAGCGTCCTGTCACCGAATCTTCATAGGCATCATAATTATTTTTGAAAAGTGGATCGACCTCTTTGCGAAAGAACTCTGCAATGGTCTTCAAAGACTGCGGCGTATTAGTTTCATCATCGCCTTCTTTTGCAGAATTGGGTGTAATAACTACCGCCGGCGTGATTCCTCCAAGACCCCGGAGTTTGTAGAACAGCTGGACCGCCTCTGCGCGAGATGAGCATGTCAGCATCGCTTTGAATCCCTTGGGCCGCACATAATGGACAAAATGCTCGTGCAGATCGAACGCGATCATGTTCAGGCGCTGTTCTGTCTGTGCCAGCGTAACAAAACGGCTGTATTTGACTTCCAGATCCTTCAGGGCATCTTCGGTCAGCCCCACCGTGATGTGCTTCAGATGTTCATTGATTTGCTGGCTTGTGACCTCTTGCGGAATCACACGACCTTCGTACACGATGGGCACTGTGACTTTATCATCGATAGCATCCTGCAGGGTGTATTTGTCAATCAGGGGGCCAAACTTGGCATAGGTGTCCTTTGCCGGAACAATCTTCCGACTCGTATCCTTCGGCTGCTTCTGGATCAGTGGTGTGCCAGTAAAGGCAATCTTGACAGCATTCGGGAGCACCTTGTTCATGTAGAGATTGAGTTTTCCATACTGCGTTCTGTGTCCCTCATCGATGAACAGAAACAGATTCTTGCTATCATTGCAGTATTCCTGCTTGACTGCTGCTTCAAACTTGTTCACCAGTGCTGTAATGACCGTATTGCTGTTGTCCTGCAAAAGTTCGATCAGCCCCTTGCCGGTTTTGGCTCGGTGGGGACTCATCTGGGTATGGATAAAGTTATCTCGGATCTGCTTATCCAGATTGACACGGTCCGTAACCATGATAAAGCGCGGTTCCCGGATCTGGCTTTCGGGCTTCATGCTCTCCCGGGTGATCATCTTTGTCAACATAATCATCGTGATCGTTTTGCCGCTGCCCTGCGTATGCCAGACAACACCGTTTCTGGTGTGCGCATTGTCTCTCAGCAAAATGCGATCCATGCACTTTTTAACCGCAAAATACTGCTTATATCTACAGATCTTTTTCACATTGTTATCGTAGATGATAAAGTTGCGGATCAGGTCCAGCAGCCGCTCCGGATGCAGCAACGATACCAGCGCACGGTCCTGTTCCCGGATCTGTCCATCCGGTGAACATTTTCTGCACCAGTCATTCAGCCAATCCTTGTTATCCTCATGCCAGGACACAAAATATTTTGCCGGTGTACCGCAGGTGCCATACAACACCTTATCCGGGTTCATTGCCATAACAAGCTGTGCATAGCGGAACAGATGCGGGATATAGTCCTCGCCCCAGTTCCGGATATTCTGCATCACGCCTTCCATAACATCCACGCTGGATTTTTTACATTCGATTACGACCAGCGGGATGCCGTTTACCAGCACAACAAGATCCGGACGGGCAAATCTCCCGTTCGGACGTTCTACCTCGAACTCGTCGGTCACCTGAAACGTATTGTTCTCCGGGTGTTCAAAGTCGATATAGCGGATATCAAACGACTGCCGGGTACCATCCGGGAGTTCTTCCTCCATGCTCTTGCCGGAGCAGATCAGCTCGTAGATTTCCTTATTTGCGGCATAAAGCCCTGCTGCGCTGTGCTGATCCACCGCTTGCATCGCTCTGGCAATGGCTCCCCCAGAAAAGTACCTTGTCTCACTGCCAAACTGATAGGTCTGTCCGCTCAGAAACGTCTGCAGTTCTTCCGTAAACAGCACTGCTTTCCGGGAGCCGCGCTTCCGTTCCGCCTCGCTGCGGGGCACAATGGTATAGCCCAATCGTTCAATTACTTTCAGTGCCCGATCCTGTGACTCGGGGCGTTCGTTAAAAATCGTGTGGTCCGGCATATCATTTTCCTCTGTCCTGCTGCCTGCAGGAAACTCCGCTAGCTGTTTTTGTTGTTATCCTTGTACCCGGACAATCCCTGTCAGCAGCAGTTTTGCCAATGTTTTTTTGTAGGTTTTCGTCTCCTCCAGCTCACGTTGATGAAGGGTGATAAGGTGGTCGAGATTGGAAAAATAAGTGCTAATAGCTGAACGTTCGTCGTTATCCACCGGCATCATAATATCTTGCGTTTTTAATTCACTTGCCTTTACCAGTGGTTGACCTGTTCCAAATGAAAGACGTTTAATATCAAAATGCAGTAACGCATAATAAATAAAGTCTAATTGCTCACCCTTGATAAATACAGTATTATCGCTAATTTTGACTTTCCCGGAGTGTCGATAAAGTTCACCGGCATTAGCACCAACACGAGCTGTCAGCAGGAAATCGCCTTCATAATCATATGAATCATCATAACCAATCACTGATGTTGATCCAAGGATCTCATACACTCCCGACTTTTGTGGAGTGAATTTACTTTTGCCAGTATCAATAGATGTGACTTCATCTATCAACTTCCGCTGTTCCCAAGCGCCAGTAAATCCCGGAAAGCGAATTTCCGGCGTATCGCAGCCTTTTGCAGGGAACATTTTCCGCAGGAATTCTTTTTTCAGTTGTTTCAGCTCATCGAGTTTCTGCTCTTTCACCTCGATCACACGGTCGCATTGTATAAGAATTTCCGCAATGCGTTCCTGTTCAGCCAAAGGGGGGTAAGGAACTTCACAACTATAGAAGTCTTTTCCCTTCAAATTTAATAGGCCATTATCTCGGACACCGCGATTGATTTTGGAATACAATTGTCTATTCAAAAAGCCGCTGAGAAACAGCTGCTCATAATAATCCGGATTTCCAACAGACACTCGGAAGCTTTCAAATACATTTGGCACTGCCGCCTCTGTTCGATTATTCAGGCGGTAAATACAGCCCTGGGGGTATATGTTAGAATTTCCTTTATTGTATGAAAAATCTCCTTTGTGTAAAACAATATATTTTTCATATTGCTTTCCCGATAATTCTCTTCCAAATTTTTCCGCCTGATTGACAAATCCTATTCCTGCTGAAATGCTGATGGTTTCGATTTTTCTGGTTCCAACCGTTTCAGAAATTTCTTCCACGATGGAACTCAACGGGCAGGTATTCCATTCACTTGGCAAAACAACTGCATTGGTATGATGTTTTTTCGGCAACGCAGGCATTGCTGTGTAAATCATATTGGTCATCGTGTGACCTCCTTACTCTTTGCGTTGTTACAGGCCCAGCTCTTTCAGGTACACATCCATCTTTGCTTCTGCTTCGGCAATCTCCTGTTTCAGGCGGGCGATATTTGCCTGTACAGCAGCGATATCCACGACCTCTTCCTCTTCAAAGGTGTCCACATAGCGCGGGATGTTCAGGTTGTATTCGTTTTTCTGAATTTCCTCCCGCGTTGCCACATGCACAAATCCGGGCTGCTCTGTACGGCTGTGATAAGCGTCTACAATAGCGTCGATATGCTCCTGCCCCAGTTCATTCTGGTTCGTTGCCTTGATATAACGCGGGTTGCCTGCCTCATCCGTTTTGCTGGCATCAATGAACAGGACATCCGTGGTAGGACGGTTCTTTTTGAACACAAGGATGCACGCCGGGATGGACGTACCATAGAACAAGTTCTCCGGGAGGCCGATCACAGTATCCAGCAGATTTTCTTCTACCACCCGCTGGCGGATTCTGCCCTCTGCCGCGCCACGGAACAGTACGCCATGCGGTGCGACCGCCGCGATCCGGCCGTTTACGGACAGGCTGGCGATCATGTGGAGCAGGAATGCCCAGTCGCCCTTACTTGCAGGCGGCACGCCCCAGTCAAACCGATGGAATTTGTCCAGTGATGCCTCCATCTTGAACTCTTTTTTACCCTTTCCAGAGGATTCGCCGCCGGGGTTGAAGCCGGATGCCCATTTGTCCTTAGAGAACGGCATATTGGCAACAATGGCGTCGAACAGCAGCAGATTTCCGTCTGCATCCAGAAACACCGGATTAGCAAGGGTGTCGCCCCAGCCGATCTTCGCATCCCGAATTTCGTGGATGTACATATTCATCTTTGCCATGGCAACTGAAGAACCGTTGACCTCCTGCCCATAGATAGATACTTCCTTGCTGTTCTGCTTTTTTGCGGCTTTGATCAGCAGGGAGCCAGATCCGCAGGTAGGGTCGTAGACACGTTCCCCGGGCTGCACATCCACGATGCGTGCCATGATCTCAGAAACTGCCGCAGGAGTATAGAAAGACCCTGCCTTCTTACCCGCCATGCTTGCAAACTGGCCAATCATATACTCATACGCATCGCCGATCACATCTGCAGGCACCTGCCCTTCCTTGACTTCGATCGCAGACGGCCGAAGATCCAGAGGTTCAAAATCCTCCAGCAGATCCCGGAGGATGGCATTTTTATGTTCCCGGGTACCAAGCGCATTTTCACTGTTGTAATCCACTGCGCTCAGCACACCGGCAAGCTGCTGATTGTTATCCGCCTCGATCTGCCGCATCGCCGCATTCATCAGCTGCCCGATATTGTCAGCAAAGCGCTGCTGATACAGATCATAGAATGAGCACCCCTCTGCGACCATGAACGGCAGATATTTTTTCTGGCGTTCCAGACGGATACCGGCGTATTGTTTGCTCAGTTCTTCCACTGCGTCGGTATACGAATCGCTCAGGTATTTGACAAACATCACCGGCAGAACGTAATCCTTATAGTTTGCGGCGTCAATGGTATCCCGCAGCGTGTCTGCGCCGCGCATCAAAGCGCTTTCAATATCTTTTTTCGTCGTCATCTCAACGTTCCTCCCATGATCTTCCTGATCGCAATTTCAGTCAGCTGCCGTTCCTGCTCCATCAGTTTCAGGTATATTCGCTCCTTTTTGCGGCACAGCGTATCCATCTCAACGACCCGCCTCTGCGTCTCCTTATCAGGAACTTCAATCTGCAGTTCCATAATGGTACCAAGTTTTACCACTCGTTGGGTAGTTCCGCTCTCGATTCTCCGAATTTTCTCCTGAATTTCTTTTTGTGAAAGTGAGATCTTCAAAAATTCTGGCAACAGAATTGTGCAGTCCTTCACCTTCAGGATGGCAAGCTGCGATGGAACAAGCAGCTTTTCCTGCCCTTCTTCAATCACTACGGGGCACAGCGGTGAAAAGAGTCGTATCACAACATCTCCAGGGGACGCAAACCAAGCATGGTTCAGTGTCTCACTGGCGCAAAAGTCCTCCAGAGCACTGCTGTCGATTTCTCCATCCTCTGTCAATGCACGGAGCGTCAGCCTTTTGTACGGGCAGCCACCGTTTCCGGAAGCCTTAGTTTCCTTCCTGCTCAGTACCAGACCGCCCTGGGCTTTTACAAGTTCCGAGATCTGCATCATCATAACTTAACATTTCCCTCCTCGCAAAAAATGGCCCGCCCGTATACGGGGCGGGCCATTCCTGCCGTCAAGAGTGGTGACTTTCCGGGCAGCAGAAGCAACAACCGTCTACCTGACGATAATACTCCCGGGCAGCATTAACAGCCTCCCGCGAGGTACTGAAACAGCCTAAGTAGACCCTGTTCTCCGCACTCGGCAACCAACTACAGTCCGAGCGGTGAACCTCATGGTCACCGTTCGGCTGAGCGTTGCTGTTCACATAAAAATACATGGACATGCACTCGTCCTCCTTCTTTGAGATAGTACAAGCCCACGTTGACAAAAGCCCAGAAATCTGGTATCATAACAATGCGTCTATTATGATCGTACGTGGGAAGTCCTCAGATACAGCTGGAACTGTCATCTGGGGGCTTTCTTCTTGTCCGCTCATATAATACCATACCAGCCCCAGGCCTGTCAAGGCTTTTTTGGAAAAGTTCTTTCGCAATATTAAAATATGACATCAAAATTAAATGTGCCAAGGTGCTACTCCACCCAATGTTACTCTGACAGGCCCGTTCCGACATCTGATTGGCACGAGCCTGTTTGGTGCAATGGCACACTTCGTTTATTGTGTGACTTTGAGTGTGCAGGAAATTGCCGTCAAAGCGATATCATACCCTGTCGATAAAAACTCAATCTCAGCGAGCCACCAAGCGCTCCACCAACGTGTGATCACATTCAAACAGATAGAGCAGCCGTTGTGCAGCACCAGACGGTGCATTTTTTCCGGCCTCCCACGACTCAACTGTTCTCGGAGAAACACCAAGCGCCGTTGCAAGTCCTCTCTGGGAAAGTTTTAGTTCCTTGCGCGTCCGGGCCACATCATCTGCCTTATATGCAGGAATCGGCGTTTCCCGCACCACTGTACGGCAACGGCTTTTATCGCCCTTTGTGTAGTCAACGGCCTGCTCAAGACTTTCCTTCAAAGCGTCAAAGTAATCGAAGTTTTCCATAAGTCAAGCCTCCTTTATGGTTTCAATCAAATTACGAATAATTTTCTTCTGTGCAGGGTTCATGTCCGCCTGCACATTTTTGGGATAAGCAAGGAGCAAGAAAATTTGCTCCTTCACCACAACATCCACATAAATCACGCGCCCACCGCCAGACTTTCCTCGTCCGGTCAATGGAATCCGGATTTTACGTGCTCCTGCCAAGTCAGGAATCACATCTCCAGCATCCGGATTTTCGAGCAAAACATTCTGAAGCTCCCGCAATTCTTCATCGCCAAGCCCCATATGTTCCCATGACTTTTCAAATCCGGCGGTCATTACAAATAGTCTTTTCACCTGCGATTCCCCTCTCCTACCTTTATTATATACTATTAAATCGTAGTTATCAACACTTTTTTAAAACGATACGTGCAAAAAAGACTAAACTGCCCGAAAATCTGTATCATTACACCAGCCTCATCAAGTATCGGATGATTCTTGCAACTGGGAAACTGCTTCTGACACCTTCCAACCTAAAGTACGATGGTGCAACTTTCCATCAGGAGCCGCTGTACTTCAATGGGCATGAAATTGGCATCAAAGCCGTTGACAAATATGAAAACTATCATCCTGTCGTCTGGCTGACTGCCAATGACCATGCCGGTGCAAAAAACACCGGTCTGTCCAAC
>OFMR01001053.1_pt1 | contig 12815 bp, 8 predicted proteins | sample 1541931 | NCBI WGS metagenome assembly OFMR01 (sample SAMN04209224, study PRJEB22552) | human gut metagenome | biome: gut; material: feces | host: Homo sapiens | place: USA: Oklahoma | reverse complement strand
AAGTATGTCCATGAATGGGAAAAGGGCTATAAGATCGTTATCGGTATTAAGACCAGCAGCAAGGAAAATAAGGTTATGTACTGGCTTCGTACCTGTTATTATAAGGTCATTAAAAAGATGTCAGAGGTAGAGCAGATCGAGCATTTCACAGGCTCCGGCCTTTATGACAGGGAATTTATTGAGATCCTGCGTAAATTAGATGATCCAACACCATTTTTACGCGGCATCGTGGCAGAGCTTGGCTACAAGCGCAAGGAGATTCCTTATGAGCAGCCAAAACGCCGTGCAGGTAAGACACACAACAACTTTTACCGTCTTTATGATGCGGCTATGTTAAGTGTTACTTCTTATACAAAAGAGGGACTTCGTCTGGCCACTATTTTCGGCGGTATCTGCGCAGCAGGAAGTATGATCATTGCACTGGTCTATCTGGTAATGAAGCTGATCTGGTGGGACCGTTTCCCGGCAGGTATGGCGCCAATGCTCATTGGAATGCTGTTTTTAGGCTCTGTCCAGTTATTTTTCATTGGTTTTCTGGGTGAGTATATTATGAGTATCAACCAGCGTGTGATGAAGCGTCCTCTGGTCATTGAAGAAGAAAGACTGAATTTTGACCAGAAAAGGGAAAATGCCAATAAGGACGTAAATGCAAAGAACGTAGATACAAAGGACGGTAAGGAAAATGAAGTATAAGGTAGATGTGGTCCGTATCCGTGAAAATTCGATCACATTAAACGGCTGGGCACTGGGAAAGTCACCGGAGAGCAAGGTCACTTTCCGGGTAGAGGATGAACATCACCAGCCGGTGAAATGCAAAATGGTCTCTACCAGAAGAGATGATGTAAGCCAGATTTATTTTAAGAAAGTGATCGATCGGGAATTTGGTTTTGATATCCAGTTTCCTTATGAGCGGGGAAAAAGTTACTGGCTGCTGATCCGCTGTGACGGCAGACAGGCAAAGATCAAATATAATGAAGAACTGATCACAAAGAGAGCCAGTGTGGCCCATAAGCGCATGGAAAAGATCAAGGATCTGATGAACATGGAAACAGTCCACGTTGCCCTTGATTTCTGGAAGGAAAATGGTCTTCGTGCCCTTATTAAAAAGTCCTGTCACAAGATCCAGGGACTGGACAATGATTACGACTACGGTGAGTGGTATGACCTGACAAAGCCTACAGAAGAAGACTTAAAGGCCCAGAGGGAGACTCATTTTGAGTATGAGCCTTTATTTTCCGTGGTGATACCGGTATACAAAACACCGGAACGGTATCTGAAGGAAATGTTAGACTCTATTCTGGACCAGACCTATGGACAGTGGGAGGTCTGCATTGCAGACGGCAGCCCAAGAGGTCAGGATGTGGAAAAGGTTCTGAAAAAATATGCAGAAAAGGATCCCCGTATCCATTATGAGATCTTAGGGGGAAACCGTGGCATTGCAGGAAATACCAATGGGGCCCTTTCTATGGCAGCCGGTGATTTTGTGATCCTGGCAGACCATGATGATACCATTCCGCCCCAGGCTTTTTATGAGGTGGCAAAGGCTATTAATAAGCATCCGGACTGTGATGTGCTGTATTCTGATGAAGATAAGCTGGATATGGATGGAAAAGCCTTATTTGATCCCCATTTTAAGCCGGATTTCAACCCGGATCTGCTCACCAGTGTAAATTATATCTGTCATTTATTTGTTGTAAAAAAGGAATTACTGGACCGGGTGGGCGGCTTCAGACAGGAATTTGACGGGGCGCAGGATTATGATTTTATCTTCCGCTGCACAGAACAGGCAAAAGAAATCGTCCACATTCCCCAGGTGCTGTATCACTGGCGCTGTCATCAGGGATCAACTGCCAGCAACCCGGAAAGCAAGATGTATGCTTTTGAGGCGGGAGCCAGAGCTATTATGGCTCATTATGAGCGTATGGGCATTGCAGCAGAGAAAGTGGAAAAGGGTGTAGATTATGGTATTTACCATACTACCTTTAAGATCAAGGGGGAACCCTTAGTTTCTATTATTATCCCCAATAAGGATCACAGCAGGGATCTGGATGTGTGCGTCCGCTCTATTTTAGAGAAATCTACCTACCGGAACCTGGAATTTATTATTGTGGAAAATAACAGTACAGAGCCGGAGACCTTTGCTTATTATGAGGAAATGGAAGAAAAGCATCCGGCGTTCCATGTAGTCACCTGGAAAGAGGGCTTTAATTATTCTGCTATCAATAATTTCGGCGCATCTTTTGCAAAGGGCGAATATCTGCTTCTTCTGAATAATGATACAGAGCTGCTGGAGCCTGACAGTATACGGGAAATGCTTGGTTTCTGCCAGAGAGAGGACGTTGGCATTGCAGGTGCAAGGCTGCTGTATGCAGATGATACAATCCAGCATGCAGGTGTTGTTATTGGCTTTGGCGGTATTGCAGGACATACCTTTATCGGTCTTCACAAGGCAGAAAACAGCTATTTCCACAGGGCAATGTGTGCCCAGGATTACAGCGCCGTTACTGCGGCCTGCTTAATGACTAAAAAGTCTGTGTTTGAGGCAGTTGGCGGTTTAAGTACCGAGCTGGCAGTTGCCTTTAATGATATTGATTACTGCATGAAAGTGCGGGCACTGGGAAAACTGGTAGTGTATGCACCTTATGCAACCCTTTACCATTATGAGTCCAAGTCTAGAGGTCTGGAAGATACACCGGAGAAGGTGGCCAGATTTAACAGGGAAGTGGCTATTTTCATTAAGAAGTGGCCGGATATCATTAAAAATGGTGATCCTTACTACAACCCGAACCTGACCCTTAGAAAGTCCAATTTTGCTCTTCGCGATCTCTTAAAAGAAAAGATCGGAGAGCCATACGACCTGTCTGTTTACGACAAGTTTGCACCTGAGGAGAAAAACAGTGATGAGTAATGCTGCGAAAGTAACGGTGGTTATCCCAAATTATAACGGACTTAAGTTTATGGAGCCATGCTTTAAGGCGTTGGAGATGCAGATTTGCCGGGATTTTGAGATCCTGGTGGTGGATAATGGCTCTGGGGACGGAAGTGTGGAATGGTTAAAGGAACATGAGATCCCAAGTATTTTCCTTGAGACAAACACCGGATTTTCTGGAGCTGTCAATGTGGGGATCAGGGCGTCAAAAACACCTTATGTGATCCTTTTAAATAATGATACAGAGCCGGACTGCCATTATATCGGGGAAATGATAAAGGCCATTGAGCGTTCGCCGAAGATATTTTCTGTCAGCAGCAAGATGATCCAGCTGTATGACCACAGCAAAATGGATGATGCGGGAGATATGTATACTCTTATGGGATGGGCTTTTCAAAGGGGCGTGGGACGGCCTTCCGGCGGCTATAACCATGTTTGCCGAGTATTTTCTGCCTGTGCCGGGGCTGCTATTTACCGCAGGGAGGTATTTGAGACCATCGGTTATTTTGATGAGATGCATTTTGCATATCTGGAAGATATTGATGTGGGCTACAGGGCCCGTATCTATGGATATGATAATATTTACTGTCCCACAGCGGTCGTTTATCATGTAGGAAGCGGCACCAGCGGTTCCCGCTATAATTCCTTTAAGGTGCGGCTGGCAGCAAGGAATAATGTGTATCTGAATTATAAAAACATGCCCCTTTTCCAGCTGGTATTAAACAGTCTTCCCCTGGGACTTGGGATCCTGGTAAAATATGCTTTTTTCAGGAAGATCGGCTTTGGGAAGGATTACATTGACGGTTTAAAAGAGGGATTTAAAACTGCAAAACAGTGCAGAAAAGTGAAATATGATAAGAAGCATCTGAAAAATTATTTGGCTATTGAGTGGGGGTTATATACCGGAACCCTGCTGTATATCCGGGAATTTTTGGCGAGACAGGCGGCAAAATTGTGAGTTCAGCCATTACATCTTCTTGTTTCCATCATTCATGAAAACAAGAAGCACAAATTTTATTATAATTTTAAGAGAAAAGCTATGGAATAATGGGATTGTATCATGTATAATGTTTTGAATGAAGAAGCCGTTTTCTCCGGCGGGGGAAAATGAGTGAACAGCTTAACAAAAGGTGATATACAATGATAAAAGATAACCAGAAAAGCCTGAACCATGTTCAGGTGCTTCTGGATGCAATGGTGACAGCAGCAGCCTATGTGCTGGCATGGTTTATTATCGTCAGCGGTAAGGTGGTGCCTTTAAGGGGAGCCACCCTTGAGCCGGGGCCTTATTTTGTGGCTCTTATATTTATTGTTCCTGTTTATCTGATCTTAAACGGCTGCTTTCACCTGTATGTACCCAAACGCATCCAGGGAAGACGGGTCGAATTTGCCAATATCTGTAAGGCAAATGTGATTGGTCTGATGCTTTTTACGCTGATCCTTTTCGGCGGACGAAGCTTTATTGTTCATCTGGGGTATTTCTCGACCAGAATGCTCCTGGTGTTTTTTGCTTTGAATATTCTTCTTCTGGCAGGAGAGAGACTGGCGATCCGTCTGTTTTTACGCTCTCTGCGTACCAATGGCTATAATCAGAAGCATGTGCTTATGATCGGTTACAGCCGTGCGGCAGAAGGTTTTATTGACCGGGTATCCTTAAATCCGGAATGGGGATACCACATCCAGGGGATCCTGGATGACCATAAAGATCCAGGCTATGTTTATAAGAAGATCCCGGTTTTAGGACCGATCTCCGATCTGGAGACATTTCTTGCTGCCAATACATTAGATGAGATCGTTATTACATTAAGTATCGGTGAGTACGCAAATCTGGAACAGATCGTAGCAGCCTGTGAAAAATCCGGCGTGCATACGAAATTTATTCCGGATTACAATAATATTATCCCTACGATCCCTTATATGGAAGATCTTCAGGGACTTCCTGTGATCAATATCCGCCATGTGCCGCTGACCAATGTATTTAATGCTACGGTAAAGCGTTGTGTGGATATTTTCGGGGCACTCTTTGGAATCACTCTGTTTTCACCCCTTATGCTGATCACAGCAGCACTGATCAAGATCACTTCTCCGGGACCGGTCATTTACAGTCAGGAGCGCATCGGACTGCACAACCGTCCTTTTAAAATGTTTAAATTCCGTTCCATGGAAGTCCAGGATCCAAACAAGGAGAAAAAGCAGTGGACTACTCCACATGATCCACGGGTTACTCCGGTTGGACGTTTTATACGAAAGACAAGCATTGATGAGATGCCTCAGTTTTTTAATATCCTCATCGGGGATATGAGTCTGGTAGGCCCAAGACCGGAGCGGCCTCTTTTTGTAGAAAAGTTTAAGGAAGAGATCCCACGTTATATGATCAAGCACCAGGTAAGACCGGGTCTTACAGGATGGGCACAGGTCAATGGTTACAGGGGTGATACTTCTATTACAAAGAGGATCGAACACGATCTGTATTATATTGAAAACTGGAGTCTGGGATTTGATTTTAAGATCATGTTCCTGACTATATTCAAGGGCTTTATTAATAAGAATGCCTACTGATCACTGATACAGCGCATAGCGAAAACCGTTACCATTACAATGAGGAAATGTACATGAATCACGATTTTGACAACGAATTTGAGACGGATGACGAACTGAAAAGAGGACGCAGCCGCAGAAAAGAAGGAAGGAAATACCCATCTTCCGGACGCACAGGCAGAACTTCAGGGACAGACAGCACAGGAAGAAGCATAGGAAGAGGCAGTACAGGAAGAGGCAGCAGGACAGCTGCCGGGGCCGGAAAGAGCCGTTTAAGGACGATTATCATTTTTATTGTGGCCGAGATCATTGCCCTGGCCCTTATCGGCGCAGGCTGGTATGGAAAGCGTATGATGTCTCTGATGCAGACAGATACAGAGTTTAATAAGGCAGATATGACTAACCCCTATATTTCCATGGAAAAAGAGCAGGCAATGAGGGGCTACTGGACGGTAGCACTGTTTGGCGTGGATAGCCGTGACAGTTCTGTTGGAAAAGGAAATATGTCCGACGTTATCATTATCTGCAATATCAACCAGGAAACCGGCGAGATTAAATTAGTCAGCCTTTTTAGGGATACTTATCTGAACGTGGATGATAAGAACGGCTATAATAAGATCAATCAGGCATATTTCAGAGGCGGTCCAAAGCAGGCAGTAGAGGCCTTAAATAGGAACCTGGATCTGGAGATCGATGATTATGCTACCTTTAACTGGAAGGCAGTGGCAGATGCTATTAATATTTTAGGCGGTGTGGACGTAGAGCTGAGCAAGGCAGAGTTCTACTATATCAATGCCTATATTACAGAGACTGTAAATTCTACCGGTGTTGGTTCTTACCAGTTAAAGAGCGCCGGACCAAACCATTTAGATGGCATCCAGGCAGTTGCCTATGCACGTCTTAGGAAAATGGATACAGACTTTGCAAGAACTGAACGTCAGAGAAAGATCATCCAGTTAAGCTTTGACAAGCTTAAAAAGGCAAATTTCTCAGTTGTTAATAATGTAATGGAAGTTGTATTCCCACAGATCTTAAGCAGTGTCACTCTGGATGATGTGATCCCGGCAGCAAAGAACCTGACCCGTTATCATATTGGAGAGACAGCAGGATTCCCTGAGGCAAGAAGTGATGTGACTATGGGGAAAAAGGGTGACTGTGTTATCCCGCAGACACTGGAGAGCAACGTGATCTCTCTTCATAAGTTCCTCTTTAATGATGAGAATTACACACCAAGTGATATGGTAAAGAAGATCAGTGCACAGATCGCATCTGACACAGGTCTTTACAAGGAAGGAAAGCCAGTTGGTGATGTTGGAACCGGTGGTGGTTATACTCCAAAGGAAACAGAAGCCAAAACAGATGAAAAGAGTACACAGAAGGATAATTCAGAAAGCAGCTCTTCTTCTGATACGAACAATGAAAGCACCTCAGCTGTGGATGAGAGCATCATTGACGGCGAAACTGATTTTGAGTATGAAACAGATGAGGATGGAAATGTGATCGATCCGCCGGAAGATTATATTCCACAGACCAGCAGACACAGCTCTGAAAGCTCGTTGCATCCAGGTGAGACCAGCCAGGCACATCCGGGAGAGACCACAAAGGCGCCTCATCCGGGAGAATCCAGTGAAGGTTTAAAGCCTACAGTTCCAAGCGGTATTTTGTCACCTTCACCTGCTACAGAAGCGGCAACAACAGAGGCTGCAACCAAAGCAGTTGGTCCTGGAAGCCGTGAGACAGAAGCAGCTTCACAGTTTAGCCCTGAAAACCGCATTCAGGAAGAGAATATAGGCGGTCCGGGAGCGATGATCGTACCGGCAGCCTGATGTGAGTGTGAGAATGGATGCTGCAGACCGGCAGCCTGATGTGAGTGTGAGAATAGATGTTATAGACCGGCATATGTCTGGGCTGTAAAGGATAAATGAAGAGATTCCGCGAAAGTATGGTCTGCGGGATCTCTTTTTTTACTTCCATATTCTGCACTTGCTGAAATGATAGATTCAGTATAAAATGATGATGTCACCCTCAGGTGACATGTCCGTTAGTTTTTTAAGAAGGGAAGACGAACATACATGAGGAAAAACAGTTTATTGAAAAAGACGGCATGGATCGTTCTTTCGGCAGTCCTTTTTGGAACTGTGGCAGGAACAGTGATGACCGGTGTACAGATCGCATCTTCCGGAATGGTTTCCCAGTTTTTTGCCATTGTTTCATCAGATGAGAAACTGCCTGAACAGGGAGAAGAACTGCTGCCTGAGCCATTTCCAGGTGGAAATATACCGGGGATCCTTCCTGAAGCGCCAGCAGTCCCGGCACCGGCTACAGATGTTTCACAGGTGGTAGAAGAGGCCATGCCTGCGGTAGTGGCAGTTGCCAGTACAGCAGTTTACCAGATGCCGGATTTTGGATTTGGCTGGTTTTTTGGAGGCGGAAGCCAGTCCTATGAAGTGCCAAGCAGCGGCTCCGGTATTATTATCGGGGAAAACGATACAGAGCTTTTGATCGTTACTAATAATCATGTGGTACAGGATACAGTGTCTTTAAAGATCACCTTTGTGGATGATACAGCAGTAGATGCAGTTATAAAGGGAACGGACACAGATACAGATCTGGCAGTTATTTCTGTTCCGTTGGATAAGATCCCACAGGAAACGAAAGAGAAGATAGCAGTTGCAAGGCTGGGAGATTCAGATGGTTTAAAGGTTGGTCAGGGAGTGATTGCCATTGGAAATGCCCTTGGATATGGACAGTCTGTTACAGTAGGCTATGTAAGCGCGCTGAACCGGGAAATAAAGACTTCCGATGGTAATACAAGAGTGCTGCTTCAGACAGACGCAGCCATTAATCCTGGAAACAGCGGAGGTGCTCTCCTGAATATGAAGGGAGAGGTTATTGGCATTAATGCGGCTAAATATTCATCTACAGAGGTAGAAGGCATTGGTTATGCCATTCCTGTTTCCGGTGTTCAGGATATTTTAGATGAACTGATGAACAGGAAAACACGTTCTGAGGTCGCGGAAGAAAAGCGGGGCTATCTGGGAATACAGGGAACTACTGTGGATGAGGATGCAGCAGCTGCTTTTGGTATGCCAAAGGGTGTTTATGTATACAAGATACTGAAAGACGGGGCGGCAGCTGATTCCCAGCTCAGGGAAAAGGATATCATTACTAAATTAGATGGAATGACTGTAAAGAGCATGCAGGAATTGCAGAAGTTCTTAAAAGGTTATGAAGCAGGCGAAACCATAGAATTGCTGGTACAGCGCCAGGAAGATGGCCAGTATAAGGAAATACAGATCCCTGTAACACTGACCGGACTGCCGGGATCTGTGGTAAGTGGCAAGCAGTAAGGAGAAAAATGGTGGAAGATAAGAATTTTGAAGATGAAGACCTGAAGGATATTCAGGATACGGATAAGGCTGTTCAAGGCAGTCAGGATAAAGATAAGGCTGCTCATGGCAGCAGTGACAATGCAGATAATTACGAAAAGATCTGCTATATGTGCCGCAGACCGGAGAGCAAGGCGGGACCGATGATAACTATGCCAGGTGGAATGTGCCTGTGCCATGACTGTATGCAGAAGGCTTTTGATACAGTGACAAAAGGCGGTATGGATTTTTCTAAAATGCCAAACATGCCAAATATGCCTTATATGGGCATGAATTTCAGTGATCTCACCCAGATGCCGCCGGTAAATGAAATCCCCCAGCGGCAGAAATTAAAAAAGAAGAAGGAGCCGGAAAAGCAGCTGACTATGAAGGATATTCCGGCACCCCATATTATCAAGGGAAAACTGGATGAATATGTGATTGGCCAGGACAAGGCAAAGAAGGTTGTGGCTGTGGCGGTTTATAACCATTATAAACGTGCCTTTTTAGGCGGAACGGATCCGGATGGTGTTGTGATCGAAAAGTCCAATATTTTAATGATCGGACCTACAGGAAGCGGAAAAACCTATCTGGTAAAGACTTTGGCAAAGCTTTTAGATGTGCCTCTGGCAATTGCGGATGCTACTTCCCTTACAGAGGCCGGATATATTGGTGATGATATTGAAAGTGTTGTTTCCAAGCTTTTAGCAGCTGCGGGAAATGATGTAAAGCGTGCGGAAAAAGGTATTATCTTTATTGATGAGATCGATAAGATAGCCAAGAAAAAGCAGACCAACACCAGGGATGTAAGCGGCGAATCTGTGCAGCAGGAGCTGTTAAAGCTTCTGGAAGGCAGTACAGTAGAAGTGCCGGTAGGTTCCAACCAGAAGAATGCCATGACACCTATGGCTACTGTAAATACGGATAATATCCTGTTTATCTGTGGCGGCGCGTTCCCTGATATGGAAAATATCATTAAGGAGCGCCTGACCAGGAAGTCTTCCATGGGCTTTGGAGCTGCTTTGAAAGACAGCTATGACAATGATCCTGATATCCTGAGCCATGTGACCAATGAAGATCTGCGCACCTTTGGCATGATACCGGAGTTTTTAGGACGTTTGCCTGTGACTGTTACTTTAAAGGGGCTGGATAAGGATATGATGATCCGTATTTTAAAGGAGCCAAAGAATGCTATCCTGCTCCAGTATGAGAAGCTTCTGGCGCTGGATGAGGTGAAGCTGGTGTTTGAAGATGATGCCCTTTCCTGGATCGCAGAGGAAGCATTAAAGCGTGGGACCGGCGCAAGGGCTTTGAGGGCCATCCTGGAAGAATTTATGCTGGATATTATGTATGAGATACCAAAAGATCCGAATATTGGGTCTGTGGTAGTCACAAGACCTTATCTGGAGAAGAAAGGCGGCCCTCTGATTCAGATGCGTCAGATGTAAACCGATCTTTCTGTTATTCCCGCAACTTGAGAAAGGTCTGCAGCAGGTCCAGAGTACCATACCCAAATTCCCTGTTGGGATAGGAAAGGGACGGATTTCTGGATGCGCCCCGGATGAGGTAGCTTTTAATAGAGGCTTCGCTCATTGTGGGGTAATTTCCCATTACAATGCCCCAGTTTAAAAGATTGGCCACTGCTCCGGCAGTAATAGCAGCGGCAGCGCTGGTACCGGTGCGGTGGGTGAATGTCTGTGTGTTTTTTAGGATACCGGAATGGACTGAGGTATTGGCAGGTCCAAGTACGTCTACTCCCGGTGCTGCCAGATCCGGTTTTACAGAATCCCTGCTGATGTAGCCGCGGCTGGAGTGGATGTAGATACTGTTATTCCTGTGATCATATGCACCTACTGTAATAGGGAGGCGGGAGTTTCCAGGTACAGTGATGGTATTGGATGGATCTGGTTTTAAAAATACTGTTTCATCAGAGATAAAGCTCTGGACCGGCAGCCACATGTGGTAATCTCCTGTGAGAAACTGTGTATTGTATACACGGATCGTCCAGATACCTGCAGAGGGCTTTTCGAAGCGCATGGATACCAGTTGGCTGCCGCTTCCTGCTTCGATCAGCTCATAATTTACAGTGACTGTAGTGTTTTCCAGTAAAAATGGGATCCTGGTTTCATTGTTAGCTAAAATAGGGATGCGGTTGATCCGCTCTCCTCCGGGAGAAACAAAGCCTACTGTATAAAGTTCTGTGGCAGAGGACCACAGCTCCAGGATAAATCCCCGTTGTGCCTCTTTTTTTCCAACCCTTAGTTCGACATCCTCATAAGAGGTGTCAGCGGAAAGCCTTCCTGCGTAGTGGTGGGCAAGCCCTGTTTCGTTTCCTGCTGCGATCACGGTGGCAATGCCGAAAAATCCCCCGTAATTCTGGGCTACCTGACTTAAGGGGGAACTGCCGGTATGACTGCCGTAATTGCTTCCAAGACCAAGAAGTATAACAAGGGGCTGGCGGAACCGGTCTGCAAGGACCCGGAGGTATTTAATACCCATCATAATATCGTTTTCCTGAAAAGCATCTGCTTTTTCGGGGATCAGGTAATAGTCCCGCAGATATTTCTTTGCGGGCTTTAATTTTACTATGGCAAGATCTGACATAGGGGCAGCACCTGTAAAATTTTGCAGGGGAAATGATCTTCCTGCTGCAAGGCCGGCTAAATAGGTGCCGTGGCCATTGGCATCTTTTGACGGCACAAGGGAAAATGGATCATCAGATGCAAGGGCTGAATTAATATCTTCTCTGGTAAATTCCGTTCCATAAGAAGCACCGCCCATGGGATAATAGTCAGGTACACCGGAAGTCGGAACAGAAGTGTCCTCCGGCAGTGTCTGATCCCAGATCCCAAGGATGCGGGTGGTGCCGTCTTCATTTCTGAAAGCAGGGCTGGTATAGTCAATGCCGGAATCTACGATGCCGACGAGAACGCCTTTGCCCATATTAGAAAGAGCTGGTGTCTGTAAAGCTGCCAGAATGCCGGAAGCTTCCATGGCAGAGTCATCTAAAAGGGTAAAAAGACCGGGGATGCTGTAGTAAGGATAACGTTCCAGGGAGACCGGCAGCGCTTCGTTTAAAGGAGTATAAAAAATGGCATAATCATTGCTCACATAGTCTACACAGGGAAATTGTTCCGGGTCGCGAAGGTTATTTTGCAGGGAGCCGAAGCGATAGATAAAGTCAGCCACTTCTTCAGAAGCAGGATTTAAGGTGCATGAGGGCATGGAAGTGCCTTTCTGTAAAGCTGTGTTGTTGTAATTATATGGGATAAATGGGGATCATATGTATATTGCGGTTGTACTGTTCCTTGTTTTCATGGAAATGTACTGGATCTTAGGGTTATGAACATTGCCTGTATAACTGGACGTGATAGGGAGATTATAGTAAAATAAAAGCAGGCAGAAAAATACGGAAAATGTGTATCCATAAGTCGATCTTACAAGAAAGGACGGACCAAAATATGTTCTTACCATGGCTTACAGGCGGCATTGCCGCTCTTGACTTATTTATAAAAGACGAAATAGAACGGGAAGGCACTGAAGAATTTCCCAGAGATCTTCCTGGCACGAAAGGTTTTATACGCATTCATAAAAGCTATAATCCAGGTTTTCCCTTTGGCTTTATGAAAGAGCGCCCCCAGCTTGTAAAAGGTATTCCCCTGGCGGTCACATCTGCAGCTGCAGGCGCACTGGCGGCTCTTTTTACAAAAAAGGGCTGTGTGGCCCAGAAGATCGGCCTTTCCATGGTTTTAGGAGGCGCCATCAGCAATCTGTATGACCGCCTGGTAAAAGGTTATGTAGTGGACTATTTTTCTATTGAGTTTAAGCGTCTTAAAAATGTGATATTCAATCTTGGCGATATTTTTGTGTTTCTGGGCAGTCTGATCTTCCTGGCCGCAGAGCTGTTAGAGGACATGAAAGACTGAATATGATGATGTTGGGGTCAAAAGGTATTTTGACCCCTCTGATACCGAATTGCT
>OFMR01001049.1_pt1 | contig 12871 bp, 8 predicted proteins | sample 1541931 | NCBI WGS metagenome assembly OFMR01 (sample SAMN04209224, study PRJEB22552) | human gut metagenome | biome: gut; material: feces | host: Homo sapiens | place: USA: Oklahoma | reverse complement strand
ACATCGAATTGCATGCAAGCATGCATCGATGATACCTTTTGACCCTTTAATCATAATATTGTTGTAATCGCTACCGGTCACACTGCAGTGCAGGCAGTAACGTTAAATAGCTCTTGTATATTTCTTAAGCCACTGAGCCTCCTCATCATTCAAAAAAGGTGAAACAAGCTCATAAACTCTAGCATGGTAAGCGTTCAGGTATCCCTTTTCCCTGTCTGTCATCTGATTTGGATCAATCGCATCGAGATCTATCGGTACATAGGTCAGATTCTCAAAATACATGAACTGGCCATACTCATTTTTCTCACCCTTTCGGCAGATAAGCTCATTCTCTGTACGAATACCGAATTTGCCCTCTAAATAGATGCCCGGCTCATCTGTAGTGACCATGCCCTCTTCTATCACACGCTCTGCAGTTCTGCCCGGGTACTGCTTCCAGTGAAAGCTGTTTGGTCCCTCATGAACATTGAGCACATAGCCCACACCGTGTCCGGTACCGTGATTGTAGTCCATGCCAATCTCCCATAAAGGCTCTCTTGCCAGAATATCAAAATTAAGGCCCGAGCAGCCCTCCTTAAACTTTGCATTTGCCAGGTTCATATTTGAGCGGCACACTCTCGTAAACATATCCTTCATCTCGTCAGTCACAGGGCCTAGTACAAAGGTCCTCGTGATATCTGTGGTTCCCTCCAGATAATGTCCGCCTGAATCAACCAAAAGAAGACTCTCAGGCTTAAGCTGCCTGTCAGACTCCTCCGTTGCAGAGTAATGCACAATAGCACCATGATCAGCATATCCGCATATTGTGGCAAAGCTCAAATCAAGAAAGCCCTCCTGCTCAGCTCTAAGCGATGCAAGATAATCTGAAGCCGAAATCTCTGTCATAGGTATCTTACCTATATTTGTCTTAAGCCAGTACATGAACTTGCACATCGCAACTGCATCCTTTAAATGCGCCTTGCGCAGATTTTCAAGCTGTACTTCATTCTTTACGGCCTTCATGACAACTGTAGGATCCTCCGCATCAATCACCTTAACACCATCCGGCAGGCTGTCGCAGATGCGGTAATTTACAATCGATGTATTTAAAAGCACTGTCTCTTTTTCATCAATATGCTTCACATATTCATAAAAATCATCGTAAGGTCTTGTCTGTATACCATTCTTATCGAGGTATGCCTTAAGAGTCTCTGTCACAACCTCTTCCTGCAAAAACCATATGCAGCTGTCCTGTGACAGTGCCAGATATGAAAGCACTACAGGCACATAGCTTATGTCGCCTCCCCTGACATTTAAAAGCCAGGCGATATCATAAAGTGATGACATCAGATGAATGGTTGCACCCTTTTGTGCCATCTGCTCTCTGACTCTTTTAAGCTTTGAGCTTATATCCTCACCGGTATATTTATTGTCAAAAATCATGACAGGTGCCTTTGACATAGGTGGTCTGTCAGTCCATATAAGGTCAATCAGATCCTCATTTACGTACATGCTGCCGTGCTTTTCTTTTGCGATTTCTGAAAGTCTTTTGCCCCATGCGGCATTTACCACTCTGCCGTCAAAGCCTATTACACCGCCATCCGAAAGAGTATCCTTTATATACTCATCAACTGTCGGTACGCCCTCCTCGCCAATCTTAAAGAGCTTTACAGTGGTATCCTTAAGCTGCGCAGCCGCCTGCACAAAATACCTGCCGTCTGTCCATAGTCCGGCCTCATCCATAGTGATGACTGCGGTTCCTGCTGAGCCTGTGAAACCGGTAATATATTTGCGTGCCTTAAAATGCTCTCCTACATACTCTGACTCATGAAAATCAGCAGTAGGTACAACATACAGCGAAATGCCCCTCTTTGCCATCTCGCTTCTCAATGCTTTTAATCTATCCTGTATCATTTTATTATGCCTCTTTAAATTCAAAAAATTTTGTATCTAATTCCGGATACATTCTCTTTAATGAGATTGGTTTGCCGGATTTGTTCAAAAAGCAATGGCTGCTTTTTGCAGTGGTGCGAAGCTCGCCTGTCTCCTTGTCCTTCATGACATACTCAAGCTCCATCTTGATTCCGTTATACTTAAGCAGCTTTGTGTAGATAACGACCGTATCATCGAAATGTACCATACTGTGATACTCTACCGATATCGACAGCACCGGACTTATGATTTCCATATCCTCCATCTGCCTGTAGTTGAGTCCTATCTGATCCATCAAATCAAGTCTTGCTTCTTCCATCCACTTGACATAGTTTGAATGGTGGATTATACCCATCTGATCTGTTTCATAATACTTTGCGTGGTGCTCGTAAGGACGGATTCTAAGTTCACCTTGTGAGCCGGCAATCTGTAACTCATTGTTTGCCATAAAAACTTCCTCCATTCATATTTTGGTCTTATTCTATTATGCCACATTGGACAGCTAAATTCAACGACTTGACCGCAAAATATAAGCCGGCTGCTACCTGCGTATCATGCTGTAGCAGTCTCTGCATATATTGCGCGAATTTCCAATCGGAAGTATTCTTCCGCAATACCGGCATCTGATAATATACTCATCCTTGCTCTTTGATAGAAGCTGCATAATCTTTGCCTGTGTTTTGTCGCGCTCGTTTTCAAGCCAGTCCTCCTCCACAATTTTGCCCATGCGGACTGAAAACTGATAGTACAAATCAAGCTTTTTGTAATAGGATTCGTATTTCATGAGTCCCTGATACTTTGAATGCTTATCAGGCTTGTCGAGAGAGATATCAGATGTATACGACATGCAGTAGCGCAGCCATTGTCTGACAAGCTCCCTGTCCTTTATATCTATAGGACATGTAATCATCTTATAAAGCAGATATTTGTCATCAAAATCTGCGATAAAGTATCGCTCCTTATACGCATATCCATACAAAAACAATATCTCATCGACATTGATTTTCCTAAACGGTGCTGATGGCTTTGCCTCATGCCAGAGCTTAATTATCGCATCAAGCGGCGCATCCATTGTAAGGAGTACCTGCGGGAAGCCAAGACTTACTATATCAATATCCTGCTCCGGTATATTTAGCGTATTCTTCAGATAATTCAGATTCTTTTGTCCCAAAGCTGTCACATAGCCTGTATCATACAGACCAAATCTGCCTGCACGGCCCGCTATCTGTTTTATCTCAGAGATGACAAGCGGACGTCTTGATACTCCATCAAACTTTTCCACCTCCAGAAATACAATTCTTCTGACCGGCAGATTGAGTCCCATTCCTATCGCATCTGTTGACACGACAACCTGTGTCTTTTTCTCATTAAAAAGCATCATCTGCCTGCGCCTTATTTCCGGTGGCAGACTTCCGTATATGACACTTGGCTTTATGCCGTTTTCCTCCAGACGCCCTGCTATATTGAGTACCGACTTCTTTGAAAATACGATAAAGGCATCGCCCTCTCTTACATCCTGCGGAAATGAAAAAGGCTTATCCTCCAGCTTTAGAGCTGTCTTTCTCTCATACTCCCTTATCTCATACTCGTCGTGGCACAGATTAATCAGATGAATGACTACATCCTTTGCCACCGGACTCATGCATATATGAATCTCTCCTGCAAGTGTACCAAGAATTGCCCTGGTCCATGAATGTCCCCTGTCATCATCTGCAACCATCTGTGCCTCATCAATCACTGCGATATCATATTCCTTGTCACAGTCAAGCATCTCCACCGTCGATGCTGTAATTCTGCTGTCTGATACCTCAAGACACTCCTGGCCTGTAAGCATGGTGCATGGTATGCCTGCATCATTCATCTTCTCATATACCTCAAGTGCCAGAAGGCGAAGCGGCCCCAGATAAACTCCGTTTTGCGCCAGCTTAAGCCTCTCAAGCGCCTGATATGTCTTACCGCTGTTAGTCGGGCCTATATGGAGTATGAAACGCCTTTTCATGCTCTGTGCTTTTGGAAACTCAAGCTCCGGCCGTGCCGGAACCAGCGTGACAATCTCTCTTCTAAGCTCCTTGCTGCGGTACTCATTGTAAAGCGCCTTCATGCTCCTTGTACATATCGCACCTATATACTCCTTGCGCAAAAGCTTTAGAAAATCCTCTGTGAGATACTCTGCCTCATTCTCATCAAACTGCTCCATATCCACCCTGACGAGCTGCGGAAGGATTTCTCTATTTAAAATCTGCCTTGCATTCTTATTGTTGGAATAGTAGGTGATCAATGCAAGCCTTTTTATTTCCTGATGCAGCTTGTCGAGTGCTATTGTCTCGTTTTTTGAAAATCGCGCATATTTAATTGATTTTGCTTTGTTATTTAGCCTGTGAATATAGTGTGCCAGCTTTACAGGCTTACCTGTACTTCTCTTCGCATTCTCCCTGTACTGGTCAACATAAAACTGTACCAGTACCTCTTCAAACGATTTTTCCATATATGTGTGTTATCCTCTTTATTTATATACACCGTTAAGAGTCACCTCAAACGTAACATCCTTTCCGGCAAGTTCTGTATTTACCTTATAATCATCCGGGAATTTAAGGTTTAAATCAAAGGTTTCTCCCACCTTGTGACCTACCACTCCGTCCTCAAAGCCATCTATATAGCTGCCTGAGCCAAGCACCAGGTCTGTGCCCTGTCCATCAGTGCTTCCACCCTCGAATTTTTCACCGTCCATATATCCGGTGTAGTCAATATTTACCTTATCTCCATTTTCTGCAACCGTGTCAACCTCTGTATTAAGTGTTGCTGCCTCTGTCTGTGAATCACTGCTTTGTGTCTCGGATGCCTGAGATTCCGTGGTCTGTGATGTAGCTTCTGTACCATCAGTGCCCTTTGACGATGAACCGCCCGATGTCGCAACTGCCCAGATTAGCACTATGACTACCACAACGACTGCCACTACCGGCACCCAGAATTTCAGCAGATTCACAACCTTTGCCTTCTTTTCTGCCTTCTCTCTCTCGATTCTTCTTTTTTCCTGTGCGATTTTTTTGTTTTGTTTGTTCATTTTGTTAATCTCCTGTTTTATTTTTATTATTGAATTATACTATTACAATTTGAACATTCTGTGTTTCGCATAAATGAACAGTATGCGTTGTCTGTCAGTGCATTCGCTATCTGTCACTGTTCGCTTTAAACTTTAAACGGCTGCGTCTCTTAACTATTTGACGCAACAATAAAAGCAGTAGAAAGACACCCACACAGCCTGCGCTTATAGCTGCACCTGCCTTAAGCCCCGGTGTCTCATAATAAAGCTCTATCTCATGCTCTCCCTCATCCAGATGAATGCTCACAAAGGTATCTGAAAAATCCTCATACTCTGCATCCTTCCCATCCACCTTCATAGTCCATCCCTTTTCACTCGGAATAGAAAGCACAAGCTGTCCTGCCTGCTTCACATCAATGTGTCCGCTTATGTGTGTATCTGAAAAATCATCCACCGAGAGTGTCTGCTCATTGAGTGTATTGTAAGCACTCTCAACTGCAGCAATGGAAAGCTCGTATACGTTAAATCGTACAGCATCGGCATCAGTGTTTGTGACGGAAACTGTCTCCCCCGCCTTCACGTATCCCAGGTCAAACAGATACCTGTGAGTGGTCTTCGAATATGTGGTCTCATACTCTCCGTGGCTGAATGTCAGACTGTCAGTGCTACACGAATCGTATGCCGCATAATAATATCCGTCATGGTCAAAGGTGAGAGTCGTAGTTCCCGGATTTTCGTCCTGAATGCACTCTGTCAGGGTCAGCGTATCATCTGCTGCGCCAAGGAGCCTGCCAAGGGAATTAATCGAATAGATTTTCGATGACGAGGATGGCTTCCACGCATCAATCACTCCCTCATCCATCATAAAACCAAGCGGAAGTGTGTAGTTATTCCGATACAGATAGTGATTTCCGCATTTTCCAACAAGTGTAGTCAGCTCATTCTGTGGCTGTATTGATTTTGTAACCATATATCTGACCGAAAGCATAGCTGACGTGACAGGTGTGGCACCGTTATAACAGTAGAAATTCTTGCCTCCCTCCATATAAAGCGCCTGATAAAAATGGCTCACATTTATATTCATCAGGGAAGAAAACTGTGTTCCAGAAGCATAGCCGTATCGTGTGCCATCATTTTTAGTAAGTCGGCCTGTATCCTCAACTCTGTAAAATGGTACATTGTTGTCAGCTGCATCCTCTTTTGCCAGCTCCAGTGCCTTTTGCATATCGTCCACATTGGCATTGTAGCTGCTTCTGCCAGTACATCCAAGTCCTGTCACAGCCATATTGACAGCCAGCTCCACAATCGCAATACCGCATGTTATGACCATCAAAAGCTCCCTGTTTTTCCTTGCTGCAAGCTTTAAAAGTACTGTCATAATGCCGTACAGCGCAACAAACAATATGCTTATGATAACTGCATAATACTCTGTCACATCCTCACCGGCAAACATCGTGCTTACTGCCATAAGCGCCGATGCAAATACCACTGCCACGCCAATATGCCACAATCTTATGCCACGCCACTTTCTTACTGTAGCATAGCCTATGGTCAATACAAGAAATGCATACAGATACGACTGTCTGCCAGGCAGCGAGTCTGGAAAATGCAGACCGTGCCATATAAAGTCAAGCTGTTTATTGGCAAAGCTTGCCATGAAAAACAACACAAACAATACGGGAGCTATTTTTTTCTTCCAATTAATCCTTTTGTTGAGCATAAACAGTATCAAAAACATCACACTAAAGGCTCCGGCATACAGATTCGGCCAGTTCTCTGCCCCCTCATAGACGCTTGCTGTCGTGCACATCCTGCCGACCTCTGATAAGAGATTAAAATACCACTCTATCTGCTTTGGAAACTCGATGCCCGACGAACCGCTGTAGCTTAAAATGATAAGCTCCGGGATGATTAGCACCATCGCAGTGCCTCCAGCCAAAAGCGAGTAAACGGCAAATCTCACAATTGCAGCCATTTTACCGCCCTTTTGCGTAAAGAAAAGCCATGCAAACCAGAATACCAAAAAGATGCAAAGCATGATACTCAAATAATAGTTTGACAATATACAAAGTGCCAGTGATACATAGTAAAGCACCGGCTTTTTGTCCCGCACAAGCTTCTCAAGACCTACTACTGCAAGCGGTGCAACCGCCACAACATCCATCCACATGACATCCCAGCTATACGCAGCTACAAAGCCGGAAAGCGCATATGCCGTAGAGAAAACAAATGCCGGCACAAATGTATTATCGTGATATCTGTTATCCTTTCCAAGAATTACAAAGTGCTCCTTCAGAAAATAAAAAAATGTTGCTCCGCTAAGCGAAATCTTAAAAATGATTAGCAGCTCGATAAACTCAATAATATGGCTCTTTGGAAAAAGCACCACAAGCCAGTTTAACGGACTCGCCAGATAATAGGCAAATACCGATACAAAATCACTGCCCAGCCCGATATTCCATGTATACATGAGGCTCGCACCATTTCTTAGCTTTTCCCACAGCTCATTAAAGAAAGGCAGATACTGGTGATACAAATCCATATGCAAAAGGCAATAATCGCCAAATGGATATACACCATTTCCTATACAGATGATTATACATATGAAAAACGGAATTAAAAACGCTGTCAAAAGTGGATGCTTTTTAACAAAATTCATCACTTATCCTCCCAGTCAAACAGTCTGTAATATTGCAAAAGCTTATAATCGTTTAGCATATCCGAATCGGCCTGCTTCTTTTTGCTGCCGGTTACCTTGTCTGATTTATTTGATGCTTTATCTAATGTCTTATCTGCAGTTTTATCCGTGCGTACCGCTGATATAATTGGATACTCCTCCTGCAGCTTTAGCAGAAAACTCTGATAGTCATTTGTCGGCACACCTGCCGCTTTAAGTACGTTTGCAGCCAGATAATTAACGCTCGTGTCTTTTCCTGCCGCCTCATCAATATCATAATTTGCCCAGATAACATACGGCACCTGATAGCGCAGCTTAAGCTCTTCATTTGATAAATTATTATAGTCCATGCCGTTTGCTGCAAGAACAGAGCTCGCCACAGTATCATTTGGCTGATGATCACCGAAAAATACCACTATAGTTTTCTCATCCACATTTGAGAAATATTCAATGAGGTTCTTTAAATCCTCGTCTGTCATCTTAATCAAAGAAAGATACTGGTCAAGTGCAGAATTATTGAGCTTATTCGCTGTCACCGTATTGTCAAAGCCGTAGTAGGTATCCGTGTATCCACCATGGTTTTGCATAGTGACATTGAATATAAATGCCGGCTGACCATCCGGTTTGTTCTCATAGGTCTCAATAATCCTGTCAAAGGATGTCTCATCACTTATATATTTGCGCACAAACCTCTGATTAGAATAATCCTGCATAAACGAAAGATTGTCAAATCCCAAAAGAGGATAGACCGTATCCCGGTTCCATCCACTGCCATAGTACGGATGCTGTGCATACGTTGCGTAGCCTATGCTTTTTAAATAGCTTGCAAGAGAAGGTGTCGTGCTCTTTATATACTGCTGATAAGGAATACTTCCTACCGGAAGAAAAGCCATCGTATTACCTGTCAGAAACTCAAACTCGGTATCGGCGGTATTGCCACCGCATACAGACGTATTCAGATATCCTGTTATAGTGTTCTCATTGCCCTTTTCAAGACTGTGTACAAACGGCATATAGTCTGTATTTGTATCAAAATCACCGAGCACTGACAGGTCTGAAAATGCCTCATCCATCACAACTATAATATTCGGATAATCACTTTTATCTGTAATTGCAGTATTATTAGCTGCATCTGAATTATCATTTGTACCGGCATAGCTGTCAAGCAGCTCCTTAGCCTTCTGTCTGCTATACCCATCAGGCTTATCAACCGCCACAAACTTAAGATTCATCGCAAATGTCACCGCCATTCCATTCACCTTTGTCATATATGCAGGTGTAAATAGAAACGGATACAGGTAATTGTCCGTCTGGAAATCCTCATCCTGCAGGGCATTCACAAACAGACACAGCGCAAGTAATCCAAGCACTGTCGGAATTAGTCTGAACCTGAATTTCCACTTAATTCTGAAATCAACAAAATGCATCAGCATAATAAGAGCTATAAATATAACTGTAACAACAACTACTCCTGCAGTCGGTGCGAAATCATAATTGGATGCAACACTTGTCGCCGTACCAATTGAAAAAATATCCCACGGAACAAAAGGAGTCGAGCGGAAAAGCATAACATAATGATTAATCAGTCCAAAAACCATTGCCACGATAAAAACTGCACGAAGTGCCCATTTCGCCCTGCCCGTAACAAAATAAAGAATCCAGGCAATCAGCTCAAACAAAATAATATTAAAAAAACCTGCCATAAATCTGACTTCTTCAAAAGGATTATGTTCGTAGAACTCCATAAGATAAAAAGCCACAATCGGAAAAATCGAGAATAATACAACATTGAATATAATTTCATATTTTTTATAAATCTTTTTTATCATCATAATGCTCCTGTTTGCTATCTGGTATTACAGCCTATATGGCAGATTTTTGGGTACCTTTTGGGGCAGATTTTTCTTAAAAGTACCCTAATTTCTTTAATTTTTTGAAAGATTGTAAGTAAAGAAAAACCCCGCAAACCCTTGATTTTACTGAAAATCTTGGATTTACGGGGTTTTGCAAATAGTGCCGGCAGTGGGACTTGAACCCACACGGGCTTGCGCCCAACAGATTTTGAGTCTGCATCGTCTGCCATTCCGACATGCCGGCGTCTTACGAACAGTCAATATTCTATCACAATTATTGACTTCATGCAACTAAAATTTGTAATTTCAATATAAATTTCAATGCGATTGTGACTGTTCACGCCTAACATTGTGACCAGCAACGATTACAGCTATTATAACAATATATTATCAGGGCGAAAATACTAGACTATTTTGCTACTTTTTTTCTAATTATATATCCAATAAGAATAATGACAGCACTTGTTATGACACTTCCATAAAATGTCATGCCCCTGCACAAAAGCTCCATATTCGCTGCATTTCTACCAACAAGCTGTTTAAACCCATCAATCATAATATAATCAGCCACGCCCATAGCACCGGGTATCGGCACACAATTGGAGCCCATCGCCACAAAACACTGTATCACACTCACATCAACTGCCTTATTTACGCCTTCGCCGACTGCCATAAAAATCATAAACGATACCAAAAGCTGTGAAACTCTCTGCATTATATTCCAAAAGAAAATCTCGATGAGAAGCCCGGTCTGCCCTGTGATACTGTTTGAACACTCCTGATATTCTTTCATAGTATTTTTAAGCTTTATTCGAAGCCTGTCACCATGCCGTATTATATGTATTTTTTCAAAAAGCCGGATAAGACTATCGCAAATTGAGTATAATATGTTTCCCTTCCTTAGCAGCATATAAAATACAAGAGCCAGAAAAATCAGCACTACAATCCCCAAACATATAAATATCCGCGAAATACCTGAGAAATTTTTCAGCAACGAATACTTAAAAATCATACATAGTACGCCAATTGTTAAAAGTGAAAGTGTATACATAACAAGATTAATCAGCAGGGCCACTGTAGCAGCATAGCCCGGTATGCCATCCCTTATCATGAAATACGCACTGGCTGGCTGTCCTCCCGATGCCGATGGTGTAATAGCCGAAAAATACACATCGGCTCCACCATACACAGTACCATCAATCGCACTGGTTTTATACCCAAAGTGTCTTGCCATGCGTACCAGAGCAAAGCCTTCAAACCAAATAAACCCAAACGTACAAACAAAACTCATAAAAAGCCAGCCTTTATTTGCATTTCTGATAAAACTCATAAGAATTTCAAACGAAAAATGCTTGCTCTGTGAGACAACAGTCCATATGCTCAAGATAGCTATAAAAACAGAAGCTATCGCCCAAAATATCTTTTTTCTGTCCATTAAATCTAATCCCCTTAAAAAAAACTGGTAAAGTGAATTATGTAAATACACCATACCAGTTTATTGTAGAGAATATATATAACTTTATCAAGTAAAATATTATTAATATCTTTTTAATGTTTGTTAAATTATTTACTGTTACAACTAACAAATCAGTCTAAATACAAATTAACTTCTATGATTCCTCTTCCTCATCATTGTCAGTGTTCATCATATACACACCCCTGCTTGCATCTCCATCAGGATTCTTTCCAAACTCATAATCATTTCCCGGCAGAATAGCATTTAAGAAAATCCCTGCGATAGCTGCAATTGCCAAAGCTGTCAGTGTAATTGATGTTCCTGCTACAGTAAATGTCAGTCCATTTCCAAAGCCAAGACCACATACAAAAATAACACCTGCAATAATCAGATTTCTTGATTTAGTCAGATCTACCTTGTTTTCAACAACATTTCTAACTCCTATTGCTGAAATCATTCCATAAAGCATAAATGAAACTCCACCAATAATCGCTGATGGCATAGTAGATATTACTGCCGAAAACTTTGGAATAAATGAAAGTGCAATAGCAAAAACAGCTGCAATACGGATAACTCTCGGATCATATACCTTAGACAGCTCAAGCACTCCTGTATTCTCACCATATGTTGTATTAGCCGGTCCTCCGATGGCTCCTGCGAATGCAGTTGCAATTCCATCACCTATAAGTGTCCTATGAAGACCCGGATCAGCAATAAAGTTCTGCTCTACTGTAGCAGAAATAGCAGACATGTCGCCAATGTGCTCCATCATAGTCGCAACAGCGATAGGCGCCATAACAAGAATGGACGTAATATCAAACTTCATGAACTGAAATTTAGGTATTCCAAGCAACGCAGATGATGCAATTGATGTAAAATCAAGAATTGCTGAACCATCAGGATTAGTAATTCCAGCAGCATTCATAATAAGAGCAACTACATAGGAAATGATTACTCCCATTAGAATAGGAATGATCTTAAATAAGCCCTTTCCCCATATATTGAAAATAATTATAACTCCAAGTGCGATAATTGCAAGAACCCAGTTTGTTGAAGCATTATTGATAGCTGAGCCGGCAAGTGAAAGACCAATGCATATGATAATAGGTCCTGTCACTACAGGTGGAAGAAAACGCATTACACGCTTAATTCCAACCAGCTTAATGATAAGTGCAAGTACGAAATAAAGCATACCTGCAACAAATATGCCACCACACGCATACGCGGCCTTATCATTGACAGCCATATCTGCATACATACCACTGTCAAGGTTTGCAACAGTATAAAAGCCTCCTAAAAAAGCAAATGACGAACCCAAAAAAGCCGGTACCTTAAACTTTGTACACAGATGAAATATAAGCGTGCCAAAGCCTGCACAAAATAGGGTAACCGATACAGAAAGACCTCTGGTAAGCGGCTCCCCACACGCCTTCTGAAAATATCCTGATACAAGAATAGGCACAAGAATTGTTGCGCCGAACATAGCAAACATATGCTGCAAACCAAGGATAAGCATCTTGGCCGTTCCAAGCTGTCTCGCATCACGAATTGGCTCCTGTTTCTTTTGTTCCATAACAACCTCCTTAATAAATTAATGTTTTCGATAAGTAACCGAAAACATTATAGCAGTTTTTAATTATTATTTCATTATTATTTCATTATTTTTACAAAAAAAAGACATCTCATTGGATGTCTTAAATAATTCATATTTAATAAGTTTGTACCTTCAAAACTTCATACAAATTCGATTTTTTTCAATCTACACCGAAAAACTCATCTCGATTCCGCTTCGCTTCATCTCGATGGATTTGCTTCGCAAATCTGCGTCCAATTAAATCCAGATTTATGCAGACACGTCTGCAAAATCCGTATTTCATTGTACTTGTTTTTCTCCGTTATTAACCAGATTAAGCCCTCGACCTATTAGTAACAGT
>OFMR01001038.1_pt1 | contig 13013 bp, 13 predicted proteins | sample 1541931 | NCBI WGS metagenome assembly OFMR01 (sample SAMN04209224, study PRJEB22552) | human gut metagenome | biome: gut; material: feces | host: Homo sapiens | place: USA: Oklahoma | reverse complement strand
AATGTTACAGTTCAGCCATGACATCTTCTTGTTTCCATATTCATGAAAACAAGAACTGCAACAAAATAATAAATAAGCTGTTTTAGGCAGCCAATCCCCTGCAGAGACTTTATAACAGGTATAAGGCCCTTGCAGGGGATTTTTTCAATATGGCTTTAACATTCGGGGAAGGAAAAAATGAAAATTGCAGTGATCGGATATACAGGCTCCGGAAAATCGGTGCTGGCAGCAAAACTGGGTAAGATAATTGGCTGTCCGGTACTCCATTTAGACAAACTTCAGTTTGAAGCAGGCTGGAAGGAGCGGGGGGAAGCAGAAGGAAAAATGCTTTGTGAGCAGTTTTTAGAGGAAAATAAAGATCGTGGCTGGGTCATTGATGGAAATTATGAAAAATTCTGCCAGAAAAGGCGTATGAAAGAAGCAGACCTGATCATTTTTATGGATTATCCAAGATGGATCTGCCTGTGGCAGGCGTTGCGCCGTTATTACAGATACAAAGGCCATACCAGAAAAAGCATGGCAGATGGCTGTGTAGAAAAGATGGATAAAGAATTTATCTTATGGATCCTGAAAAATGGACGCAGCCAGGAAAAGAAAGAAGGATATAAACAGGTGAGTGAACACTATCCGGATAAATTCATTCAGGTAAGAAATCGCCGGCAGCTGCGGGCAGCTGTGATCCGTCTTTTACAGCTGCAGAATGAAAAAGGGCTTTATGCGGGAACCGGGAGCAGAAAAAGGTGAAAAAAGAGGAACTTCTCATTGAACGTTTAAAAAAGTACCGGAAATCAGATATGTATCCTTTTCATATGCCGGGACATAAGAGGGCAAAGGGAATTAAACTATCCTTTCCAGATCCATTTTCGGTGGATATAACAGAAATTGACGGCTTTGACAATCTCCATCATGCAGAGGGGATCTTAAAAGATTCTATGGAATGGGCATCATGCCTTTACGGTTCTGACCGTACATGGTATCTTGTAAATGGAAGTACCTGCGGGCTGCTGTCTGCCATTAGCGCAGCGGTTTCCCATGGAGGAAAGATACTGGTCAGCCGAAATTGCCATAAGGCGGTGTATCACGGGATCTATTTAAATCATCTGGAAGCAGTTTATGTTTATCCACAGCCAGTTCCCGGATTGGGGATACAGGGCGGAATTTTGCCGGAAGATGTGGAAAACGCATTAAAAAATGATCCTGATATCCAGGCAGTGCTGATCGTGTCACCTACGTATGACGGGATCGTTTCGGATGTGGAAGCCATTGCAAAGATCGTCCATAAAGCAGGTCTTCCGCTGATCGTAGATGAGGCCCATGGTGCTCACTTTGCCTATGGGGATGCATTTCCAAAGTCAGCTCTTGAACTGGGAGCAGATGCAGTGATCCAGAGTGTGCATAAAACACTGCCAAGTCTTACCCAGACGGCGCTGCTCCATGTGAAAAATAACAGGCCGGATGGTGGATGCTATCTGGATGTGAAAAAGGTAGAGCGTTATCTGCAGATCTATCAGAGCAGCAGTCCTTCTTATGTGCTTATGGCGTCCATTGAGAACAGCATTTTTCTTATGGATCAGTATAGAAAAGAAGGTAAAGTGGCTGAATTTGAAGCTGATTTGCTTAAAATACGGAAAAAAATGGAAAAAATGAAATACCTGCGCCTGGTGGAAGAGAATCTGGTAGGAACAGCAGGAATTTCTGATGTGGATATTTCCAAGATCGTTGTTTCAGTAAGAGGCAGCGGGCTTACCGGGGAAATGCTTTCCCGGATCTTAAGGGAAAAATATCATCTGGAAATGGAAATGTGCGGTGCCGATTACGTAACAGCCATTGCAGCTATTGGAGACAGCAAAAAAGGGCTGAAGCATCTGAAAAAGGCGTTGCTGGAAATTGATAAAAATCTGGAAAAATCTGGAAAAATCTGCAATAATGAGCCTGAGGCTAATGTTTACAGCCGCCATGCAATGCAGGTGATGCCTGTTTTTAAAGCAATAGATGGGGAAAAAGAAACAGTGTCTTTAAAAGAAAGCAGCGGCCGTATTTGTGGAGAATTTGCCTATATTTATCCACCGGGTATCCCGCTTTTAGCGCCGGGAGAACGGATCACAGAAGAAATACTGGAAACATTACAGGATTATATAGAAAAAGATCTGCCGGTCCAGGGACTGGAAGATACGGATCTTTTCACTATAAAGGTAATGGCATCGTCAGGTGACATGTCCATTTGAAAACAGAGAGAAAGATGGAAACATAATGGGAAAGATTTATTATGTAATGGGAAAAAGCGCCTCAGGAAAGGATACTATTTATAAGCGGCTGGTAAAGGAACTGCCAGAACTTGGAACGGTCCGCATGTATACCACCAGACCCATCCGTGATGGGGAGACTAATGGTGTGGAATATATTTTTACAGATGAGAAGCAGCTTCAGGCTATGAAGGATGCAGGTAAAGTGATCGAATGCCGCACATACGATACTATTTACGGGCCATGGAGTTATTTCACAGCAGATGACGGCCAGATCGACCTGGGTTCCTGTAGTTATCTTATGATGGGGACGCTGGAGTCTTATGAAGGGCTTTGTAAATATTATGGGGCAGAAGTTATGGTCCCTTTGTATATCCATGTGGAAGATGGTGTGCGCTTACAGCGGGCATTAAACAGGGAAAATACCCAGAAAAATCCCAAATATGCGGAAATGTGCCGGAGATTCCTGGCAGATGAAAAAGATTTTTCTAAAGAACGTCTGGATCAGTGCGGGATCAGAAAACAATATGAAAATACCGGGCTTGAACCGTGTATAGAAGAAATCATAAAGGACATTTTGTGTAACGAAGGAAAGGAGAAAAAGATGTTAAAGAAAATTGGATTTATTGGCGTTGGCATTATGGGAAAATCTATGGTGCGCAATCTGATGAAGGCTGGTTATGAGGTTTCTATTTATACCAGAACAAAGTCAAAGGTGGAAGACGTGATCGCAGAGGGCGCTGCATGGTGTGATACAGTTGCAGACTGCTCCAAAGGAAAAGATGTGGTCATTACTATTGTTGGTTATCCTAAGGATGTAGAGGAAGTATATTTCGGGGAAAATGGTATCCTTGAAAATGCAGATAAAGGCACTTATGTGATCGACATGACCACTACAAGCCCGAAGTTAGACCAGCAGATCTATGAAGAGGCAAAGAAGCGGGGCCTTCATGGCTTAGATGCACCTGTAACCGGCGGTGACAGCGGTGCAAAGGCAGGAACACTGACAATTTTAGTAGGCGGTGATAAAGAGGACTTTGATACCTGTCTGCCTGTATTTGAGGCAATGGGAAAGGCTATCAACTACGAAGGAAAGTCCGGAAACGGACAGCACACCAAGATGTGTAATCAGATCGCCATTGCAGGTGCTTTAGCAGGTGCATGCGAAGCTATGGTCTACGCAAAGAATGCAGGACTGGATGTAGATGTAATGCTTAAATCTATTTCCACCGGTGCAGCTGGAAGTGCCCAGATGAACAATGTAGCTTCCAAGGCAGCAAAAGATGATTATGCGCCGGGCTTTTTCTTAAAGCATTTTATCAAGGATATGGGCATTGCAGATGAGGAAGCATCTGAACGGGGAACTAAGTTAGATGTGTTAGAGGATGTTCTTGGAATCTGTAAAAAACTGGAAGAGGAAGGCATGGGAGATCTGGGAACCCAGGCTTTGATCAAGCATTATAAGTGGTAAAATAAAAATTTTCTCCCCTGTGAAAGCAGGGGAGAGCAAATAGAAGCAGATCTGATTTAAAGAGGCATCATTGTCTGACTGCGGTATTGAGAGGGAGAAATTCCCTCTCTTTTTTTGAAAAAACGGCTGAAATAATGGATGGAGCGAAAGCCAAGTGACTCTGCGATCTCAGTTATTGTAAAGGATGAAAAGCAGAGCAGTTCCCGGGCTTTTGCCAGACGGCAGTCATTGATATATTCAGTAACGGTTTTTTTAAACTGCTTTTGAAAGATACGGTTTAACTGCCGGGGATTCAGAAAAGAGATCTGGCTAAGCTGGTCAATGGATAATTCCTGATCCAGATGGGATTCAATATAATTGCGGACTGAGGATAAAATATCAGAATCAAGGTCTGGAATCTGGGATGCGGCAGAGGGCAGTGCCTTTTTTCTAGCATTCTGGATAACAAGAGGTAGAAAGATCTGTTCCAGATAAAGGGCGCAGAGATCCTCATAAAATGTCCCTTTTGAAACACATTCATGAAGAATCTCTTTCAGTAGATTTTGAGTGTTTTCTGACACAGGAATAAATGGTGAAAGCTGCGCAAGTTCAAAACGCAGGGAAGGAGATGTGCAGGTAAAAGTCAGGTGCAGAACAGAAAGGGTGGAATGCTTCCCTGGTGAAGGAATAGCCACAGAAAGGGATGGAAAAAGCAGAAGATTGTTTTTTCCGCAGGAAAAACTGGAACTGTCCACAATCAGAAAGCCGCTTCCGCTGAAAATGTAGAAAAGATGAAAATGCTCTGTGGTAGTAGTTGGAAGGATGGGCTGTTTTGGAAAATCAAAGCCAGTTAACTGAATGTCCTGTATCATAAGAGGCCCTTTCTGCTGATCTGCTGTTTTAGATGCTATTTATTGTTTAAAATATTTTTTGCGTAATTGACGCCGCCTTCGATGTGGGCATTCATAAGACCGGATGCGCATACAGCATCATGTTTGGCAATAGCCTCGTAAATTTTCTGATGAAATATAATGGAGTGTTCCAAAGCATTAATAGGGGTCAGTCCCATGCTGATAGAACCTTCTACCAGGTCACTTAAAAGTTCCTGGATCGTAACGAGGATTTGATTATGGGTACACTTGGCCACTGCATAATGAAACTGAAGATCCAGTTCATTGTATAAGCGCAGCTGGCCGGTACGGACTGCTTCCGGCATTTTAGAAAGAACTTTTTTGATCTGTACCAGATCTTCCGGCAGTGCATTTAATGCAGCCAGTTCTGCAGATTTACATTCTATGATCTGACGTATCTCAAAAATATCCTTTAAACTGTTGCTGTCCATAGAAAGCATGGGAAATAGAGTTTTCATATAGGCACCAGGAGTAATGGTCTTTACAAAGGTGCCGGCGCCCTGCCGGACCTCTACAATCCCCATAATATCCAGTTTTCTTACTGCTTCACGGATGGTGATCCGACTGACACCAAATTGAGAAGCTAATTCTGCTTCTACAGGCAGTTTTTCACCGGGAAGATATTGTTTGGCAGCAATCCTTGAACGAAGCTGTTCTGCGATCTGATCAGACAGGCGGACACGATTAATAGCCATAAATGTTCTCCTCTTTTTATGCTACTTTCTATGCTGAATTCATATGATGATTATATCATATACTATGAAATAGTGCAAATAATATATAAAACAAGCAGGATAATTAGGAAAAAATATACATTTTACGAATTAAAACTAAAAAAGATATAAAAAAATATGTATTTAATGATAAATACAAAGAGAGACGAAAACAGTATAATAAAGTCATTCAAATGAAAAGAACGTGAAAAAAGTGAAACAAAAAGGAGGAAAATTTTATGAGAAAGAACAAAAAGATGATGAGTCTGGTATTAGCGGCAGCAATGGCAGCGTCACTTGCAGGTTGTTCATCCAGCAAACCGGCAGAGACTAAGAGTGATTCCAGTGCTGCGCCAGCCAGTGAAGTAGCTGAATCATCTGCCAGTGCAGGGGAAGGAACTACCATCACGTATGTTACATTAGGTGATACCGGTATGGAACTTTTAAAACAGGCAGCAGAAGAATTTAAGGCTGAGACAGGAATTGAAGTGAAGCTGGAAAGCTGGGCATATAGTGATGCTTACCAGAAGATCTTAACTTTAGCAGAGGGCAACAATATGCCAGATGCAATGTATGGATTTTCATCATGGACCCAGCAGTTTAAGGAAGCTGGCTATACAGTGGCGATCGACGAGCTGATCAGCGAAGATCTGTATAATGATTTCTCAGAGGCAGCCTTAGACGTATGTAAAGTGGGCGATGAATTATGGGCAATGCCGTCTTATATGTCTATCCGCGGAATGTTGTTTAATAAGAACCGTCTGACAGATGCAGGAATTGAAAAAGCACCGACCACATGGGAAGAATTCCTGGCAGAGGCTCCAAAGTTAACAGATCCAACTTCCGGCAAATATGCATATACAATGGTTGCAGGACATCCAAAGAATACACTGGACTGCTTCCTGCCGATCCTGTGGGCTTACGATGCAGATGTAATGAATGAAGATGGAACAGCTAATGGCTTTAACAATGAAAATGGTGTAGCTGCTCTTCAGATGTATGCGGATATGGCTCAGTATGCAGTACCGGATTATGGTCAGGCAGATATCAACAGTACACAGAACAATTTTACTACACAGATCGCAGCAGCTTATTTCCACAATGCGCAGGGTCTGGCAGCATTAAAGGATGCAGGAGAAGATTACAGCTGGGCAGAGATCACAGAGCCGTTAGCAGGACCTTCCGGATCCAAATATGCACTGGGCGTTATGGACGTAGATCTTGTATTTAATACGGGAAATCAGGAAGCAGCAGCGAAATGGCTGGAATTCTGGCATACAGCAAAATATCAGGGCCAGGTGATCAATCAGGCCGGCTGGGTTCCAAATCAGCAGAGCTATTACAAAGAGATCGCAGATTTTACAGACGAATCCAACGTTATGGTTGCGCCGTTTGCAAAAATGGAACCTATGGCTAAATTTAAACCATCTATCACATGCTGGGAAGAAGTTCAGAAGGCAATGGCAGACGCTATCACCAAGGCAGTTATGGGCGAGATCAGCGCAAAAGAAGCAATGGAACTTGCAGGAAATCAGGTTGATGAACTGCTGAAAAAACAGTAAGACAAAATCTCTGCGGGCAAATTTTTTGCCCGCGGATCTTTTAAGAGGACAGGGGAGATGAAAATGAATCACAGATCCACCAGAAAACAGAATGAGAAGGCATTAAATCTATTATATATTCTGCCCATGTTTATTGTGTTTGTGACATTTATAATATATCCGATCACACAGGTATTTTATATGTCATTTTTTGAACGCAGGGTCAATGGGGAAATGCTTTTTGTGGGATTGAAAAATTTCCAGGACCTGTTCTTAAATTCAGATACCCCCAGAATGTTTCTGAACACATTTATATGGGTTTTTATCGGTGTTTTTTTTAAATTACTTCTGGGACTGGGAATGGCCCTGGTGTTATACAGACAGTTTCTTGGAAAAAAGATGATGACAGCGATCATGCTGATCCCATATGCTATGCCGGCAGCGGTATCTTGTATGATATGGCGTCTGATGTATAATCCCATGTTTGGACATATCACCCAGTTTTTAATGGATATCCATATTTTAAATATGCCTGTGGACTTTTTAGGAAATACAAAAACCTCCCTTCTGGCAGTTATGATCGTAAATATATGGGCGGTTGCACCTTTCTGTGCATTAAATATTTTGTCTACCATGTATTCCATCCCGACCTATATTTACGAAGCTGCAAGGATCGATGGGGCAAATGGATGGCAGCAGTTTAAGAATATTACATTCCCGCTGATCACATCATCCATGCGTACATTGGGACTTCTGATTGGAATATGGGCCTTTAATACCTTTGATGTTATTTTCATGATGACACAGGGAGGTCCGGCAAACTCTTCCTCCATCATGGTCAATTTCATTTATCAGAATGCTTTCCAGTTTAATAACCGTGGCTATTCTGCAGCGATCAGTGTGGTAAGCTTTCTGATCTTGTCGGTATTCGCAGTTATGTATGTGAATTCCAAGGAGGAGGATACGCGCTATGAATAATGGAAAAAAGAAAGCAGGATGGATTCTTTTTGGATTATTAGTGGTATTTATCCTTCTAGTACTGATGTTTCCGGTAGTGGCTATGATCTCCGTGTCATTAAAAAAGGCCAATGATGTATTTACAATGCCGGTAACATGGGTTCCGAAAGTTTTTGCTTTTGAAAACTATGTGGAAGTGTTTAGAAAAATGCATATTGTAAATGGCTTTAAGGCCAGCATTATCATTACCAGCATGACCATAATACTGATCATGGTGATCGCTATACCGGCAGCTTATGCATTTTCCAATCTAAATTTTTACTTTAAAAAGCAGCTGTATTATCTGGTACTTGTAAGCCAGATGTTTGCACCTGTCATAGTTATTATCCCTCTTTATTCTATGATGAATAAGCTGGGGCTGATCGATAGATAACTGGTTAAGTCTTGTGCTGATGAATACCACATTTAACCTAGCATTTATTGTTTTAATGCTGAAAGCCACCTTTGACAGTGTGCCGAAAGAGGTAGTGGAAGCAGCTAAGATCGACGGATGCAATTCACGTATGGTCATGACAAAGATTTTTCTGCCGGTATCAAGCACAGGTATTGCAGTTGCAGTTATTTTTGCATTTACAAGAACGTGGAATGAATTCCTTTTTGCATTTACTTTCATTTCCACAACAGAAAAGAAACCGATCATTGTAAGTTTGTATGAAATATTAAAGAACAATCCGGCAGTGGGTATTCCGTGGCATTATGTAATGGCTGGAGCAATGTATACCACTGTACCGTTAGTGATCCTATTTATATGCATCAGAAATTATATCACCGGAGATCATACAGCAGGTGCGATCAAATAATGAGGAGGGAACGGAAAGATGAAAAAAATGGATGGATGTTATTACTGTGAGCAGGATGAGGGATTTCGCAGCCTTTTATTTAAAATTTGTGATCTGAAAGCATCCAGTGTGTTCTTATGCAAAGATCAGACACTGCCTGGACGCTGTACCATTATGTACAAGGAACACTATAATGAGATTTATGAGATTCCCAAAGCAGACAGAGACGAATTTATGGATGATGTATGTGCACTGGCACAGACCATCAAGGAACTGTTTGGGGCTGATAAGATCAATTATGCCATCTATGGTGATGAAGTGACCCATGTACATTACACCATCTGTCCAAAATATAAAGGAAAACTTGGCTGGGGAGGTCCTTTTGTCCTGTTTCCGGAAGAAAAAGATAAGATCACATTAACAGATGAAGAATATAAAGAACGGATGAAACTGATCGGTGATACAGTTATGACCAAGAGAGGAGTAAAGCTGTGAAAACAGGGATCCCTTATGGAGATAAAACCGTTTATTTAGAAATTCCGGAGAAAAATTTCATTGGTCTGTTGGATCCGCCTGAAATTTTTCCAGCGAAAAATCCGGCACAGGTTTTACTGGATGCTATAGAAAATCCTATTGGTGGGGAAAAACTGGAAGAAATTGTAAAACTAGGAAAAAAGATCGTTGTGATCGTAGATGATGGTTCCAGGCCAACACCTGTATCTTTGATCCTTCCAGTGCTTATGAAAAAGCTTCAGGAATGTGGGGCAGAGAAAAAGGATATAAAGATCGTGATTGCTTTGGGAAGCCACCGGTATATGACAGAAGATGAGATAAAAGACCGTGTGGGAGAAGAAATCTATACTTCATATCAGGTCCTGAATTCTGAATTCAGGGATCCAAAAGAACTGGTTTACATATGTGATTCTCAGGAAGGTGCACCTTTATTTGCAACGAAATCCATTATGGATGCAGATATAAGGATCGGTGTGGGAAATTTGGTACCTCATCCTGTTATGGGATGGGGTGGCGGTGGAAAAATCATTTTCCCGGGAGTAGCAGGAGAAGATACAGTATCTTATTTCCATTTAAAGGCCAGCTTATATGATGACAACATGTTTGGCTGGAGCACAACACCAGTGCGGGATATGATGGAAGGATGGGTAGATAAGATCGGTCTTGATTTCATTATTAATACTATCCTTACACCAGAGTTGCAGTTATATAAAGCAGTAGCAGGTGACTATGTAAAAGCTCATCGTGAAGGCGTAAAAATCGGCAAAAAGGCTTTGGGATGTAAAGTAACAGAAAAAGCAGATGTTGTGATTGTCAGTTCTCATCCCGCTGACCAGGATTTCTGGCAGTCTCCAAAAGCAATCTACGGAGCAGAACCGGCATTAAAGGGAGCATCAGGTGGAACCGTTATACTGGTAAGCCCTAATTATGAAGGTGTAGGTCCTCATCCGGAGTACCCGGAGTTTATGGGAAGAGATGACGGAGACGAAATCGTTAAAAAATGCATTGCCGGTGAAAATACCTATGGTGATCCATTAGCCATTGCAGTGGGAAACAGCATGTCCAAAATGCGCCGTCGCCGGAAACTGGTAGTAGTTGGCGATGGAGTGACAAAAGAAGAGATGGAACGGTGCGGATGTATCCATTATCCGCTGTCAGAACTTCAAAAAGCAGTGGATGACGCTATTGCTGAGTATGAAAACTGCCGGGCTGCAGTTTTAAGCGGCGGTGCAGAAGCATTCTTATACGAAGATGAGGAGTAGGTAAAATGGCACTGATAAAGGAAATGAAAACAGGAAAACTTCGGGTAAAAGTGTTTGATACACGAAATGCAATGGGGGAAGATGCCGGAAAAGAGGCAGCTGCGTGTATCAGACAGCTTTTAAAAGAAAAAGAAGAGATCAATATTATTTTTGCAGCAGCACCTTCACAGAATGAGACACTGGAAACACTGATCAAAGAACCAGGAATTGAATGGGAGCGGATCAATGCATATCATATGGACGAATATGTGGGATTAGAACCAGAAGATCCGGCGGGATTTCGCAATTATTTAAATCGCACTATATTTGAGAAACTACCATTTAAGACCATTAATCTGATCAATGGAAATGTAGAAGATGCATATGCAGAGGCAGAGCGCTATGGGGAACTGTTAAAGATACATCCAGTTGATATATGTCTGTTAGGTGTAGGAGAAAATGGACATCTTGCATTCAATGACCCGGGTGTGGCTAAGTTTGACGATTCGGTTCGGGCGAAAGTGGTACCGTTGGATGAGGTATGCAGACAGCAGCAGGTAAATGACGGCTGCTTTGAGAAGATCGATGAAGTGCCCACACACGCCATTACTGTAACAATACCAGGACTGACTGCTGCAAAATATATGTTCTGCAGCGTGCCGGCAGCAACGAAGGCCAGAGCAATCAAAGATATGTTATCAGGTGAAGTGACAGAAAAGTGCCCGGCAAGTATCCTGACGGAGCATGAAGCAGCAGTATTATATCTTGATAAGGACTCGTCGGCTATGATTTAGCGGAGGTATTATGAAAATACATTTTACCAATGGAAAGATCATTTACCCGGATAAGATCGAAGGGGGATATGTGACTGTCTGTGGACAGACCATAGAACAGATTGGAAAAGGTAGTCCCAATGTGGAGGAATCAGATATTGTTTATGATATAGGAGGCAGATATCTTTCTCCTGGTTTTGTAGAAATACATAGCCATGGTGCCGGAGGCAGTGATTTTATGGATGGTACGCCGGAGGCAGTGATCACTGCAGCCAAAACACATCTGAAGCATGGAACCACCACACTTTTTCCCACCACTCTCGCAGCAAGCAGAGAGGAAATACTGGGAAGCATTGATGCACTGCGTACAGCACGTCATCTTATGTCAGATGGCCCTGAAATGCCGGGATTTCATATGGAAGGTCCTTATCTGAATGTAAAACAGAAAGGCGCCATTGATGAAAAATACATCAGGAATCCTATAAAAGAAGAATACGAAGAATTCATTTTTTATGGAGAAGGTGTGATCGCAAGGTGGACACTGGCACCGGAACTTCCCGGGGCAATGGATTTTATCCACTGTTTAAGAAGTCATGGGATCGTGCCATCCCTGGGACACACAGATGCGGAATACAGTCAGATATTGGATGCATATCGTCATGGGGCGGAACATGTGACCCATTTATATTCAGGGATGTCCGGTATGATACGCAGAGGAGGCTTCCGGTATCCGGGGCTTATAGAAAGTGCCTATTGTATTGAAGATATGACAGTTGAGGTTATTGCAGATGGATGCCACCTTCCGCCAGAGATCCTGCGGATGGTCTACCAGGTAAAAGGTGCGGATAAAGTAGCGTTGACCAGTGATTCTATGCGCTGTGCAGGTCAGGATGTAAAAGAATCTGTTCTGGGAAGCTTGAAAAATGGACAGAAAGTACTTATTGAAGATGGAGTGGCAAAAATGCCCGACCGGACCGCTTTTGCAGGCAGTATTGCAACAGATGACAGGCTGGTGCGTATTATGCATGAGAAAGCAGGGGTTCCTCTGTATGACTGTGTCCGTATGATGAGTCTGACGCCGGCATCAATCATGGGACTTGATGAGCAGATAGGAAGCATTATGCCTGGAAAACAGGCCAATCTGATCTGCTTTGATGAAAATATTAATATTTCAGGTGCCATGGTTCATGGAAATGTAGTATATGGCTCATTCGATAAAAATACAGGAGATGATATTGCGTGAATAACAATGAGTACAGGAGACTGAAAGGCTTTTATGAAAATGAACTGACCAATCAGATTCTTTCATTCTGGCTGCCCCGGTGCGAAGATAAGGAATATGGGGGATATTTGAACTGCTTTGATAATATGGGCAGACATCTGGTAAGCTATGATAAATACACATGGAGCCAGGGAAGATTTGTGTGGATGTTTTCAAGGCTGGCAAATACCAGTGCAAAGATTTTTTCAAAGGAGCAGAGGGAAGAATTTCTGCGCCTTGCAAAAAATGGAAAAGATTTCCTCATGAAACACTGCCTTATGGGAGAAAATGATATCCGGTGCGTATATCTTATGGAACGGGATGGAAGTCCGAAGCAGGTTTCTGGATATAAAGAACTGGATATGAGCATTTACGCAGACTGTTTTGCAGTTTTGGCTATGGTGGGATATGCAGCTGCAGCAAAAGATAAAGAAAGTTATGACTTTGGAAAGAAACTGTATTTATCCATTGTTGACCGGGTAGAAAAAGGGGAATTCCATACACTGCCTTATCCATTATCCAAACAGTACAGAGCTCATGGTATTCCCATGATCTTATCCAATGTAACATA
>OFMR01001031.1_pt1 | contig 13177 bp, 9 predicted proteins | sample 1541931 | NCBI WGS metagenome assembly OFMR01 (sample SAMN04209224, study PRJEB22552) | human gut metagenome | biome: gut; material: feces | host: Homo sapiens | place: USA: Oklahoma | reverse complement strand
ATACGGAAGAGCCGCCCAGAAACTCGGAATAATAAACCAGATAGCCAGAATATACCTGAAGGAAATTACACTGACAGACTTATAACCGGAACAAAGAAATTGAAAAGCAGAAAACACATACCGATGCTGATGCTCCTTGCCCTACTGTCCTGCGCAGGAAAGGCAGGGGCGCAAACCGTTGCCGTGAAAAGCGACCTGCTTACGGGGAGCATGCTCGCCTCGCCCAACCTCGGTGTGGAACTAAAGCTGTCGGAACGTTTTACGCTCGAAGCCGGATTTCACTACAACCCCTTTCCGGCAGGAGGAGACAGGCGCTGGAAGCACTGGTTCGTACAGCCGGAGCTGCGCTACTGGATGTGCCAGCCCTACGGAGGACATTTCTTCGGGGCAAACCTGATGTACGGCGTGTACAACGTAGCCAAGGCAAGGCTGCCTTTCGGGCTTTTCAAAGGGATACGTTCCGAAAGATACGAGGGAGACTTTACGGGAGTGGGAATATCATACGGCTATCACTTCATCCTCTCCCCCCGCTGGGGACTGGAAACAAGCATCGGCATAGGGTTTCTGCATACCGGATACGAACGCTACCGCTGCTCGCACTGCGGGGAGAGGACAGGGAGCGGCAACAGGAATTTAGTTGCCCCGACCAAGGCGGCAATATCCATAGTGTACATGATAAAATAGCAACAAGAATAATTACAATAGCAAATTGAAAGCATGAAAAATCTAATCCGTATTCCTCTGATAATGGCAATATCGGTACTCTGCTGCCGGTCAGGACGTGCACAGGAATTCTACCGGGGAGAAATGTTCGTCACCGGACAGCAGTTCTCCCTTGCGGACGGACGCCTCAACATAGACCTGTCCGTAGACTTCGAAGGCCTGAGGATGCCCTCGGACGAATCGCTCACCGTGACGCCCGTACTCATCAGCGGGGAAAACGAACAGGCCCTGCCCGCAGTACTCATCAACGGCACAGAGAAACAGAAAGTGTACCAGCGGCAACAGGAATTTGCCGGAGACAGACATCCTGCCCCCATACCTGCGGTAGTGATAAGGAACGATGCCAGGATGGCGCGCTCCTTCCGCTACCGGGTAGCAGTACCCTATCAGGAATGGATGAAAGACGCCTTGCTCCTGATACGGTCGCAGGAGTGCGCCTGCCACGGCAGACAGGGAAGCATATACGAGGACAAGATTGCCGACAGGCTGAACCTGCCCAAAGTACGCACTTCTGTCTGGGACACGGATACGGACAGGAAGTACCTGACATGGGTGAACTTCATCGAGCCAGCGCCGGACAAGGACACGCTGCATGCTGTGACGGGGTCTATCCCCTATTTCGGCAAAGAGCAGCGGGACAAGAGGGAAAGGCCGTTGGGAGAGTTGTCCGTAACCAAGCAGAACTTCGAGATATACCACCGGATGCGCAATGCCTTGCAGGACATACGCCGGGAGGCGGGAACGAAGCTCGTGAAAGTGAAGATTACAGGGTACGGGGCCCCCGTAGGAAACCTGCAGAAGAATGAGGTGGATGCATTGGTGCGCTCACTGAAACTGAAAGACTACCTGCGGGAAAACCGCCTGACGGCAGGCACTCCGCTGGAAGTGACCTGGATTTCCGAAGACTGGGACTCCATTGCGGCGCTGGTAAAGCAAAGCGACATGATGTTCCGAGAAGCCACCCTCGACCTGATAGGCAATGTAGACATAGACAAAGGACGAGAACGCATGCTGATGCGCCTTGCCGACGGAAAGCCCTACAAATACCTGGCGGAAAAGATATTCCCCGAAGTAATGCGGGTGGACTACAGGATAGAGTACACCCGCCAGCCGCTGGATGCGGCGGAGAGTCTGAGGCTGTTCCGTACCGGCGAACGCCGGGCGCTCCGCCTGAACGAGTTCTTTACGGTGGCAGGCAGCTATCCGCAAGGCTCCACAGAGTACAACGATGTGCTGGACCTGGCGGCAAGGCTGTTTCCCGACAGCCCCGAAGCCAACATCAACGCAGCGGCGGTGGCGCTCATCAAAGGAGAGACGGCCAAGGCACGCCGCTACCTGGAGAGGTTTGCCACCCTGCCCATGGCATACAACAACATGGGCATACTCTGCCTCCAGGAAGGAAACCAGGACAAGGCGGAGGTATACCTCACCATGGCTGCGGCAGCAGGGGTGAAACAAGCCGACAAAGCGCTTAAAGAGCTGAAAAGAGAGGCGGGAAATTAAAAAGACGAAGAATTATAAATATATCAACTTATAAAACAGGCGGACATGAAAACAAACAATTATTTATGGAGCATGCTGGTAACAGCAACCTTTGTACTGACCGGATGCGGCAGCGATGAGAATGGAATAACAGACCCCCTGCCACAAGGAAAGACAGCGCAACTGGAACTGTGTCTGACGGGTAGCGGAGTGAATACCAAAGCCACAGGCAGCGCATTACCCACACAAGCCGAAGAGAATACGGTGAAGCGTTTCACCGTTGCCATCTTTAACAGCGACGAATCAGTAAATGCCATACAGACCGTAACAGATAACACCACCTCGGCAACAACCATCAACTGTACTCCGGCAACAAACTGTACAGGTATCGTGGTAGCCAACACTCCCACAGACGGTTATTTTTCAGGTGTCCTGAATAAAACCGACTTCTTGAAGAAAACAATTACACTGGACGATGCCCAAACCAAGGATTGTCTGCCCATGAGCGGAGACGTAAAAGACGGTAGTGGCAACGCCACTTTCACACTGAGCGCAGGCAGCAACACCGGTATGACAGCCCAACTGAGCCGACTCGTAGCAAGAGTGTCTGTAAGCAGCATCAAAACCGCCTTTGACCCCAACGGACAGTACTCGGCGGCATCCTACGAACTGAAAAACATCTTTGTACGGAATGCGGTGAAAGAAGCTGTACCGGGCACAAGCGGGTACAGCACCACCAAAATGGAAACGCCGGCCTACCTCACCGGAACCTACACCGGCTCCAGCGGAACAGCGGCTTATCTGGCAAATGCAGTCACTCCGGGAGTAGACGTAAGTACGGAACATAAAACCGACTACTGGTTCTATATTCTCCCCAACGAAGAAACCACCCATACGGCATTGGTACTGGAAGGCACATTCAAGAAAAATGCAAGCGATGCAGGAAGCACCATCTATTATCCGATAATCGTCAACAAGAGCCAGACCGGAACAACCCTCACCGGAACTGCGGGTACGGGTACTTCGAATATTGCCCGCAACACTACCTATGCCATCAAGGCAACTATTAAGAATATAGGAACCGATGACCCCACCGGAGAGATAAACCCTACTTCGCTCGAACTGACAGTGAGTGTAGCCAACTGGGCATTGGACATCACCCAAGATGTAACATTCGAATAAAAACCAAATATTCAAAAGTTCAGAACAACTGCCATGAAGCCTACCCGCATATTCCTATTCACTATATTGTATGTCAGTCTCACCTTTCTGCACACGTCATGCGTGCGGGAAGACACCGGAGACTGCATACAGTATGTGCTCGATATGCAAGCTGTAGACTCCAACGGAAACGACCTCACTGCAACAGGCGCTTTGCAAAAAGCGGAAGTCTATCTATTCGACGAGAAAGGGTTTATAAGAAAAATACCCGCAGATATTTCATCTGATTTGATTTTCGGAGATGATAAAAACAAAAGGCTTACCCTCGTGGTATGGGGAAATATAAAGGAAGATACCTTAATTGCTCCCGATATTCCCATAGGCACCCCTATCGAAGAAGCACGTCTCCAACTCAGAGAAGATACGGAAGGAAGTCATTTGCCCATTACAGATATTTTCTATTGCAAAAAGAAAGTGAACAATACAACTACAAGAAGTGGACAGGGAGAATATCTAACACTGGTTATGGAACGTATGTCGGCAAGTCTGAGTATACGTACCAAGTATCTGACAAAACACTGCCCGTATAATGGAAAACCGTATACGCTCATCGTCAGAGGTACAGGAACTGAAGTGAATTTTACAGGAAAGATTATCGGCAAAAGTGCAGGATATAAGCCCGCATCATACACAGACAAACAAGGAGATGTATATACACTTCCTTTCCGAATATTTCCTACCGCACAAGAGGAATACATAGAAATAGACATATACCGGGAACATGAAATAATATACACTATAACACAAGACAACAACTTCAAGAAATTACATGCACCTGCCGGTAAACAAACAGATATCAATATAGACTTTCATTATACTCCTCCTTTGATAACAATGGACGTACTGCCTTGGGCGAATATTCATCAAGATACAGAATTGTAAATGATAAATTCATTTGAGTAAATTATATAGCAATATGAGCACCTCCACCTCTTTTCGTTTAAAAGTACTTACTGCATTATCATTAACAACTGTTTTGTTGATACAAGTAGTAATATACACTTCTTGCCAACAAGATGCTTGTATCAAAGATGCAAAAGAAGCATCTGCCATAATATACCTGCATGTAAAAAGCGAACAACAAACAGACGCAACAACACGAGTGGAAGAGAATCTCATCAAGGACTTACATATACTTATATATGACAGCAATGGAAATTTGATTGCACAAAAATATACCACGAACAGTACAGTTACAATAAATACCCACAGCGCTACTGATTGTACCATTTATGCTATTGCAAATACAGGAACTCCGGAACTCTTCAACAGCTATGACATTCATTGGGAAAACAATCTGAAAAACAAGACTTACTCTCTCTATGATTGGAACAGTCTGACAAAAAACAATGTGTTGCCTATGGCAGGAAGCCAAAGCCACATAAATATAGCTACTGGAAACAATTCGCTTCCGGATATAACAGTAAAACGAATAGCTGCAAAAATCACACTAAATGTAAATATAGACCAAGGTTACGGAATCAACATTGACAGTTACCGCATTTATGGCATCCCAAATAAAACGTACTATGTATTACAACCGTTAGACACTGAATCCGAACAAACCGATACACAAACAACCCGGGCAAAAGATGCGGCTATCCCTTCCCAACCGACGGATTGGACAGATAGTGGAAGTATTTCCCCGAACTCCCCTACAAACATAAATACAACATTCTACATGTTCGAAAATCGGGCAGGAATAAATACCACAATAGCCCAGCAAAAAGACAAAATAAAAGCAAACGCACCGGATTCTGCAACCTATGTTGTAATTTATGGCAAAGCCACCGGATACAAATTTCTGTCCTGGGAAATATATCTTGGAGCTACCACTACAACAAATTTCAATATCAAACGAAACTGTAACTATACTTATAATATTACACTTAAACCCACAACTACCGACACACGGGTTACATACAAAAAAAACAGCATTACCTGGGCAGGAAGCAATATTTATTGGGATGGCAGCAAGCTTACATTTGATACTGCTATATCCAATGATTCCGATTTAAAACAAGGTGTACACTTCCGTTGGGGGTCACTAATAGGTATACCATCTTCGGGAAACTCTGCTCCAAGTGCATATTATATTCCGATATATAATCCTGCCTCTCCCCAAAATAGTACTTGGGATTACAAATCATACGACTTTAACTCTATTTATTGCTTTTACAATGAAGTATTAAGTAACAATATTGACCCAAACAATACCTACTTGAATGATAATGCTCTCAATACTGATGAATTTTATCAAGCCTATAAAGGTGATATTTGCCGATACTTAAGCAAGACCGGTGCTGTAACGGGCAGTTGGCGTATGCCTACTTACAAAGAGTTTGGAGATATTAACAAATATACAACAAATGGAAGTTGGGGCGACCTTTCTACCAACATTTATGGAACCAGTACTATAAACGGTTACAAAACTTATACATTCACTGATGGTATAACCCGTTTTCCTGCCTCCGGTTACTGGAATGCTGCTGACAAAAAACAGTATCGTACCGGTGCAGGAGGTTATTATTGGAGCAGTAGTGCATACAGCGGAAATACATCATCGTATTATTTAGGTTTCGCAGTTGGCTATACTCCACCAGCATCCATAAATGCAAGGAATCACGCATTCACAATACGTTGTGTCCAAGAGTGAAGTATATAACAACCTCTTTTCGAAATAATCTTCAGGTGTTTTTCATCTAATGTACAAAAATAAATAAACAGCATTTTTATTATGGATAAAAAAGATTTCAGACACATATTCCACATCCTACTGCCATTTCCAAAATATTAAGAGTACTCTAAATACCTAAAACAAAAACGTCCGATAAGAATACCTCTTTATTTAAAATCGGAAATATTTGTTTGTTTGCTGTGTCTTCCCTGCACTGTGAAGTGCGGGGAGCACTATTTTATAATCCCCCCCAAAAAAAGAAATCTGATTAAACCAATCATGTCCCAACCCGCATTCTCTCCTCAAAAAGAAAATATGTACAAATATGAGGGTTTGTCAAAACTAAAATGAGTACTCTGCAAAGTTACAGATTAATTGAGTTTTGACGCATCCTCATACTGGTACATATCAAACAAGTATGTAGTATGGATAAATGATACCGACACAGAGATAATACAGTCAATATACAGACGCGCTATAAAAATGTAGGAGTAAATTCAATACCTAAAGCGTGGGCTATACGGAAAAAACTTGAAATATGAATATCTGTTTCTCCTTTTTCCACACGGGCAATATAGCTTCGTGCCGTACCAACCTTCTCCGCCAACTCCTGCTGAGTTATCTTCAACTCCTTACGACGATCACGCAATATCTCGCCATAATACCATGCAATTGATTTTTCATGAAAAGAGGTTCGGGAATCTGTCCCTATTTCTCCATATTTCTTATCTAACAACTCACCTGCCGTATGCAATTTTGCCAACTTATTTTCATCTAACTTTCTCATAATTCAAAATCCTCCAATATCTGTTTAGCAACCTTGATTTGTTTACTATAAACTTCTTCAAAAATCCATTCAAAAGCAGTATTCTCTTTGAAAGTATGATATTATCATTATCAACAGCAAAAAGGATAGTCCTGTATTCGTTGAAATTAACAGATACCCGCATTTCATACAAGTCTGTATTTTCCAAATGCTTCACAAACTTCGTATTAAGTACATACTCGGTCCGGATAATATCCATCGTATGTTCAAACTTAGCTTTCACTTTATCCTGCAACTTCTCATAAAACTCTGTAAATTCATCCGAGAAATACAATTCACGTATTCCACTATCTTTTTTATCTGTTGCTTTCATTTGGCAAATGTAACTGATTAGATACATAAAATCAAGAAAAACATCAATACTTTGCAAATCTTTAACTCTGATTACTATCCTAAGAGTTCAAGTATTTTTGTTACTCCAGAATTGTCTTACAACGATTATCTGCTGAATAGTCTCACTATGATTAAATATATAGGCATAACAGTATAAGTAGTTACAAGTTCTAAAGGATAAATTCAAATGATTGTTTTTCCTGCTCCATTTCGTATTGCTTAACAAGGGCATCATAACTTAAAAATGACACACGTTTGTTCAATCGTAAATCATCGAAAGCATGAAAACGCATCTTAGCTTCAAATTCCGGTTTGCGTTTTATATCGGCAACAATAGCCATTCTTACATAGAAATCTTGCAGGTCGTTGAATTTCAGCAAAGAGTTCTGGATGTCCGTAGAATGCTCTATCTCGAAAAATGAATGAGGCATATTGCGTCCGTTGAACCATATCGTATCAATGGTAGCACTGCGCTTTATCAGTTGAGGATAGGAATAAGGCGGCTGTTCTGCAAGGGTAGAAAGTTCGTGTAACCTGTGCCCGTCGTAGAATTTCTTGTTTTTATCTTGTTTGGGTACGAAAGTCTGCATGTTACGGTACTTCCCTATTATTAATAGAATACCTTGATAGTAAGTATGGTTGAACATTATGACATCGTTCGAATCTTTGTTCTTCTCGGTTTCAACAATAATCCCCCTATCTTCTATCTGTTTTCTATACTTCTCAAGTCCATATAATCCGGGCTTTATCTTATAGATCCCCTTAGTCTGTTGCACAATGCGGCGGATACTGGCAAATGGAGTTTTTGTTTTCCATTCACAGACGCTTATTTTAAAAACTTCTCTGTTCAGCTCTCCTAAAGTTGCGACTCCACCCAACTTATCTAAGGTTTCTATGACAGCTTCGTATTGCTTCATAACTACATTATTTTATCAACAGTGCAAATAACAGAAACAATAGAACAAGTTAAATACCTGCTCTATTGTTTATTTAAAATTATTACCTACAAAATTCATAACTACCGGCACTCCCCTCAAAAGTAAGTACTCCATCGGAAGCCTGCACCTCGGTCAACGGAATAAAGACACGACCGTCTTTCTTTACTTGCCAGTTTCCTGCTTTAAGGTCGGTAATGACAAATTTATATGTACCCGTACCGTTAACTGTAAGGGTAAAATCTTTCTGCAGCGGTTCGCTGCTCCTGGCAAAAGTAACGACACGATCGGCTAACTGAACACCTACTATCCGGTCATCCTCAATACGCTGCACTGCGTTCAACCGATTGCATCGGTTATCGGCAACCTGTATCACATTCAGGAAGTTATCGGTAACGGCAGGGACAGCGGGTGAAACTTCTACCCGCCAGGCTCCGCGCTCGTTGGCATTGTCAAGATAAGGAGCTACGGCATCGTTGGGATAGTTAGTGCCGAACACCCAGTTTTCCTTGCCGGGCCCGCCAACCTTATCAATACGAAGATTATCCGCCTGAGGTAAAAGGACAGTATTGTGCAGCATACCGCTATCACCGTCTTTGGTGCGCCGCACGGTGAAAGTATTACCTTCAAGCATGGGTTCTTCGATGCTATGCAGCAACCAGTATTTACGGAAATCGGGGTTGGAAGCCGATACTTTATCATATACAATAAGTGCGGCAGGCACGGTTTCGGACTTCAAGTTGAGGAATACGAAAGAACGTTTCGCCTCTTTCACTTTCCGGGTATAGGCTTGTGTAATATCCCCCTTCAAATAAGAATAATCGGGAGCCTGCGCATCAGGGCCAAATCCATGAGCCAACACGCTGCCTACCGTATACTCCTCGGATAAAAGGCTGTCGAGCGAATTGCAGGTTTTCCAACCTTCGCCGCACATACGCTGCCCGCCGTCATTGGCTGCAAACCGTGTCTTTCCGCCACCGCCATAGTTCCAACAGCCGAACTTTTCGTCTGGGTCGTACACCAGCAATGAATTATGGGCAATGGTGCGTTTGAAGTAATTCTTGTTGTTGGGACTGTTATAGCCGCCCGAACTACCGCTATAAGCACCGGCATCGATAGCCAAAGGGCCTTTGTGGTAAATCTGGAAACTGCCGCCGTCCATGTGCTGGTGGTTGCCCACGAATTGCTCGTTGATTTTCATCTCGGCAATCACGCTGTTGGCATCCCAACCGGTACGGGCAATCATCCAGCCGTAGGGAGTGCCGGAATAACGTGTCAAAGGAAGGTCGTCGGGGGACTTGCCTTTCAGGGTGTAGTCGCGCCACAACAGGTCGTATATCAGACAATGGTTCATGGACTCGTTGCCCGACTTGTCCAACCGGGGATTACGCTCGAATTCATAAGCCAGGTACTCGTCTTTATAATAGCTGGAAGCCAAGAACATAGGCGTAGGCATGGTAAGCAATGCGGGACGGTTCTGCGGATAATCATCGCCCGCAGGCATCAACACTCCGTCGGGACGCCGGCGGTAGATAATGTCGTAAAGCACAAATCTTGCCGAAGAGCTGTAAATGCTACCGGCTCCCATCTTATCCAAAATCCACAAAGGAAAGAGGTCGCAGGCAAAACGGACATGTACATAATTCGTGCCCTGGTGATAGTTCTGCCCTTCGTAGAAATAATTGCGTGCCGGGATATAATCACGATAGAGCATGGTAATAACATGATTGTACATATCGGGATATTCATCATAAATGGCAATGCCTGCCGACAGCATATCGCGCATAATCATCCACTCCGACGGATGCCCCGCTATGGGTTGGTTATTGCGTGGCGGATAACCGCATTCCATACTCTTTGCCAGACGGATAAATTCTTTGATATAAGCCTGTTTCTCGGAACTCTTCATCTGGTCGTAGCACCAGTCATATACCATAGCCCCCGTTATCAACATGGCTCCGCTGGCCCGCGACAAGTCGGAACGAGTGCCGAAAGAGGCACGCTGCAACGTATCGAGCATGGCTGTAATGGCACGGCGTGCCAAACGTTTGTCACCTTCCAGCAGATAGTCAAGGGCTTGCAACTGCACCCGCGACGTAACGCCGCGCATCTCGTAATAATAGCGGAAACCGCGGTTTGTAACGGCGGCCTCTTCCGCCGGAGTACGGTCTTTGCTCAGCTCTTTCATAAGAGAGAGTGTCTGCTGTGCCTGAGGAGTTTTCAGGCGTTCCTTCAACGCAGGCAAATCGGATGAGCGAACATACAAACGGGGATGCGTCTGAGGCGGAATGGGTACATTAACTCCCTCCACCTCCTGCCAGACTACTTCTTTCGGCAATTCCTGCGCCGAAAGACAAAACGAACTAAATATCAGACTGATTGAAAAGAAAATCGACTTGTGTTTCATAATAGAGTTTATATCAGATGTTACTGCCGTAAAAATACAATAAAAAAATCAGGTAGCTATAAAAAACAAGCACAGAAACAAAAAGGATGTTCCCGTGCTTGATAAATCATTTAAGTCTTGTACCGCGCTTATACCAGCTCGTCCGATGTATAACCTTGCGGCAACTCGCGGCAATTATAACCCGAAGCCATGATTTCACCGTAAGCTCCGGCAGAGCGAAGGGCTATAAGGTCGCCACGCTTCACACCGTTCAAATCGACAGCCTTGCCAAAGACATCGGAGGACTCGCAGATAGGCCCCACTACATCATAGGTTTGCTGCGGAGCATCGGAAGTGATGTTCTCTATCTTATGGAATGCCTGGTAGAGTGCGGGACGAATCAAATCCGTCATACCTGCATCGAGAATAGCAAACTGCTTATTAGTGCCTTGCTTTACATACAAAACCTTTGCAATAAGCGAACCGCACTGCCCCACTACCGAACGCCCCAATTCAAAATGAAGTGTCTGATAAGAACGGAGTTTCAGGCAGTTATCGTAGGTTTCGAAATAGCTTTTGAAATCGGGTACAGGCTGACGGTTGGGATGTCCGTAATCAATGCCGAGTCCACCGCCCACATTAACGTGTTCGATACGTATCTGACGGGCTTCGAGTTTGTCCAACAATTCGTTGACACGATTACACAAAGCCACAAAATCGCCCATATCCAATATCTGCGAACCGATATGGAAATGCAGTCCGATGAACTTGACGTTTTTCATCTCCTGCGCCACGTCTATCACATGATCCATATCTTCCATACTGATACCGAACTTGTTTTCCGCCAATCCGGTAGTGATGTTGGCATGCGTATGCGCGCCTACATTGGGGTTGATACGGAAAGCAACATTGGCTACCTTGCCTTTGGCTACGGCCAGTTCGTTGATAATTTCCAGTTCGGGTATGGACTCTACATTAAAGCAGAAGATATTATAATCCAATCCGAGATTTATCTCCCAGTCTGCCTTACCCACTCCGGCAAACACAATCTTATCGGCAGGGAAACCAGCCTTGATTGCCGCACGGATTTCACCGCCGCTCACACAGTCCGCTCCCAACCCGCTCTCACGGATAATAGTCAGAACCTTAGGATTGGCATTGGCCTTTACCGCATAATGCACCGAATAGTTATCGTATCGTGACGCTTCGGTACGGATGCAGGAAAGAGTATCGCGCAGCACCTTCGTGTCGTAATAATAAAACGGGGTACGCAATTCGCGGAATTTGTCAATAGGAAATGTTCCTTTCATATAATTATTATGGGTTATATCTTCGTTTAGTTAAAAAGAGCGCTTTTATCAAGAAGGTAAAAGCGCTCATATCTACTGTTTTCTTTTATTACTCGTTGAACAGCGCATCGCTGAGCGACTGCAAAGCCTGTTTCTTATCACATTCGCGGATAAGGAAAGAAATGTTATAGTTGCTACCGCCAAAAGAAATCATACGTACCGGTATGTCGCGCATGGCATCGAGTGCTTTGGCTTCAAAGCCGACGTTCTCCCATTCGAGGTCGCCTACCACGCAGATGATACACATGTCCTTGTCCACCGTCACCGTACCGTATTTCTTCAAATCGTCCAGAATCTCGTTGAGATGCTTGGTATTGTCGATAGAAACGGATACACCTACTTCGGACGTACAAATCATGTCGATAGAGGTCTGGTAACTTTCAAAGATTTCAAACACTTTACGCAAGAAACCATGAGCAAGCAACATACGGCTGGACTTGATTTTGATAGCTGTGATATTATCCTTTGCAGCTACAGCCTTGATTTTGCCTTTCTCCGTATCGTTGGAGATGAGTGTACCCGGAGCCGTAGGATCCATTGTATTGAGCAGGCGCACGGGGATGTTAGCATACTTGGCGGGCTGGATACAGGTAGGGTGCAGGATTTTTGCACCGAAGTATGCCAGCTCGGCTGCCTCTTCAAAATGAAGATGGCGCACGGGAGAGGTCTTGTCCACAATACGCGGGTCGTTGTTGTGCATACCGTCGATGTCCGTCCAAATCTGGATTTCGGAAGCATTGACAGCCGCACCTATCAGGGAAGCGGTATAATCGCTGCCGCCACGTTGCAGATTGTCTACCTCGCCATAGGCGTTGCGGCAGATAAAACCTTGTGTGATATAAATGTCGGCATTGGGATGCAACTCAAGTTGAACCTGGAGTTTTTCTTTGATGTAAACAGGATCAGGTTCAGCATTCTTGTCCGTACGCATATATTCTAAAGCCGGAAGCAAAACCGACTTCACGCCACATTCCTGCAGATAGTAATTCATCATGGCGGTAGAAATCAACTCACCCTGCGCCAGCACTACCTTCTCCTCGAACAGCGTAAAAAGGTCTTTGGTGTAAGAACGGATATAGTCGAAATGAGATTTGATAAGTTCCAGACCCTTCTGCTTATACTCGGGAGTGGCATAGAGCTCATCAATGTGCTGGCGGTATTTCGTTTCCAGTCTGTTGATAATCTCGTTAGCACCTTCCGGATTCTTCTTGTACAGATAGTCCGAAATCTCAACCAATGTGTTTG
>OFMR01001005.1_pt1 | contig 13585 bp, 7 predicted proteins | sample 1541931 | NCBI WGS metagenome assembly OFMR01 (sample SAMN04209224, study PRJEB22552) | human gut metagenome | biome: gut; material: feces | host: Homo sapiens | place: USA: Oklahoma | reverse complement strand
ACTTCCCTCCACAGCATGGAGTGAATAAAACGATACCTTCTTGTAAATCTTAAAAAGTAAGAGTATATCGAGGAATTGAGAATAATCAATAACAGTTACTTATTTAATATTTTTAACATCTGAGCCATTGGGCTCTTTTTTTATGCCTAAAATTCTTGTAAACTCATTTTTCGTGTTACAAGAATGGGTGTCGAAAACGCTAGAATAGACAGAGTGAGAGAAGTTGGGACTAATCCGAGTAGAGTAAAACAAAAGCTCGCTTTCAACATTATGCAGGGGAAGTATGCCTTCTTTAACAATTACATTATTATTCCGCAAAAAATCAGAGGAACTGCTAAGAACGAAGTTTTAAACTTCATTTCTTAGCAGTACCGAATAGATGTGTAATGAATGTCGGATAACTGGATTGTGCGGAACTTGGAAAATGCACTGCAAGTCATGGACTATGTGTTGTTGATTTTGTTTTTTTCGTAGTGGGAGTTGTGAGAACCTACAGTTTCCTTACAGAACTGAAAAAGTCCGAGTACGCTGTAAAGCTGTTTGTTCATATTGCGATTGCAAAGGGTTTGATTAACCATGGTATGTAACTGATGATGGAGATTTCGAAAATTATCCAAGGTGTTGTCGGTACGAGTATGACTTCGCCGGGTTTGGAACGCCGCAGACAATTGTGTTGTCGCAGGAGAATGTCGCAGTGGTGTATTACTGCAGATTCTTTGAGTCTACACCCTTGTGAGTGGTAATGTTTATCAGCGACCTGTTCATTTGGTGAGCTGATTTTCAATATGCTCATTTTGGTCGGCACGGTGAAAACGGCAGAACGTCTTGTGAAGAAGATTGTGCGTATATAACTTAAATTTGAAAGATAAAATCAAACTTTTTGATTTTATCTGTTGTATTTCTTTAAAATTGGTGGTATACTATAGATGAAATATACGGAGGTGATTTTGATGATGATTGAATTTCGCTTCAAAAACTATCGTTCTTTTCGAGACGATGCGGTGCTTTCTATGGAAGCAACCGGGCTGAGTTCTTTTAAAAGCTGCTTAATTCCACTGACATCCACAGTAAAGTTGCTTCCTGCAATTGCGATTTACGGTAAAAACGGCGGCGGAAAAAGTAATGTGATTCGTGCTTTTTGGTTGGCTGTGCAGTTTATCCGAAACGCACAGAGAACGCAGCACGAGCATGCTGCTATTCCTGTAAATCCGTTTGCGCTGAACGACTATTCAAAGGATGAACCTACGGAGTTTGCATTCGAGTATACTTCGGGTGGCATAAAGTATTGGTATAGCTTCGCCGCTACACGCGAGAAGATTTACGCAGAGTGTCTCTACCATGCACCAAAAGGACAGAAAGCTTTAGTGTTCAAGCGTACCGGGCAGCACTTCGATTTCACAGAGGATAAATCAAAGCGACTGTTGATCGGCGAAATGGTCGCTGAAAACCAGCTATTTTTCTCGGTGGCATGCACTATGAACGATGCGTCTTGCGTTTCTGCTATGCGGTGGTTTCGGAATCAAGTGTTCTTTTCACGTGATTATTCTGATATTCCCCGGCAGTTGATTGAGTATTCGGAAGATAAGAATATGCTAAAGGTAATTTCAGACTATGCAAAGGTAGCAGACTTGGGTATTTTGGATATGCAATTTGAGTTTAACAGCAATGAGATTCAAGATGACGAAAGTCTGCCTGATAACATTCCGGATGGCATAAAGGCTGCACTGATGCAGTTTATGCATACCCTCGCTGAGACCTCCAACAATGGAGAGACACGCCTGAAAATGGGCGAGGTTTCTGCAAAAGCCAGTCACCAAGGCGAAAACCGTGATGGACAGAAAGCAACCTATTCGCTGGAGCTTTCCGACGAGTCGGACGGTACCAGAAAACTGATGGCACTGGCTCCTGCAATCGAATCTGCGTTGCGCACCGGTGGCATCTTACTGGTGGATGAACTGGAGCGTGAGCTTCACCCTATACTGGTGAACTATATCATTGCAAAGTTCCAGAGCAAAACCGCAAATCCAAATGGTGCACAGATCGTTTTTACTACACACAATACGGAGCTGATGAATCTGGAACTACTGCGAAAGGATCAGCTGTATTTTGTCGATAAGCGTGATAAAGACGGTGCTTCTGAGTTGTATACGATTAGTGAATTTTCTACCCGCACGACTGAAAATATCCGTAAAGGATACCTTGTTGGCAAATATGGCGCAACGCCGGATGTTGAAATCGAGGAGGTGGAGTAAATGCCACGTCCTACCAAAAGAAGCAAACCTTATATCGTGGTGTTCTGCGAAGGGAAAAGCGAACAGGTCTACACGGACTTTCTGAGAAAAGAATTTAAAGATGTTGCGTCAATCAAGCGCCCAGCCTCTACCGGACTTTTTGATGAGGCTGATAATAAATTTAAAAAGGACAAGAAGTATCGTGATAATGCTGAAGTAACTGATGAGGTATGGTTCTTTTTTGATGTGGAAACAGCAGATGTTGGACTGTGGGATGCCCGGATGAAAATTATCAAACGGCTTCGCTCACTGCGAAAAAAGCCCGGAATTAAGGTTCGACTTTTGATGACGACCGGCTGTATTGAGTATTGGCTGATGTTGCACTACGACATGTATGTGCCATCAATTCAAACCGTTGCCGAAAAGCAGCGGGTGATGGATCGCTTGCTTGCTAAAGAACCGAATTACCAGAAGGGTGATGCCGATGTAACAGCGAAAATCGCACAGAATTATCCGACGGCAGTTAGCAATGCGCGGCAGACGGTTTCTAAATTACTTCAGCAAGGATTGCCTGGCATGGAGGATACAGACGAACGAAACTGCTGGCTTTGCCAGAAATGTCTAACCTTTTCTACTGTCTATGAAGCAATCGACTTTTTAACCGGTTTGCAATAGCAATCTGTTAAAGTGTCATAGAAGAAATCGAATGGCACTTTTTGTGCTATGAAAAAGAGTTTGTAAAAAAACAGCCTAACAAAAAACAAGAAGGCACATAACCGTTATCACTTCGGTTATGTGCCTTATGTGGTATAATAAATTTGTAAACAATTTATAAATCTTATTAACATGGAACTATCGCAGAATTGAAGATAATCAATAACAATTACTTATTTAATATTTTTAACATTTGAGCCATTGGGCTCTTTTTTTATGCCTAAAATTCCTGTGAACTTGTTTTTTCGTGTTGCATCAATTCAACAAAAAGTAGTTCGACTTGCTTACGATCTTATAAAAAATCAAGCCTGAGTTGATTGAAACAAACGCATAGTTACGCATGCGATGTTTGTTTTTCTATCACTTAACAATATTGAGTTTGAGAACATACAACAAGATTTATCGGATGAAATATTGAAAATTGCAGATGAAAGTTTAGAGTATTAAGATTTACTGCATTTGATCATTATACACCAAACCTAAAAATCACTCTTATGTGATGACTCTTTTTATTATTCTTAAAGGTTGTTGTGAATTTTATTATGGGAGGATAGGCAAGACTCATCAAATTATATGTACTGCCCTTTTATACAAAAAGTTTAGTAGTATGATTTTAGAGTTGCTATGAGTTGAAAGACTTGTAGCGAGTCTTTTTGTGTACAAAGCAGAAAAAATGTACATAAAAATATTTATCAGGTTATTTACTTACTAATAAAAGTGATATATAATAACAATCGCTGCTATTCTTAATCTAAAATATTTGATTATATATGTTAATAGCTTGCAAAATACACGAAAGGAGTAATGACTATGGTTGAAAAGAAGGTGGAAAACATTAAAATTTAATTTAAAACCATATTTTAGGAGGAAAACTATGAATCAAACAATGAAAAAACTATTTTCGGTAGTATCAATAACTTTGTGTGCAACAATTGGGTTATCGCTACCGCTTGAAGTATATGCTTCAACTCTACCGGAAAAAGAGAATAACTACTCATCATTTAACAATGTTGTCGGAGAAAATCCCGAAGAAAGCAAAATTGTCAAAGAGATTGCGGACAAAAGAACAGAAAATTCAAAAGAATTTTTGCTTGAAGACGGAACAAAAATGATTGCTCAGTACAACGAACCTGTCCACTACAAAGACAGCAAGGGTAAGTGGGTTGAATATAACAATACTTTATCGGAGGATAAGACTGCATCTCCGGACGAAGCGGGCGATTCTTCATATACAAACAAAAGCAGTGATATTTCGGTCAATCTTTCAAATAAAGCTAAGTCAAAAAATATGATTTCACTGCAATCAAACGGATATAAAATCAGTTGGGGTTATGACAATGCAGGCAAGAGCAAAGCTGATGTAAAGAAAAATAACGAAAAAACAAGCGGTAATGATAAATTTACTACGCTTAAAAATATAACAACAGAAACTTTGTATAAGGATGTTTTCAGCGATGTTGACTTGCAGTATTTTGTTACTACAACCGGCATTAAAGAAAACATAATTCTCAAAAGTGCAAAGGCTCAAAATGAATTTACATTGAATTACAAAATTCCGAACCTTACCGCAAAGCAAAAAGATGATAAAACAATCACACTTTCAAATAAGGACGGAAAAGAAATATACACAATCTCAGCACCGTATATGTATGATGCAAAGGGCAGTACAAGCACTCAGATGAAGATTGAGATTGTAAAGCAAAAAGGCTCAAATCTTCAGGTTAAGCTGACCGCCGACTATGCTTTCATTCATACAATCGGCAGAGTATTCCCTGTTACGATTGATCCTGAGATTACAACTACTCTCAAAAGTGAGCTTACATTTTATGAGAATGCTAACGGCTCAGTAAATAGTTACGGACCGTACTATACATCTAAAAATTCATATGCTATTTGTACTGTAAATAATCTTCCGAAACTTGGAAACGGAGAAGAGGTTATAAGTGCCAAATATAGTTTTGAAACAGAAAACGGCAGTAATTTGTTTGCTGATGAGGGCGAAAACCCTATCATTGTGAATGCTCATAAGCTTACATCTGCTTCAAATGGGAATGTAAAATACGATTCAAAAGTCCTTGATTATGATTCTCTTACATATGAAGATAATCGGTATTTGACATTTGACCTTACAAACACTTTTAGAGGTTGGTATAGCGATACCAATACCAAAGGTTTTGTCATGGAGGCACTTGATACAGTCGGTTCAAAAAAAGTCGTATTTAAGTCTTATACAAAAACATCTACAACACCTGCCTTAACGCTTATCTACAAAGATTTCACCGGCACAGAGAGCAATCTTTCTTATCATACAGTCAATGTCGGCACTAACGCACAGGCGGCTGTATCGGATTACCTCGGCAACCTTGTAATTAACCAAACTTTGTATGAGGGAACAGGTTCAAGAATGCCATTGAGCATTACTGCAACATACAACAGCATTAACAAGGACACAGCCTTTGAAAACGGTTCTGCAAGCGGTTACGGGTGGCAGTTCTCATTTAATCAGTATGTAAGAGAAGTGACTGACAAAAACCTTACCAAAGCAGGCTACAACTATATCTATACCGATGCTGACGGTACGGATCATTATTTCAAACTTGTTGAGGGCGAAACAGCTAAATGGGAAGATGAGGACGGTTTAGGTCTTACACTAACCAAAGATGAAAACAACATTTTCATTGATAACGGTTCAACAACTCAGACTTACGATTCAACCGCAAACGGCGGCAAACTTCTCTCTGAAAAAGACGAACACAAGAATACTATCACATATACCTATACCGACGGTGACTTAACTAAAATCACAGACGGTTCGGGCAGAGAAGTTCAGTTAAAATACAAGAGCAGTACCGACGGCAAAAAGGTTGTAAAAAGAATTACAAAGCCTGATGACACTGGGATTGATATTGCTTATACAACCGCAAAGGATAAGGTTACTTCAATTTCATTCAATGACGGTCACACTTCACGATTTGAATATGACGATAATTATAACCTGATTTCAATTTCGGGTGTATCTGACAGCTATATGAAATCCCTGCCGACACATAAATTTACCTACACAAACGGTAAGGTAACTAATATCACCGAATACGGTACGGACGGCACAGAGGGCAATCACCTTAACATAAGCTACAAAGCCGACAATACAACCGTGTTTACAGATAAGCAGGGACACAGCGAAACCCATATTTTCGATAACAGCGGTTCAACTGTTTCTGTCCTCAATTCAAACGGTTATGCGACTTCGTCTGAAAATACAGGACTTGTAATTAACAACAGTGCAAACGCATACACTAAAAACTACATCACAGAGTCCTCACAGCAGACAGAAGTTGGCGGAGGCAAATATTACTTCGTGTCAAACGGTGCAAAGGGTAGTATAACAAGCACAGGCGGTAAAGTAACAGTCGATAATTCTGCAGCAACAGAAGAGGACGGTTACTATCAGTATCTCGGAACAACTTCACTCAAGGTTGAAAATCCGACAAGTGAGAATAACTCCGCATTCTTTACAGGCTTTGCTCATCAGTTCAAAGGAACAACCTTCAATGGCAAGGATGTAACTTTCTCCGCATATGTAAAGACAAAGAATGTAAAGCAAATTTACAGTGGCGGTTCAGTCGGAGCAATCCTCAAAGTTAAGTGCCTTGATTCATCAGGCAAGACTGTAAAAGAAATCAACAGTATCGGACTTACAGGCACACTTGATTGGCAGAGAATCAGCGTAACAGCAAATGTGCCGAGTACAACAGCGTCAATCCGTGCGTATGGCTTGATTAGATATGCATCGGGTACAGCTTGGTTTGACTGCATCCAGTTTGAAGAGGGTAATTGTGCCAACAACTTCAACGCTCTTCAAAACAGCGATTTCAGCTCAAATGACAACTGGCTCACAGAAGAAAACAAGAGCATTTCAGCCAACAAAGGAACTGTAACAATAGGCGGTACAGCAGGTGCATTTGATGATGAAAATGCCGATTCATCAAGCGATGACTCGACAGATGAAACACAGCCGTCAACATACACGAAAACCGTTACAGAAACTGAACCTAATGACAGTATCACTACATATGATGATTACGGCAACGCAATCAAGTCAGAGCAGGGATTTGTAACAAGAACTGTAAAGAAAACCTATGAGGTTGAAGAAAGTGAAACAACGGAAGAAGTTACAAGTCCGAGTGATTCTGATAATTCAGCCGATAATGACGATTCAGACACTTCTTCTGATGATAACTCATTAGGTAACAAATATATCTATCAGAATGTAAAAGTAGGCAGAGCGGGAGTATCGTTTAAAATTAACGGTACAGCAAAGTCAAATTCAGTTCCGCTTTCAAATGAAAACAGAACATTTGGCATTGCACTCAATATTTACTACAATAACAGCAGTACACCTGAGTTCCATTATCAGAACTTTAGTGCAAACACAGACGGTTACCAGCAGGTGTCACTTTCTGTTACTCCTGAAAAAACAAATGAAGTTGTAAATTATATTGCATTTGCGTTTGTTTACGCTTATAATGAGAATGAAATGACGGTTGATAATGCGGAAGTAAACATTTCACCGTTAATTCAAAGCTCCGAAGATTCTAAGAATGAAACTTCTGAAAAAGAGGCTGTTGACGAAGAAGTCTTATCTGAAAGTATTGATAAAACAAAGCCGTATATGCAGACAAGCTCTGAATATGACAGCACAGGCAACTATGTAACTTCCGAAACAAATGAGCAGGGAAGTACAACAAAGTATTCTTATGATGCAAACGGTAACAAAACTGCTGTAACAGACGGAAACGGCAATGTAACTAATTATACCTATGATACGAACGGAAATGTATTGTCCATAAAGAACGGTACTTCCGGCAACGAGTATTCTTATACGGGTACAAACTCTGTATCAAAAATTACTCATAACGGTTTTAGTTATTCATTTAATTATGATGTATTCTATAACCTTCTTTCAACTAAAATAGGCAATGTTGCAATTACAAGCAATACCTATAACAGTAACGGCAATCTCGCAAAAACAACCTACGCAAACGGTGATTATTTTGAATACACCTACGATGATTACGGTAATATTTCTTTAATCACAGGCGAAACAGGCAAAATTGCCGAGATGATTTACAACAAGCAAGGTCTTGTTACAAAGGCAGTTGACTATTCAAGCGGCGAAACCTCATATTACTACTACACATTTGACGGTTCGCTTGAAAGCGAATATCGCACATCATCTGACGGCAGTCTTACTCATTATATTGTTACCGATTCAAACGGTAATACAGTTGAAAAGACATCTGTAAACGGTCAGACAAAGACCATTACAACAGGCACAGATAAAGACGGAAAGTCATTTGTAAGCAATGACGGTGTAACTAACGAAACATCAACCGATGATTTTGGAAGAGTGTCAACTGTAACAACAAAACAGAACAAGAGCGATACCGTATTTACAAAGCAGTATTCTTATTACCACGGTAGCGAAAGCAATGCTACTACCAATATGGTTGGCGGAATCAGCTATAAGTTGAGTTCTGATAAGGTGCTTGGCTACAGCTATAATTACAACGATACAGGTAATGTAGAGAATGTGTATGAAAACGGTAAAAAGGTAGCCGTATATACATACGATGAACTAAATCAGCTTGTATGGTATGCAGATACCCGAACAGGTCGCTATATCAGAATAGTTTATGATAACTACGGTAACATTCAAAAAATGGAATCGTATTCACTCGGAACTAACTGGGCACCTGTAAAATTACTTGAAACAAGAACTTATTCATATGGCGACACTAACTGGAAAGATAAACTTACTGAGTTTGACGGCGACAGTATTACATATGATAAAAACGGCAATCCATTGACATACCGTGATGATATGACTTTTGAGTGGGAGAACGGAAGAATTCTCAAGGATATAACCACTTACGATAAAGCCATTCAGATGAGCTATGACTCAAACGGTATGAGAACGCAGAAGTCTGTTGACGGAGTGAAAACTAATTATTACTACGATAGCAGTAATAACCTATTTGCTCTTACGCAGGGCAATGATACGCTGTTCTTCTATTACGATAATTCTGGCGAAGTAATGTCGGTTTCATGCAACGGTACTATGTATTTCTATATCAAAGACTTGCAGGGTGATATTACCGAAATTGTTGATAAGGACGGCAAAGCAGTCGCAGAGTATGCCTACGATGCGTGGGGCAATATGCTCACCGAATATAACGGCACACTCACACTCGGAAAACTGAACCCATTCCGCTATCGCAGTTATGTTTATGACGAAGAAACAGGCTTGTACTATCTCCAAAGCCGTTATTATGACCCACTCACAGGCAGATTTTTAAATGCGGATGTTTATTGTGACACCGAGTCAGGAACTCCGCTAAGTACAAATATGTTTGCTTATTGTGAGAATAATGCAATAAATAATGTTGATTATTCAGGAAACTCACCAAAGAGCAAGAATATAATTTCAAATAGCTATAGTGGAAGTACAAAAAACGGATTTAAAATTACAAGTAAAATAAACATAAATAAGGAAAAATATAATATTTATTCCACTTTAACTAAAAAAGGCGTGCTTAAATTTTATTTTGACAGAAATCCTAATTACTCAACATTGTTCAATATGGGTAGAACGAGAATTGTTGCGGAAGCTATATTTAAAGCAATTAAAAGTATAAATAAAAAATATAAGAAGAAATATTTAAAAGGAAGGACAATTCCAGGAATTAATTCTGAAATATCATGGCATTATAGGGCTTATAACTTGAGAATAGTTGTTAATCATGCTAATCCTGCTGACTTAGGCTCTACAGATAAGAAAAACTCTGGATATGATTCGAATGCTTGGATTTTTGAACCTAAAATTAATTGGGGTGATGAGAAATTATGATCATGAAATCAGTTAAAAAATATAAACAAGCTATCGCTACAACGATAATATTATTTTTGATTATTCTGATTTATTTACTTGTATCGATAATTTCTGAAACTTTAGATTTTCATTTATACTTTGGATGGAAAGAGGTGCGTGTCAATAGCACAATGTCATTTAAAGTACCTGATAACTGGGAACAGGGAGAGAAAAATGGCTTATTGTATTTCTGTGATAAAAGTGATAATAGAAAGATTTTTTTATTTCAAAGTAGAGTAGGGGATTGTTTTCAGATAGGCGATTCAATAAAAATTGACGATAATACGACAGAGGATAACATTTGCAGTAATAACTTTTTCAACGCTGTAAGTATTAATAGCTCTGTGAATTCATTGGGAACAATGATAGGTGAGGCATTAGTTTCTTTTGACGGAAAATCACAGGTTGAAGATTATATAGAATTTTACAATCAAGATAATGTCATCACATTGTACACTTACGGAAAAGCAGTGGATAGTAAGATTTTAGACAAGATAGCGGATTCTGCGAAGTACACTGAAAAATAAAAAAACAGGTTTATTTCTGCAAAAAGTTGTAAAACAAACTGCGTTTTAGTTGTTGATGAGGTTCTTAGAGCCTCATCAACAACTAAAGTAAGAACTTTTGTAACTATTTCCTTATGACGGAGCAGGAAACCTGCAAAATAAATATGAACAGGTTCTTGATCCCACCTACGGTTATCCGACAGGAACGCAGAACGGCAATACTTATGAGTACACCGATACAAGCTGGAAGGATAAGCTGACAAAGGTTAACGGCAGTAATATTTCATACGATGCAAACGGCAATCCGCTTTCATACCGTGACGGAATGAGCTTTGAATGGGAGAACGGAAGAATCCTTAAGAATATAAACACTTCCGATAAAGCCATTCAGATGAGTTATGATTCAAACGGTATGAGAACACAGAAAACCGTTGACGGAGTTAAGACCAACTATTACTACGACAGCAACAAAAATTTAATTGCTCTTGTAAAGGGTAATGATACTCTGTTGTTCTATTACGATTCAGACGGCAACGCAACATCATTCTCATATAACGGTACAATGTACTTTTATGTGAAAAACTTGCAGGGAGATGTAGTAAGAATAATCGACCTTTCGGGTACAGAAGTCGCAAGCTATGTTTATGACGCTTGGGGTAACATAAAAGATACCAAAGGTGAGCCGACAATTCGTGAATTAAATCCGATTCGCTATCGTAGCTATGTTTACGACACTGAAACAGGCTTGTACTATCTCCAGTCTCGTTATTACGATCCACTCACAGGCAGATTTTTGAATGCGGATGATGCGGAATTTATTGGTAAGACAGGTACAGCACTGAGTGGTAATATATTTGCTTATTGTGAAAACAATCCTATAAGCAATACTGATGAAAATGGTCATTGGTTGTTACGACTATTTTGTGGTGTTGCTGGTGCAGTAGTTTTTGGTACAGTTGCGAATATTTTTTGTAGAATACTCGGTGTGAGTTCAACAGTAAGAAGATGGATTACAGCTGGTTTTTCTTTACTTGGTGGAATATTGGGTGCAGTTTTTGGACTTTCTCTTTTAGCTAAATTTGCCCCTAAAGCACTGAGTTGGATTAAATCAGTTGAGAAGGCTATGAATAAAAAATTCAAACCTTTTTCTAGTTCTCAATGTATAATTGGTGTTGTTATTTGTAATAGACTAAAAATAATGGTACATTATCCACACCATAACAAAGGATATCATATAGCAATTGAACATAAAATAAATAAAAGATGGAGAAAAACTATAGATGATATTGAACTTAGAAAAATTGGCAAACGCTTTTTAAAATGGATTAGAAGGAAGTAAGATGTTTCATGAATATTTCATATGGTAAATATATTAAAATCAGGAGAAAGAAAATATATGTTCCATCAGATTATTTATATATTGAGTTATATGATATGACAAATACCAGTCAATTTGTTCGTTGTATTATATCAAGCTTTGGAGACTCTTTTTCTTTAACTGGAAAAGTAAAAGACTTTTATGATGAGTTAGTCGAGTATAACACTTCATTATCTGAAATAGAAGTTAAATTATTTGAATATAAAAAGCACTCTATTATAACAAATATTTTTTCTGAATTATTGCTTGAAGATATTCATAATAAAGACTTGAATAAAATACTATCTCTAACTAATTGCACGGGAGGTCTCCAATTATTCTTGAATCCTGAAAAGGAAAGGAAAAATCTATTAGAATTTTTATGTTCAAATACATTTAGGGACGATTACTATATATTGAATGATTTTTTTAAGCAGAAAATTAATTCGATATATGCATTTGTATATGATAAATCAATTGATATTGTGTTGCCATTAAGTTATTTTTCATTGTGCCAAGGAGCTATTAACGAGTATGTCAATAATCAATTCACGCATAATTTAGCACAGTAATATTGATTCATTATAATAATGAGCATCATTAGCACAAATTAACAACATTATTAACGATGTTGTTAATTTGTCAGCAATGACGGTGTAACCAACGAAACATCAACCGATGATTTTGGCAGAACAACACAGGTTAGAACTGTTCGCAGTGACGGCAAGCTCGTATTTAATACAGACTATGAGTACGCAAACGGCAAGGCTGAAAATTCAACTACTAACCTTGTCAGCAAGTACAGTCAGTCATACGGCAGTGATAGCGTTTTGTCATACGATTATTCTTATGATGCATTAGACCAAGAGAGGGTATTAGATATTGGAGATCTCAAGTTAAAAAATATAAATAGTGTGGTGCTTTTTTTGAAAAGAAAATGTCCTTGTTGTGGTTGTAAAACACTAAATACAGAGAACAATTCTTTGTATGAAATATGTCCTGTTTGTTTTTGGGAATATGATCCAATACAGAATGATAATCCGAATTATTCAGGTGGAGCTAATTCTATTAGTCTGTTTGATGCGATACACAACTATCAAAAATACGGTGCGATTTCTAAAGAATATATTTCTTTTGTTAGGAAACCATACAAATTTGAAAAGTAAATTGTAGAATTAGTTGAGATAATAATAGGCATAAGACAAAAAGTTCTTGTCTTTTATTTTAAGTTTTGTAAAAACAAAGTCATCAAAACAAGAGGCATACCGAGTGGTATGCCTCTTGTTGCCTGAATTAGTTTTAACATTTTAAAGATGAGAGATTTATGTTTATTTTTGAAATTTCGCCTTTGTATACAAAGCGTAGGGGAACTTCAAGCCAAAATTCTCTTACGGCATAATATAACTGCATAGGCTGTTTGTCGTCAACGGTAATTGCTTGCAAAGGGAAAGTTTCTTTCTGAATATCTTTTTTATCAGAAAGAAAGTAAAATGTTATTTCATCGTAAGCCGTAAGCTAATCTGATATTGTAATTTAGCCTGCGTTTGTATATGGTTATGATAAAAATGAAATGCCAGTGTAACAAATCAAACATAATGATTTCGGCAGAACTACATAGGTCAGGACTGTCCGCGAGTGATGATGTCCTTGTATTTAGTTCCGATTACGAGTATGCGGATTGTAAGATTATTAACAAAAACCACCTTATGGTAATTTGCTTATTATCATAGGAGGCGATTTTATTGTACATTTTGGGAGATTAGTTAAATGAATTTATCTGACAGAGAATGCATAAAATAGTTTGACTAATATATAATATTGTGTTAAAATTATGCGAAAAGGAGGG
>OFMR01000923.1_pt1 | contig 14730 bp, 21 predicted proteins | sample 1541931 | NCBI WGS metagenome assembly OFMR01 (sample SAMN04209224, study PRJEB22552) | human gut metagenome | biome: gut; material: feces | host: Homo sapiens | place: USA: Oklahoma | reverse complement strand
TCTTTAAGGCCCCGAAGGGGCCGCTCTTTGGCTCCCCCTTTCCCCCCTCCCGCCCGCAGGCGTTTTTGTGGGAACAGATTTTTGATAATTTTTCTTCTGGAGGTGATTCTATGGCTACGGATCAGCAGGCCGCTATGGAGCAGCTGCGGGCGTTGTATCGGGAAAAAAATGAGCATTTGGAGAAGTTCCTGGAGCCGGTCACGCCTTTTGAGTTTTACCGGGAGATCTTCCCTGTGGGCAGTTTTGAGCGGAAGGGCCATTTTGAGGACGAAAAGGGTAACGGGATCGCGGTGACGGTGCCGCCAAAAGCCGCAGGGATTGCCTTGGAGATCCAGGAGGAAGGCAAGGCCAAACGCTACACCATCACCGATGAACTGTCGGAGCTGTCGGAGGTCTACGATACGGACTTTACTATCATGTCCCCTCTGTCCTACTTCGGTCGGCGTCGGTGCGGCAAGAATGCCCGGTATCTCTATGCCCTGGTCTTTGACCTGGATGGGGTGGGGATGCCCCAGCTCCGGGACACACTGCACCAGATGAACAATGATATTCTTCCCCAGGCAACCTTTGTCGTAAACAGCGGAACGGGGCTTCACTTGTATTATGTGCTGCAGGAACCGATCCCTATGTACCCGTACAATCAGAAATGCTTGAAGGAGCTGAAATATTCTCTTACCCGGCAAATATGGAACAGGTATACCTCCACCATCAAGGAACCGCAGGTTCAGGGTATTTTGCAGGGCTTCCGGGTGGTCGGTTCCGGTTCCAAGTTGGGCCGGGAGTATCCTGTAACGGCCTACCGGCTCGGCGGGCGGGTGACGCTGGAAAAGCTGCTGGAGTTTATCCCTGACAGCAACGGGGAGCAGCAGCGGCTCCTGGGCCTCATGCGGAAGGGGCGGCTCTCGCTGGCCGAGGCGAAGGAGAAATACCCGGATTGGTATGAGCGGCGGATCGTCAAGAAGGAGCGGCGGGGCCGCTGGACGGTCAAGCGGGATCTCTATGACTGGTGGCTGCACCGTATTGCCGATGAAATCCGGGTTGGCCACCGTTTCTACGGTATTATGACGTTGGCGATTTACGCAATGAAGTGTGGGATCAGTGAGGAGGAGCTGCGCCATGACGCCTTCTCCCTGTTGAAACCCTATGACGATATGAGCGTGGAGGATATCAACCGTTTTACGAAGGATGATGTAGTGTGCGCTCTGGAGATGTTCAATGAGGACTATGTGACGTTTCCGAGGGACGATATAGCGAAGATCTCCGGACTGACTATGCCGGTTAATAAGCGGAACTGGCGTAAGCAAGCAGAGCATTTGCGCAGGGCGCGGGCCGTCCAGATGGTTGATTATCCGAATTTTGAGTGGGCTGGTCGCCCGTCGGCTCAAGACCGGGTGTATGAGTGGCGTCAACAGAACCCGGAGGGCCGTAAGGCCGACTGCCACCGGGATACGGGCCTTGACCCGAAAACGATCCGCAAGTGGTGGAATTGCCCACCTCCGGCTGCGTGTCCAGGATGAGGAATAGGGGCGTTTTCCGGCCTCTGGACGGCCCAGGAGGGCCGTTTCCGCTTCTCTGAAGGTAAACAACCACCCCCCTATCTACAGCGGCCAAAAAGCTTTGCAAATCAAGTGGTTTATGCCCCCTAAATGGCTACATACAGTGGGCTAATGTGTAACAAAGATGTAAAGAAAAATGCTTGTATTTTTCTTTACTTTTGCATATACTATGAGTAGGAAAGGAGTGTTGGACATGGCACACACGGTCAATGTTAATTTTAAGTTGGATGAAGATGTAAAAAAAAGAATGGAACGCGCCTGTACCGAGATGGGCCTTTCCATGAGCGCAGCCTTTACGATGTTTGCAAAGAAAGTCGGCAGGGAGTATCGCATCCCGTTTGAGGTTTCGGCTGATCCATTCTATTCGGAAAGTAACCTCCGGCACCTGGAGAGCGTCATGCAGGATGTGAAGGCTGGCAAGGCCCGCTTTGCCGAGCATGACTTGATTGAGGTAGACTGATGAGGCTGTTGTGGGAGGATCGGGCGTGGAGTGAGTATCTGTACTGGCAGACACAGGACAAAAAGACGCTGAAACGGATTAACGCGCTGATAAAGGATATTCAGAGAAGCCCCTATGAGGGAATCGGTAAGCCGGAGCCGCTGCGGGGCAACCTGAGCGGCTGGTGGAGCCGTCGCATTGATGAAACTAATCGTATCGTTTACTATGAGCAGGGAGAGGTCATTTATATTATCTCCTGCCTGGGCCACTATGATGATTGAGAAAGGAAGGGACGATTATGAGCTGGGATAAAGAAAGGATCGCGCAGTTGCAGCTCCCTGACCCAGCAGATGCCGATCCGCATCCCCGCCTGCTCCTGGAGGGATACGGCATACACGCCGGACAGTGGTTTACGGCCCTGTTCCCTGACGGGTGGCACGACATTACCCTGGAAGTGTCTTGGGAGCCGGAAGGCCCTGGCTGCTGGTACATATCCACGCCGGGATTTGAGGGCGTGTGTCCTATCGGCCTATTTGTGAAGGTATGAAAATGGCGAGGCTTTCAGCCTCGCCATTTTTTACTTGCTATAAGTTATATATATGATATAATTGAGATAACTTAAATAAGTTAAATAATTTATATAATTGAAAAAGGAGTAGAGACAGTGAAGGTAATTGCAATCGCAAACCAGAAGGGCGGGGTGGCCAAGACCACCACGACACACAACCTGGGGGCTGCTATGGCGGCTGCCGGGAAAAGGGTGCTGCTCATTGACCTGGACAGCCAGGCCAGCCTGACGATCAGTGTGGGCTTGGAGCCGCTGGAGGTGGAGCGGACGATCGTGGATGTGCTGCGGAAGGATGGGACGCCGCTCATGGAGTGTGTGCAGCAGCTTAGTGACCGGCTGCACATCGTCACGTCGATCATCGACTTGGCGCCCATGGAGATGGAACTGCTCTCCAGAGCCAGCCGGGAGAAGATTTTAGACCGGGCGCTCCGGGAGGCCAGGGGGCAGTATGACTATATTTTGATTGACTGTCCGCCGCAGCTCTCTATCCTGACCATCAATGCCCTGTCCTGCGCCGACGGAGTGGTGATTCCAGTCAAGACGGATTACCTGGCCTACCGGGGGCTGACACAGCTCCAGGACAGCATCCAGGAGATCCAGGAGCTGATTAACCCGGAGCTGAAGGTGCTGGGGGTGATCGCCACGCTGTACGATACAAGGGTGGGCGATGACCATGACATCCTTGATCTGCTTCAGAAGGAGTATAATCTGCTGGGCGTGATTAAACGGCTGGCGGTGGCTAAGAAGGGGATTTATGACGGCTTGGCGGCTGTAGAGCAGGCCCCCAGCAGTGAGCTTGCGAAGGAATACGTGGCCATAGCAAACATGATTATGTCCGGCAGGGAGAAGAGGGAGGAACAGGAGCATGAGTAAGCTGGAGGAGCGGGAGAGCCGCAGGAGATCCGCTACCGTTGGGAAATTCGTGGAGCAGCCGCCCATGGCGGCCACCAGCTCCGGTCGGCGGGGCCGGCCGAAGGAGGATCGGGAGCTGAAGAAGCGGATTAGCCTCTCGGTGCTACCCAGCGTGTACGAGGATATTCAGAAGATCGCCTATGTGCAACGGCGTAGCGTGAGCGAACTGATCGGGGAGCTGTTGGAGGGATACCGTGTGGAACATAAGGCAGAAATTCAGAGGTATGGAGAAATAGAAAAGCACTGTGTCTAAATATCTACAATTACGTTTTCAAGATGTCAGTGCTATTACGAGATGGGCTTGTAGACTATTTATCATAGGACTGATAGATCTCAGTAAAAGATAGGAGTGAGAAACTTTTGCTGATTTTTTTATCAATGCTGGAAAGTGATGAGGAAAGGAGACTATTTACAGATTTATATAATCAATATGGGAATATGATGCTGCACGTGGCGAAGCGTTATTTTCCAAAAGATATGTATGCGGCAGAAGACGTCGTTCAAAATGCGTGGATACGTGTAGTAGATCATTTTCAGAAAATTCAAGCTGTACCGAGTAAGAAAAGAGGGGCGTATCTCGTTGTTATAGTAAGGAATGAGGCTATATCCGACTGAAATCCCACCCAGAAAGATACCTAACGGCAGGAGGCACAAAGTCCGGAAGTGATGTTTCCTGGGAGAAACTGTCGACAACGACGGCCGGAAAGAAAGCGCAGCAGTGGAAAGTAACGGCTACATCGTTGCCAACGGTTTATACCAGAGTTACTTCTGGGGCGGATTCTTTGGGAGATGATCAGATGGAAACAAATGCGGAGTACATCTATAATTATCTCAAGAAGAAAGGATTCACCAAGAATGCTATCTGTGGGATTCTTGGAAATATGAACAGTGAGAGTACGATTAACCCTGCTGTATGGCAATCGCTGAATGATATGTATTTGGGATATGGATTGGTTCAGTGGGATGATGGAAAATTGTTTATCGACTGGGCCAAAAAAGAAGGAGTTATCAGTGCGGCAACGGCTGAAGCTGTTAATAGCCTGGCTTACAGTAACCCAAAGAAGTTAATGGATGCAGAATTGGATTATTTGATTGTCAGTATGAATACGGTTGGAAACTGGTTTAAGCCAGATAATAATCAATCTAAGTACGGAACGAGCGAGACTCTTACGGCGAGCCAGTTTAAGGTATCTAATAAAAGCGCAGATATCTTAGCGCGTATTTTCTGTGGACACTATGAGCGGCCCGGAGTTCCGAAAATAAGCGAGCGTGTTGCAAACGCAAAGAAGTGGTATAACTTCTTGTAAAAAATATTCCCCCAATGTAAGGCTGTATCATATACAGACCGCATTGGGGGAATATTTCTTCTGAGAATTATTGTTGAGTTAGAAGAGAGAGATTATCGTCTGTAAAATTGTACCATGTAACATTTTCCTTAAAGCCTTGCTGACTAACTGCAGTTTCAAAGGCTGCTTGTGTTGCAGGGAGCTTATCAACAAAGAATAGAGAAGACTCGCAATATGATATTTTTTCGATTTCATAGCCGCTGGAGGATAAGATAAGTGATCCAATTCCCCAATCTGAAGCTCCGCTGGAAAATATGAATGTACCATCAACTTTTAGATCTGACATAGATCGGCTGACAAGGGTATAGCTGTAAATAGTTCCGCTTTCATCATGTAGTATTATAAAACCGGCTTGATTATTTTCAGCAAGTGAAAATTGCAGGACAACATCTTTAATCCCATTTTGGGTTAAGTCTACTATTGCAAACTGCTGAATTGAAAAAGGGAGATTATCTGAAGTGATAGTTTCCTTCAATTGATGGATATCCAAATAATCACCTGATTCTACATTATAAAATTGTTGATTTCCTTGAAGAACCTTTAGATAGAGTAAATACGGAGAAGTCGTGGAATTTACTGTATGAAAAGTCTTTAAGGATAATGCTGCTATGCCAGATACACATATCGCTAAACAGAGAATTATAATTGGCAAGTTAGGTTTCTTCAATATTATGACCTCCTAAAGAATATTAAGTAGTTACGATTATATGACGAGGAAAAAGAGCTATATCTTACATGGGAGCAGGAAAAAGAGCCTGGATGCAACAGTGGCGTATAACGGTTTACCCGTTTATATAATGAACGGGTAAACCGTTATACGGTTATCTTTCGTAATAAGTTGACAGTCTGGATTATCTATGGTAACATGACACTGGAGGAAAACGTGTATTTGCAGGGGCTACGGATCAGCGGCTCCAGCAGGAAGGAGGCAGGATCAAACGGCTGTGGCCGGTGTTGGCCGGGAGCTGCAGCAGAGATTTCATGCTCGTCTGGGCGAGGGTAAATAGTAATTAGGCCCAGAGCGTCTTGGCCGGGAGCTGCCGGTCAGGGGTTTAGCAGTTTGCTAATATAGGAGCCGAGATAGGTTTGATACCCCTATGTGGTGCGTGGGCTCGCCGCAGTAACCTTTGTGAAATGGTAAGCGCACCATTGACCCCGTATGAGTAATCCTTTTGAAAGTACGGGTAAGTACAACGTATCTGTCCCTATAAACCCTTCGGATAGTAGCTGGCATACTGTAAATCTGCCGGAGAGTAGCTCACTCTAAAAAGGAGCCGACAGATCCCGAACTGCCGTAGATCTCAATAAACCGGGGCTGCACACATAAGCAGATCAAAAAAGTGTAGGGGAGAGATCCCCAAACCGTCATACATAAGACGTTAAAAAGTGTATTTGCCAAATGCCGGGCCCCATGGGCAGGCAGGCGGCGGCCTTAGCTTTAACTTATATCAAGTATATAATTGAAATATATTAAATAGCTTATATAACTTAAATAAATTATTTAAGTTATATAAGCGACACAAAAGAATGGAGGTAACGGTGGGGCGCAGGAATAAGGCGTACTATAAAGACCTCCATCAGCAAGCATATGACAAGCTGGTGGGGATGCAAGCCTTCGGGGAGAGCAAGCGGGCGGCCGTGGCCGCAGGCACGGATAAGGAGAAGATTTTCTCTTTCAACACCTACAAGAGCTACTGGAAGCACACCAAGTATTTTATCCAGTACATCAAGGAGCATCACCCGGAATGTACCACGCTGAAAAGCGCCAGGAAGTACGTCAACGAGTGGCTGCAGGCCAGGGCCGACCAGGGGCTTTCCGCCTGGACGATACAGTTGGAGGCCAAGACCATGGGCAAGCTGTACGGCATTTCTCCCGACGATGAAAACTACTTCAAGCCCCCAAAGCGGAACCGGGAGGATATCAAGCGGAGCCGCGGTGACCGGGTGCGCGACCGGCACTTTTCCAAGACCAACAACGACGAGCTGATTAAGTTCTGCAAGGGGACGGGGCTGCGCCGGAGCGAGCTGGCGGAGCTGCGGGGGAAAGATCTGGTGACCAGGGCGCAGATTGAAGCGGAGATCTCCAGCCTGGAGAGCCGCCCGACGGCGGAGCTGACGCCAGCAGACGTGAAGCGCCTGGGGATGCTCCAGGACGCCCGGATGTTCCAGGGGGAGTATTTTACCCACGTGAGGAACGGAAAAGGCGGCAGAGAGCGCCTGAGCCCCATTATTGGCCCAAATGCGGCGCAGATCATCCAGAGGATACAGGAGACGCCGGGCGAGGAAAAGGTGTGGCAGCACGTCCACCAGAGCGCCGATATTCACGGCTACCGGGCGGAGTATGCAACGGCCATTTACAAGGCCCACGCCAGGGCAATCCAGGACATCCCCTACGACCGGATAAACCGTGGGACGGGACGCCGATATCAGAGCCAGGTTTACACCTGCAGGAAGGACGAGGCCGGGCGGAAGCTGGACAAGGCGGCCATGCTGGTGTGCAGCAAGGCCCTGGGACATAACCGGATCAGTGTGGTGGCCGACAACTATATCCGAGGGCTATAAAGGGGGATACCATGGTCGAGTTTGCTAAAAGCAGAGGCTTTTTGGGATACGGGGTTTTGCCTGGAGGTCGAAATGACAAAGATAGCAGCCACGCGGTGCTCCCTCTGGCGGAATACGACGAGCTGCTTCGCCGGATTGCCGTGGCAGAGCGTGATAAGCATGAGGCGATCGAGCAGGCAAAGAGGACGATAGGAAGAGAACGGGCGGCCGCCGAGCAGCGGGTCAGGGAGGCCGAGGAGGCCGCGCAGGAACAGGTGACGGCCATGGAGGAGAAGCTGACCAGGGCTGAAAAAGAGGTCAATTACCAGAAGGGCCTTAACGCTAATCTACTGCGGATTTCAAGGGAGCGGGCCAATGCCGACCGGAGTCTCCGGCCAAAGAAGGAGCACACTGGGTATGCGGTGGTTCGCTCCATGGAGAAGGAGTACCGCTATAAAATAAGCCGCCATAGCTGGGGAAAGGTAATGCTTTGGGAAACTGTGATACAGAGTCCCTATTCAATGGAGTTTACCGAGGAGCAGGCCAGGAAGCAGATCAGGAGAGAACTACTTCGGGATAAGACCGGCGGGGACTGGCTGATTGGTAAAGTAGGGATTCGGGTGAGCTGCGACCTGGAGTTTGAGGACATGATTCAATACAGCGAATGGTGGGAGAAAAATAAAGACGAAAACATAATGATGAAGCGGAAGTTAAATCTAAATGGCCGGAGTGGCTATTGGGAGGTAGTTTTTTACCACACCCGGCCCCTGGGGCCTGTACCGGAGGAAATGAGGCCCTGCGTGCGTTGACCTTCCTCCTGCAGCACAAAAGAAAATAGCTCGGCTGGAGGACTTGAAAAGGCCTGTCCAGCCGAGCTATAATAAAGTCGAAAAATAGGGAAAAAAGTATTGATAATATATGCCCCCCTCTGGGCCTTTAGGCCCTCAAAAAGTCTCTTAAAATTCTCTCTCGGACGGAGAGAAAGTCGGAAGGGAAAAGGGGGGTGGGCGGAGGCTGTGGTAATGTGGTAAACCCGATAGGGTTTTCCATCATTTCCACAGCTGGAGCCAGGGGGGAAAGGGGAAGGTGACTTTCTCTTTAAGGCCCCGAAGGGGCCGCTCTTGGCTTCCCCTTTCCCCCCTTCCCGCCCGCAGGCGTTCCCCGCCGCAGCGGATTTTCTTTTTGCTACTTTTTCTTTTGGAGGTGAGAGTATGACCATGGATCAGCAGGCCGCCATGGAGCGGCTGCAGGATTTGTACCGGGAAAAGAATGAGTATTTGGAGGAGTTTTTGGAGTGGATCACGCCCTATGAGTTTTACCGGGAGGTCTTTCCGGTTGGCAGTTTTGAGCGGCGGGGCCATTTTGAGGATGCGAAGGGTAACGGAATTGCTGTGACAATCCCAAAAGGCAAGGCTGGGGCGGGCGGTGACGGTGTAACCGGGGTTGCTTTGGAAATTGAGGGTAACGGTAAGGCCAAACGCTATACTATTACCGACGAGCTGGCCGAGTTGGAACAGCTTCGGGATACGGATTTTACTATTATGTCTCCTATTTCCTACTTTGGCCGGCAGCGGAGTGGCAAGAATGCCAGATATCTCTATGCCTTGGCGTTTGATCTGGATGGGGTGGGGATGCCCCAGCTTCGGGATACGCTTCACCAGATGAATAAGGATATTCTGCCCAAGGCAACCTTTGTTGTAAACAGCGGGACGGGGCTTCACTTGTATTATGTCCTTCAGGAACCGATTCCTATGTACCCGCACAACCAGAGATGCTTGAAGGAATTGAAATATTCGCTAACTCGGCAAATATGGAACAGGTACACATCTACCATCAAGGAGCCGCAGATACAGGGTATTTTGCAGGGGTTTCGGGTGGTCGGTTCCGGTTCCAAACTGGGGCGGGAGTATCCTGTGACGGCTTATCGGTTCGGCGGACCGGTGGAGCTGGAACGGCTGCTTGATTATATCCCGGACAGCAACGGGGAGCAGCAAAGGATTGAAGGGCTTATGAGAAAGAGCCGCCTGCCTCTGGCGGAGGCGAGAGAGAAGTATCCGGATTGGTATGAGCGGCGGATTGTGAAGAAGGAGCGACGGGGACGCTGGACGGTCAAGCGTGATCTTTACGACTGGTGGCTGCACCGGATCGGGGACGAGATCCGGGTGGGACATCGGTTCTATGGCATTATGACGCTGGCAATCTATGCTAAAAAGTGCGGGATTGATGAGGATGAGTTGCGCCGGGACGCTTTTGATCTGCTAAAGCCCTATGATGATATGAGTGTAGAGGATATAAACCGCTTCACAAAAGATGATGTGGTGTGCGCTCTGGAAATGTTCAATGAGGACTATGTGACATTTCCAAGGGACGATATAGGGAAACTCTCTGGCCTAACTATGCCCATAAATAAGCGGAATTGGCGTAAGCAGGCAGATCATTTAGAAATTGCCAGGGCAATTCGGGATATCGGTGTTCGACAGAAAGGAAAGAAGGATTGGCGGGAAGGAAACGGACGGCCTATTGGTAGCGGCACGGCCAAGGGCCGAGTATGCGAGTGGCGCCAGCAGCATCCGGAGGGCTGCAAGGCCGATTGTCACCGGGACACGGGACTTGACCCGAAGACAATTCGTAAGTGGTGGGATATGAAATAAGTAGTGCTTGCTTTAATTGGCTCGATATGGTACAATATATAGTACAAGATATGGTGCATAATATGGAATGGAGGTGTGTACTATGATCGCAATTAACTTTTCGACTGCCCGTGGTCGCTTGAAGGATTTCTGCGACAGAGTGACGGACAGGGGAGAAACGGTAGTTGTAACCAGAAAAGCCGAAAAAAATGTGGTGATCATCAGCGAGGAACGGTTTAATGAGCTGGAGAAGGCAGAGCGGAATGCTGCCTATCTTGGAAAGCTGGAAAGAGGTCTGGAGCAGGTGCGCGCCGGCTTTGGGATTGTGAAAACGATGGAGGAGCTGGAGGCGATGGCGGGCGATGGCACATAACATTACCTTTTCGCCTGACGCCTGGGCAGATTACCTGTACTGGCAGTCAGAGGATAAGAAAACGCTGAAGCGGATCAATAAGCTGCTCCAGGAGCTGCAGCGTGATGGGGCAGTGCAGGGCATAGGAAAAGCGGAGTTACTGCGGAAGATCAAAGGCATGAGTAAACGTATTGATGATACGAACCGACTTGTTTATACCGTTGAAAATGACAGCATCGTCGTTTTGTCCTGCCGGGGACACTATGAGGACTGATTGGAGGGAGAACTATGTCTCGAAAAGTCTTGCAGATCGGCTACGAGCCGGAGCGTGATCGATTGACTTGGGATGGATGGGACATTCATTGCGGCCAGGGTCTGGATGTGCTGCTCCCGGATCGGCTCGATGGCGGCACATGGCGGACCGTCTCCTTTGAGTACAATGACGATGGATGGTATATGCCTGGGCATCCTGGTGTGTCTCCAGTGGGCCTGTGGGCGCGAGAGAGAGCGGAGGGATGATATGAATTGCCGCTATACTGATGAATAGTTGAAGGAAGATGTGGAGCGTACCATCGGGATCAGAGCGAAGGATATTGAGAAGATTCAGTTCTGCGGCTTGTGGCATATTCGCTTTCGGGCCTTTGGAACGGACTTTTATTATTACCGTTCTGATTCTGATGATATAGTGCATTTAGTTGAATCGCCCTGGAAATGGGAATGAAGAAAGCCGGCCTTGATTGGCTGGCTTTCTTCTTGTTTTCTGTATTACTATATTGCTATAAAGACAGAAATATAGTAAGATAGATATATAGATTTCTATAAAAATAGAATTGTAGAAATGGAGTGTGACAAATGATAGTAGCAGTAGCCAATCAGAAAGGTGGCGTTGGCAAGACCACCACGGCCCAGGCCCTTGCTGCAGGACTGGCGGAGAAAGGATACAAGGTGCTGGGTATTGACCTCGATCCCCAGGGGAACTTCTCTACGGCCTGCGGAGCGGAGAACTACAATGTCCTGACGGTCTATGAGGTGATGAAACGCGGCAGCGACGTCCGGGAGGCCATCCAGCACACGAAGGGCGGTTATGATGTGGTGCCGGCAAACATCATGCTGGCCGGAGCGGAGCAGGAGCTGTCCCAGACCGGGAAGGAGCACCGGCTGAAGGAGGCCGTGGCCCCAGTCGCCGGCGAGTATGACTTCATTGTGATCGACACGCCCCCCTCCCTGGGGGTGCTGACGGTGAACGCCTTTACCTGCGCCAGTGATATTCTGATCCCCACCACAGCCGGGATCTTCGCCACTGCGGGGATCTCCCAACTCAACGAGACGGTCACCAGTGTCCAGAAGTATTGCAATCCTGGTGTGAAGATCCTGGGCATCCTCTTTACCAGGTTCAATCCAAGAGCAAATATCAGCCGGGAGATCAGGGACCTGGCGGAGCAGTTGGGGGAGTACATCTCGGCGCCGATCTATGAGACCTATATTCGGTCTGCGGTGGCAGTAGAAGAAGCCCAGGCGAACCGGACCGATATATTTGACTATGCGGGGAAGTCCACGGTGGCAGAGGATTACAGGTCGTTTATTGAGGAGTTTTTGAAAGGAGTTAATGGGTGATGGCAGGGAAAGCGAAGTTTGACCAGGAGACAGCGTTCAAGTCTATCATTGGAGCTGACCGAGAGCTGAAGGTTGGTAGTCGGGAGACACCTATTGCAAAAGGGAGGAATAAGGATCGAGTGCAGCGGTCGTACTTTCTGGATAGAGATATAGACAAGGCGCTACGGCGCATGGCAATAGATGAGGAGAAGAACCTTACGGAGACAATTAATAATATCTTGCGAAAAGGATTAGAAAAATATATGTGATTATTGAAAGAGAAAATAAGTAACATGTTAATGTATCTTACTATAATTGATTCCAAAGAAGGTCAGCAAAAGTTTGAATTTATATATAATAGATATAAAAAACTGATGTTTTATATAGCAAATAAAATTCTGGGTGATACGAGAGATTCTGAGGATACTGTGCATGATGCCTTTCTAAAAATTATTGAAATAATCGATGATATAAAAGACGTAGAGAGTCCCCAAACAAGATCATTGATCGTTACAATAACTGAAAATAAAGCGATAGATTTGTACCGCAAACGGCAAAGAAAAACAGTCCTGCCTTTTGAGGAGGAATACTTAGGAGTGCCAAATTGTTCGGATATTGAGAGCGTAGAAGATAATGAGGTAGTGACCAAAGCGATTGCCTCTCTGTCAGGAAAATATCGTGAGGTTCTTTTTCTGAAATATTCCCACGGATATTCTATAGATGAAATGGCGCTGATTCTTTCAATGTCAAAAGAGAATGTAAAGAAGACAATTCAACGAGCAAGAAGAAAGTTAGAACAAGCATTAAAAAATGAGGGGCAGATATGAAAATAACAGACTCACAGCTTTATAAGTATGTACCTAAAGCAGAAAAGTTGTGGTTGAGCTGGCTGCCGACGGATGAGGAAATTCCTGAACACATATTTTCTAAAAGATTTGAGAGGAAGATGAAGCGGTTGATTCGAAATCAGCGGCGTACACCAAGAATCAGGAAAATATTTCTTACAGCAAAACGGATCACGGCAGCTGTGTTGGTTTTAACCATGCTTAGTTTTTCGGGATTAATGACTGTAGAGGCATACCGTGAAAAATTTATTGAGATGATTACCGAAGTTATGGATGATTTGACACACTTTAAAATCTTCTCTTCTTGGAACGAAAGTATAAGAATGGGGGAAATTATATTTGGATATCTACCGGAAGGAATGTCTGAGGTTGAGCGAATGTGTGACGAGGAAACTCAGGGACAAATAATTTATTTTGAAGATTTAGATGGCAAACAGCTTAGAATAGATATACAGTTAGTAACAGAGGAAACAGACTATGAGATCATTTTGGATACGGAGCTTGTTGACTCTACTAAGGTTGATATAGCCGGAAACGAGGCAAAACTCGTTGTTAAAGGTGAGAGGAGTACGTTGTTGTGGAAAGATGAGCCCTTCATTTTGATGGTAACAGGAGATATGAATTCGGATGAGTTAATTCAAGTGGCTAAAGGGATTACAGTAACGACAAAATAAATTGAAAAAATTTTTGAAATTACTGTCCCATAATTGCTTCTTCATTCGTCACAATATATGAAAGGGAAGGGAGATGGTTTTTATGAGAAAGTATATTCCCAAGCAGTTCTTTGGCTTTTTCTGTGCCATTATATGCGCGTTCTCTCTGGCGATTCCAGGCTATGCTGTGGAATTGCCTGATCCCGATACGGATATCAGCTTTTATATGGAGAATATCTCAGATGCCCAGTGTGTGTTGAGTATTCGAAACGGGAAAGCAGCAGCGCGTGTTAGCGTGAATGGAAATCGTGGAGCGGAACGTAGCAAAATCATCTTGGAGATTCAAAAACAGCGGGGAAGTCAATGGGTCACTGTTGAGTCTTGGAGTGTGGAGGAAGATGGACGGAATGCATCTCTCAGCAAATCAGTAGAAGCCGAGAAGGGGACAACATACCGAGCAAAAGCTGAAGTAACTGTGTGGATTAATGGAAAATCGGAAACAAAAACTATAACCACCACAGGGAAGACGGCATGAATAGATCCCTGCCTATAGGCAGGGATGCGGAGAAGAATCTCCGCATCTGAAAGTGTTATAGAAGAAATTCTATATTATTTTGATTGTGAAAGGATGGTATAACATGAAAAAAGGAAGAATCGCAATTAGTCTCATCTGTGCAACGGCATTGACCAGTGTAGCTATGCTCCCTGCTTTTGCAGCATCGGAGCCGGATGATGTTCCTGCTGCGGCGATTGGGCACGCTTGTGCCATCAACACTAATGCAACCTTTGCTGCCTCCGACGAGATTCCTGAAGAAATCATTATCGAAGGAGAGCCTGGTGACTTCTTTGTTGTTGGCGATCTCGTCTTTGAGATTGTTACACCAGAAGAGGTCGAATCTGTAGTGACCGCCCCCGAAACCAGGGCAAGCACTTCTCGATGGAGCATTTCTCTTTCCGGAACCGAGATGAGTAAGGGGATTGAAGTAACGTCTTCTTATCCGCACGCGAAGGTGTGGGTCGACAACAAGGGTTCCCAAAGTATCAAATTCACGATTACGAAGGGGTCCGAAACGGGAAGCGTTGTGAAGGGAACCAGCGTTTCTATTGCTGCAGGTACTTCTACAAGTGTTTATAGTACGAATAAGTGGCCTGCGGATACCTATTATGCCAACTTTACCTGTGGAAAGGCAGAAATGAAGGGGTCTGCCGCCTGCCGTGTAGCATCCACCATTCCTGAACTCGATATTTAAAAGCAATTTAAGAAGGACTGAAGCGGCAGCCAATTGTATTGGCTG
>OFMR01000905.1_pt1 | contig 15061 bp, 18 predicted proteins | sample 1541931 | NCBI WGS metagenome assembly OFMR01 (sample SAMN04209224, study PRJEB22552) | human gut metagenome | biome: gut; material: feces | host: Homo sapiens | place: USA: Oklahoma | reverse complement strand
AATTCCTCCATTCATGGCCGTATTATACTTCTTATTCTAATTAGATAACGTAATTTTAGAATTTTATACTAGTGAAGCGCCAATAAGAGGCGATAACGATGTTTGGTATTGACACTCAAGATTTACAAGATTTAAAGATAGTGGACGTCAAAGTCGGTACAGGTGCAGAGGCCAAGCCTGGTGAGCTCGTTCGTGTTCATTACACAGGCTGGCTCGAAGACGGCACAAAGTTTGATTCCAGCGTTGACCGCAAAGAACCTTTTGAATTCCCGCTCGGAGCAGGCTATGTTATCCAGGGCTGGGACCGCGGCGTTGCCGGCATGAAGGTCGGGGGTGTTCGCCGTCTGTTCATTCCGTCTCAGTTAGCCTATGGCGACGGAGGCGCCGGTTCTGTTATTCCTCCGAATGCAACATTGATTTTTGAAATCCAGCTGCTCGGAGTTAAAGACAACGGCAAATGGCAGCTTGAAGAAGATGTCATCACTCCGGTGTCTGCACCTGATGTGAAGTAGCAAGCTAGATAAGGTTGCAACAAGCCGCTTGGATGAGAAAGTCTGAGCGGTTTTTTGTGCCTGCGTATTTCTGAGTCTCAGCAAGCAAAAATCCAAAAGTTACGTTGCACGCGACAACCTATTCTTCTGGAATATATTTTGAAAAAGTGGGCTCTTAGGAAAAACAAACGCCTGCCGGCAGAGTAGCTGTCTGCTGACAGGCGAGAATTTTTCGATTACAGGAAGGCGTTGTGCTCTTTCTCGTAGCCGATGGAGGTCTCCGGTCCGTGGCCCGGATAGACAATTGTGTCATCCGGCAAAGAGAAGAGCTCGGAGCGGATCGATGTCACAAGCTGTTCATGACTGGAGAACGGGAAGTCCGTTCTGCCGATGGATTCTAAGAAAAGCGTGTCGCCGACAAAGACGCACTTTTCTTTCTTGAAGTAATAAGCCACAGAGCCCGGTGTGTGTCCGGGAACACTCAAAACTTTGCATTCAAGTCCGGCAAACTCTGTCTTATTTCCCGGCTCAATGCTGACGGATTCAAATTTAGGGACAGCAGGAAAACCAGAAGATCCGCCCTGCCCAAGAACTGTGGAAGCGATGACTTTATCTTTTCCGGCGTATAGACCGTAGCGTGCGTTTCGGCAGCTAAAGCGGCAACGCCATAAAGATGGTCAAAGTGCATATGCGTGATGCAGATTGCTTTCAGCTCTAACCCGTGTTCTTTGAGATATTTGCTCACGGGAGCGGGGTCTCCGCCGACATCAATTGCAACAGCTTGGCCTTCGTAGCTAACGATATAGCAATTGGTTTCTAAGGGGCCGAGAGGAAAAACAGCAACAGACATAATACGCCTCACAAAACAAAGTGTTTTGATTATAGGAAGGAGGCGATGTTCACTAGCGCGTGAGAGCCTCACAACGGACGCAAAGAAAAAGCCTCCGAGATGGAAGCTTTTAGAGCGATGAAAATTTTGAGCTAGCAGCGAACAGCTTCGAAACGATGTTCAGGACTGAGGATCTGACGCTGCTCATCAATGAGAGGAAGATCAAGAGCACCGCTGTCCATATGAGAAACTAATCCGTAAAGTGTGTTGACGGCAGCTTCTAAAGCGTCTTTGGCTGACTTTGTTTTGAGGTAAGTGCCTAAAGCGACGGATGAGAAGGTATCGCCTTGTCCGTTAGGCGTCGGTTTTCGTTCCACAAGAGGTGTTCTGACGACCCAGGCATCATCCTTGGTAACGGCTAAGGTCTCGACTGTGCCTGCAAGAACGTCTGGTGTCAGCAGACTTGTCACAAACGTAACACGGCAACCCTTGTCCGTGAACAGCTCCCGCGCTGTGTCGACTGCCTCCTGGCGGCTTCTCATCTTTCGTCCGCTCAGCAGTTCCAGTTCAAACTGATTTGGTTTTGTCATATCAGCCAACCCGTTGAGGAAATGTTCCTTCATGAACTGCGGGATATCGGGACGGACAAAAACACCGGTATCCGTGTCGCCCATCACCGGGTCGCACAGCCAAACAGCGTTGGGATTGGCCGCTTTGATTTCAGTTGCTAACTCTAAGACAATTTTGCCGATGCTTGCGTCACCCAAATATCCTGAAAGCAGCCCTTCGATCTTGGGTATGAGACCGCGTTCCCGAATGCCGAGAATAATGTCGCGGATGAGCTCGGCAGTAAAAACCTGACCTCGGAACGTCGGGTGGCCCGTATGATTGGAAAATTCAACCGTGTTGACAACGATCGGACTAAAACCCAAAAGCTGCAGCGGGAAAACGGCGGCAGAATTACCGACAAAACCGTATGCAACGTGAGATTGGATCGTTAACACATAACGAGACATTGAATCCTCCTAAAAACAGCCTAATAGTCCCATAACTCCCCCAATCATAATTAAAAGAATGAGGGGAATATGGGTTTTCCAAACAATAATTGTGACGGCGCCGGCCCAGGCCCACACATGCCAGTTATCAAGCTGGTTTCCCAAAAGAAGATAAGCAGTGGCAAATAAAAGCCCGACGGCAATCGGCGCCATGCCGGCTTTATAGGACTTAACGAAAACCGAGGAAGCGTGCTCGCGAATATACCTTCCCGCAAGAACGGCAATCAGCGAGAAAGGAATGGAAGTTCCGCCGAAAGTAGCGAGCGCACCCAAAGGACCGGCGGCTGCCCAGCCAAGCACTGCCGCAACTAGTACATTCGGGCCTGGCAGGGACTGGCCGAACGCAACCGTCTTGGCAAAGGTCTCCGGCGTCAGCAGTCCTGCCGTATCCACAAGGTAGGAGTACATGCCGGGGAGCGTAGCCATGAAGCCGCCGATCGCGATCAGCGAAAGCAGCATGAAGTGGAAGAATAGTCCGGCAAATAAGGCAGGTGTCATGACCGAGCGCTCCTTTCCTTAATGAATCGGTACCACGCCCAGAAGGAGAGAGGAATACCGACAATCGGCAGAATGTAGACCATGGAAATCTTCAGCATGCCGACGGTGATGAATGTGATGACCAAGCCAAAAATCCAGACCGGCGGCGTGATGATATTTTCTTTGCAGTTGTAAAGAAGCTTCATAGCGGCGCCGGCCACCATCCCTGAGGCAGATGCGGCCATACCGACCAGAGCATCGGATACCCATTTGTTCTCTGCGTACTGTTGATAGAAGACAAAGACGGAGAGCATGAGCGTTGCCGGAAGCGTAATCATGCCGAGGAAAGAGGCAAGTGCGCCTCTCCATCCGAAATGTCGGTCGCCCACCACGATGGTCAAAATCATGATGTTTGGTCCCGGAAGGACTTGAGAAACGGTCAGGAGGTCAAGAAACTCGGACTGCGTTAGCCATTTCTTTTGGTCAACGAGAAATTGCTGAGCAATTGCGGTAGAGCCGCCGAAGGCCTGCATAGCCATCAGCGTAAAAGAGCAAAACAGGTCCCAGCAGCTTTTTGGTTTATTCGGTGCGGAAGTTTTGTATTTCGCGGTAGAGGTCATAAGAATTCAGCCTTTTTTCAGCCATTCTAAGTGTCAAAAAGGCCGTAACCTCTTTTGTAGGAACTTAATGCGGCCGGATGCCGATTTCAGCGAGCAGGGCTTTGGTTTCGTCAACGGGCAGACCGATCACGCCGCTGTAAGAACCTTCGACTTTTTCGACGAATTGACCGGCTAATCCCTGAATCCCGTAACCGCCGGCCTTATCAAAAGCTTCTCCGGAGGCAATGTAGGAGTTGATTTCTTCGTCGGTGAGCGGGCGGAAGGTGACAAACGTCTTAGTCAGAGTTTCTCTTGGCTTTCCTTCCTTATCGACCAAACATACTGCAGTCAGAACTTCGTGTGTTTGTCCCGAGAAATCTTTGAGGAATTCAAAAACTTCCTTTTCGTCTGCCGGCTTGCCGTAAATTTTGCCGTTTAACGCAACCGTGGTATCAGCGGCAAGGACGGGAAGCAGCAAATCGCGTTCGGTTTCCGCTACTTTACGGCCCCACTTAGCCTTTTCGCGTGTGACGCGCGCCACGTAGTTCTCGGGAGATTCGCCGGGCAGGACATCTTCGTTGACGGAGTCGGGTGTTTTGCTTAAAAGAATGTCAAAGTCAAAGCCCGCATCTTTCAAAAGCTCCCGTCTGCGCGGCGACTTGGAGGCAAGATAGAAATCCATAACTTAAGCCCGATGATAGGGGTGGTTGTGGAGAAGGGACCAACTGCGGTAGATCTGCTCTACGAGCAAAACGCGAGCCATGGCGTGCGGCAAGGTCAGGGAAGAGAGACGAAGCGTAAAGTCAGCCTCGGCTTTGAGTCCCGGATCGATACCGTCGGCGCCCCCGATGATGAAAGCGATCGGGCGTCCTTGGTCGCTCCAGCGGTTGATTTGCTGGGCGAGCTTAGTGCTGGTCGGGTCTGCGCCGCGTTCATCCATGATGACCTTGATGGCATCCTTCGGCAGGGCGGCCCGAATCCTTTCCGCTTCGGCCTGCATCACTTTCGGGATGGTGCGCGTGTTCCTGTCTTCGGCTTTGACGGTCTTTAATTCGACCTTCCAATCCGACGGAAAGCGATGCAGATAGTCTTCGCATGCTTCATCAGCCCATTTGGGTATTTTGAGACCGACGGCAACGACGGAAATTTTCATAGTAAAAATTATTCAGAATCTTCTTCTTTGTCTTCATTCTCAAGGAGTTTCATACGGACGGGATGGGCGCCCCAGAGTTCCTCAAGGTTGTAATAAGCACGAAGAGCCGGCTGCATGATATGAACGATGGCGCTTCCGCAGTCGACGAGAACCCATTCGCCGGTCTCCAGACCTTCGATGCCGACGGCGTCTCCGCCGTTTTCCTTAACTTCCATGAAAACATGGTGGCCTAAAGCGCGAGTCTGGCGGTTGGAATTGGCGGTTGCAACGATGACGCGCTCGAATAAAGCGGTCTGCTTAGAGGTGTTGAAAATCTTGATATCTTGTGCCTTGACGTCTTCAAGTGCGTTAACGATCACTCTCTGTAACTTACGAATATCCATAAAACTTTCTCTTGTTTAGTTAGCGGTTAATTGTACTCAGTCAGGTTTCTTTTCAACAGCAGAAAGTCTTCTTTTCGAGCCGGAAATCACAAAATCATGCAAATATCCGTGAATTGAGTTTTCTTTTTCCGAAGGATCGTTTTCTAAAATCTAAAAGATTTGAACTAACAACTCACGAAAAAATGTTCCTGTTTTGGCCGAGCCTCATCCTGGCAGTTTATGTGGTTTGCAGCGGTGTCCTGCCGCTTAAGATTCATTGGTTTTGGAAACTTTTATCCGCGGCGGTAATCTTTCTGATTTCCATGAAGTACATGGCCTACACCATGAACGGAGGTACGTTCTTTGAGCCCGCAGTCAAGGGCGCATGGATGCTTACTTGGGAGGCCTTGTACGGAGCACTTATTCTTGCGGCGTTTTTGCTTTTGCTGAAAGACATTTGTTCTCTCGGACTTTGGCTGCTCGGCACTTTCGGCGTAAAGACCGGTTTTAGCTTCAATCGCCTTGTCTTTATTGTTCCGTTTTTTATTGTTTCTGTCGCAGGCGGCTTTTTGGGAATGTATGAAGGCATCAAAGTCCCTGAGGTAAAGACTGAAACGATTGTCTTTAAAAACCTTCCTGCTCAATGGAAAGGAACAACGATCGCCTTGCTGAGCGACCTGCACGTCGGGCCTGTTCAGCGCAAAGAATGGCTGTCCGAGATCGTGAAAAGGACCAATGATTTAAATCCCGACATCGTGATGGTCACGGGTGACTTTATCGATGGTCGGGTACAAAAACTCCTTCCTGAACTTGAACCTTTGAAACATTTAAAGTCTAAGCACGGTGTTTATGCCGTATCCGGAAATCATGAGTACTACTCTGTCTATCAAGAGTGGATGGCAGCTTTGCCGACACTTGGCATCAAAATACTGCGCAACGGCAGTGACGTGCTCACAAAAGACGGTGCATCTTTGGTGGTCGGCGGAACGACTGATCTCGGTGCGTCACGTTTCGGAGAAGAGGCGCCGAATGTTGAAAAGACGTTTTCCGGAACAAGTCCTGAGGATTTCAGGATCCTTTTGGCGCATCAGCCAAAGACAGGTTCTCTGACAAAAGAGAAATTTGACCTCCAGCTTTCCGGCCACACGCACGGAGGCCATATTTTCTTCATGTATCCGCTCCTGGCCTATTTCAATGACGGATTAGTAAGCGGCTTCTACGATCGAGGCGAAAAGAAGGTCTATGTGACAAACGGATCCGGACTGTGGAACGGCTTCACGATGCGCGTAGGTGTTCCGTCCGAAATCACCTTAATCACGCTTGAGTAAGTAGGCCTGTCAAATCGGCGGCGAAGCGAAGCGGAATTAAATTCCTTTGCCGCCTTCTCTCGGCAAATACAGGCCGTGGAAAAGAATGTATTGGTGCACGTCGGCAGTGAGCCCCGGAATCGTTTGTGAGCGAGAGGGCTCTTCAAATAAAGCTGTGCGAATAGCAGTTGAAGAGTACGGCGCCGGTTCGCTTCTTGCAAGTACGATAAGACCGTTAGGCGCCGGATTCGAACCGAGATCCTGGACCGGAATTATCGGGAACTTTCCTTCATAAGGATCGTCGCTGAATTCACCGTCACGCGTATAAATTAAGAGGTTGCAAAGAAGCGGAAATTTTTCCCATAAGACCCAAGTTTTCAGGTTTTTCCATTGGTCTGAGCCCATGATGAAATAAATCGGGGTCTCCGGGCCGAACTCTTGTCTGAAGGAATAGAGCGTATCGATGGAATAAGAGGCGCCGGTGCGCTCCAGCTCTCGTCGATCGACAATAAGTTTGTTTTGGTGTGGAGAAAGCGCCATGCTCAGCATGGCGGCTCGATCCTCTTCAGAGGCACGGGCGGTTTTCTGCCAAGGGCGGGTCGGAACAAAGAATACTTTGTCCAGATGGCATTGCTCCAGGGCATCAAGCCCCATTTGAATATGGGACTCGTGCACCGGATCAAAGGTTCCGCCGAAAACGCCGATTCTCAATGAGAGGCTCCTTTGAATTCAAGCTCGGTCGAAATCATTTTCTTCGGTCCGAACTCAGGATCGGTTTCAACGGCAAAGAAACCGTAATGGATAGGATGGGATTCTTTGTTGGTCGCAAACCAATAACGCCAGGGAGAGTCTTCCTCGGCCACACTGGGCTCAGGGATTTCAAGCTTTTTGATTTCTCTGGGCTTCAAATTAACGCCGATGCGGAATGGTCCGAAGGAAACATTCGAAAAAGCTTCCGGCAGTGCGGGACAGAGTTCGCCCTCGGTGGTGACGGCCTCTGCCTTAGCTTCAGTGACTTCTCCGCGCTCACCGATAATGAACCAAATGTTCTGTCCGATGACTTCGGGAGGAGGCACTTCGTCCTCGGCGGGCTTTTTCTTGGCCTTTTTCTTAGGCTTCGGTGTTTCTTGGATCGGAGCGGAATAGCAAAGGTAGTCCGTACGATCGGGTAGGTGATGCAGACTGCCTCCGAACGCTCTAGTCACAACGGAAAGTGGCGTGACGCCGAGCACAATCGGAAAGTCGCCGAATTGGATAACAGAGGCGGGATTCTGCTCCAAGGTGAACTGAGGAGTAGATAAGCCTTGGGGGTAGTCAAAAGGTTTCGGGGTCGGATCGGCCGGAAACGGACCGGGCAGGGGCGAGGTCGTTTGTGCGAAAGCACTGACACAAGCCCCGAGTCCGAGCGCTGCGATAAACGAAAAAAGTTTAGGGTGGCGCATATAGTAATTTTTAAAGGGCTCTGTGACCGATATCTTTACGGTACTGCATACCGTCGAAGTGAATTTTGTCCAGAGCTTTGTAAGCCTTGTCGCGGGCCTGGTGCAAATCATCACCGAGTCCTACAACGCAGAGAACGCGGCCGCCGCTGGTGACCAATTCGCCTTTATCGTTGAACTTGGTGCCGGCGTGGAAAGTGATGGTGTCGTCGCCTTGGAGCTCAGTGCCGGAGATGACGTCGCCTTTTCTTGGTGCTGTCGGATAGCCCTTAGAGGCCAGCACGACTCCCAATGCGCAGCGAGGATCCCATTCAGCAATGACTTTGTCCAAAGAGCCGTCAATACCGGCTTCAATCAGCTCGGAGAAGTCGCTCTTTAAGCGAGACATGATGGGCTGAGTTTCGGGGTCGCCGAAGCGGCAGTTGAATTCCAGTGTCTTAACCGTGGGTTTCCCGGAGGCATCTTTGCTGATCATCAGTCCGGCGTAGAGGAAGCCGGTAAAGACGATGCCGTCTTCCTTCATCCCTCTGACGGTCGGATAAATGATCTGATCCATGACCATCTGATAGATTTCAGGCGTCACAACGGGAGCCGGAGAGTAAGCACCCATGCCGCCGGTGTTGGGGCCTTCGTCGTTGTCGAGAAGTCTCTTGTGGTCTTGGCTGGTGGCCATCGGAAGGACGTGTTCGCCGTCTACCATAACGATGAAGCTGGCTTCTTCGCCGTCGAGGTAATCTTCAATGACGATACGGGCGCCGGCGTCACCGAGTTTATTGTCCTGGAGCATGAAGTCGACGGCTTCGTGTGCGTCTTCTTCCGTCATCGCAACAACGACACCCTTGCCGGCGGCTAAACCGTCGGCTTTGATGACGATCGGAGCGCCTTTGCGGCGGACGTAGGCATGAGCGGCTTCGGCATCCGTAAAGGTTTCGTATTCGGCCGTCGGGATGCCGTGGCGCTTCATAAAGGCTTTAGCGAAGTCCTTGGAAGATTCCAGCTGAGCAGCTTCTTTGGTCGGTCCGAAGATCTTTAAGCCTCGGTCGCGGAAGATGTTGACAACACCCTTGGCGAGCGGAGCTTCGGGACCGACGACGGTGAAAGCAATATCGTTGGAAGCTGCGAAATCAGCGAGTTCGTTCAAGTCGGAAATAGCCAAATTTTCAAGGTTCGGCGTACCGGCCGTTCCGGCATTGCCCGGAGCAACGTAGACTTTTTCGACTCGGGGAGATTGGGCCAGACGCCACGCCAAGGCGTGCTCGCGGCCGCCGCTTCCGATAACCAGAATCTTCATGGGATTTCTCTAAATTTTTAAGGTTGAACAGAATAATTATTCAAAGACGGCGGTGGTGTAAACCTCGGATACGTCATCGAGGTCTTCCAGAGCGTCGATGAGGCGCTGCATGCGCTCGGCCTCGTCGCCGGTAAGAACGGTTTCAGAGTCGCTCTTCCAGGTGACTTCAGCAACTTCGGGTTCCCAGCCTTTGTCTGTGAAGGTTTTATGCAGAGCTTCAAAAGCTGCCGGATCGCAAGTGACTTCGATGGAACCGTCTTCATCTGTCACAACGTCATCGGCGCCGTTATCAAGAGCGACTTCCATGACATCATCTTCTTTCAGTCCGGGAGCAAAGAGGAAATAGCCGCAGTGCTTGAACATGAAGGAAACGCTGCCGTCTGTTCCGAGGTTGCCGCCGTTCTTAGAAAGGATGTGGCGAACGTCTGCAACGGTACGTGTGCGGTTGTCCGTGGTGCAGTCGATAATCAGAGCTGCGCCGCCGACGCCGTAGCCTTCGTAACGAATTTCTTCGTAGTTGGCGCCTTCGAGCTGACCGGTACCTTTCAGAATGGCATTTTTAACAGTGTCTTTGGGCACGTTGGCTGCACGTGCCTTTAGGAGAGAGAGTCTCAGACGCGGATTCATGTCCGGGTCTCCGCCGCCTAAACGAGCTGCGACGATGATTTCACGAATGACTTTGGTCCAGAGATTGGAGCGCTTTGCATCCTGACGGCCTTTTCTATGTTGAATATTGGCCCACTTGGAATGTCCTGACATTTAAAAGAGTCCTTAAAGCTATAAAAAGACAATCTCAAATTTTACCAAACCGAAGTGCTCTACTTGCTTGGTTTCGGCAAGTAGAGGAAATCTCGAGGTCGCACCGCTCTTCCTGGCGAAGACTTCAGCTCAAAGAATTTGCACTGTTATTGCTTGTTAAGGGCTGCTCGCTATAAGGAAGTTGGAGGACCGGCGTTTTTCTTTCTGTCATTTCCTAAATTTTCTGTTCGGAGATAGAAAAAATGAAGGAGAGACAAGACTAGTAACACGTATTAATATTTAGCCCTGAAGATCTGATGAGGGCCAAATTCATTTGATCATCAGCTCGCCCAAGACAAATCTTTATTAACGCAGCCGGCAGGCGGGTTCTAACGTTCCACATTAGGAGGTTCCATGAAGAAGTACGTTTTGCCCTACGGGCAAGGCTCAAAAGAAATCGAACTCGATGAGACACTGGTGCTGAAGGAAGTCCGCACCAAAGAGTTCGAGCCGATGAAAAACATCCCCTACGAAATTCTTGAGGCGATCTACCACCCGATCGGATGCCCTCCGATCAACGAGATCATCAAGCCGGGTCAGAAGATTGCCTTCATCTGCAATGACCCGACGCGTGTCGCCAACAGCTTCGACTTCATGCCGGTTCTTGTCAATGAGATGAACAAGCTCGGCGTCAAGGACGAAGATATGCATATCGTCTTTGCGCTCGGCACTCATCGTCCGATGACCGATGAGGAAATGGTCAAAGCCGTAGGCAAAGATGTCGCTTCTCGCCTCAAGATGTACAACAGTCTCTGCAATGAACAGGAAGACTTTAAGTACTTCGGCACGACTTCCCGCGGAACGCCGGTCTGGATCAATAAGCACCTTTGTGACGTCGACCACGTCATTCTGACCGGCACAATCGTTCATCACTATTTCAGCGGGTACGGCGGCGGCCGTAAAGCCATTCTTCCGGGCTGCGCAGCCATGGAAACGGTTCGCGTCAACCACAGCTTCATGCTCGATCCTGCAGCCGGCCTCGGCAAGACCACCGGCAACCCCTGCTATGAAGACCAGATGGAAGGTGTCGCACTCTTCGCAAAAGGACGCTCTCTCTTCTTGTTTAACGCCATCCTGAATGCGAAGCATCAGTTCCTCAAGATGTTTGCCGGTGATTACATCAAGGCTCACAAAGAAGCCTGCAAGTTTGTAGATGAAGTCTACGGAAGCGTGATTCCGAAAGAAGCCGATCTAGTGATCGCCTCCTGCGGCGGATATCCGAAAGATATCAACGTTTATCAGATGCAAAAGACAATGGACAATGCAGCCTGTGCCGTGCGCAAGGGCGGCGCCGTCATCATGGTGGCCGAATGCGTTGAAGGAAGCGGATCTGCGGTTCTGGAAGAAGCTTGTCGCCGCCTCGGCTCCCCGCAAGCCATTAAAGCCGAACTCGAGAAAGATTTTCGTATCGGCGCAAACAAGGCTTATGCGGTAACGCGCTTAATGGAAAAGGCCAAGTACTACTTGGTGACTGCTCTGGATCGTAAGATGGCCCGCGACATGCTTTTCTCTGGCGCCTATGACACCATCGAAGAAGCATTGGCCGCTGCGGAAAAAGAAATCGGTAAAGTGGAATCCGTTATCGTGATGCCGGAAGGCTCTCTCACCGTACCGCGCGTGGAATAACACACTCTTGCCGCAGGATTTGAGCAAAGGACGCTTCGGCGTCCTTTGCCGATTAATGAGCCTGTTTTCCGAGATGCTGATCGAAATATCCCGAGAGCTTCTCCATCGGCTGCCATTGAGCCGCGGCAAAGAGCGGGAAAGAAGCCAAGAGATGCGCGGCCTCTGCGCGCTCTTGCTCGGAAAGCCGGTCGAAGTCTTCTCTTTGGATATGCATTTCGAAAGCTTTCGGACTGACCTTGCGAAGCCGGAAACGAATTTCGCCCTTGTTTAACCCGGCAAAGAAACGATTCATAGCCGTTTCGGCTTCCCCAACGGCTGTCAGGTCTGAGGCAAGCACTTTTTGGTTGTAAGGGAGGCGCGTCAGCATGCAGGGCCGTGCGGCCTGATCCCAATGATCTAAGCCGATCAAGGCTCCGACTTCTCGATTGTCCTGCTTAGAAAATTCAGCTTCAGCCAAAGGTGAATGGATTTTCAGTTCGCTCAATGCCTTCAGTCCGGGACGGTAATGAGATAAGTCCGAATGGTTTGTACCGTCGCAGAGCGGAAGATCCGCTGCCCGTCTTTTGAGCTCAAGGAACAAGTGCTTCTTGCAAAAGTAGCACCGGTCCGTGTGGTTAAACACAACGGCTTCCATCTGCAGAGGGTTTAGATCAAGAAGCTCCATCTCAAAGCTGTTATCCTGCGCCCACTGCACGGCTTCCGCTGTCTCTTCCGCAGAAATATGCGGGCCTCTAACGGTGAGAAGTTTGACGGTGTATCCCAGATACTTGGCTGCAAAGCTCAGGAAACGGCTGTCCAAACCGCCGGAAAAGGCAATCGCCAGCCGTTTATTCGGTGCAATCCCAGAAAGCACCTTTTCGAGTCGGGACAGGCGCGGGTCGTTAATCAAAGCTTTTTCCTAAGGCAAAAGTAGCACCGTTGGGCACACCTTCGTAAACGTACGTTCCGTAGACGGTTTCGATTTTTTCGATAACCATTTGCGGCCACGGACCGAATTCAGCGCCGAAAGCCTTAAGGAGTGCGATGCCGGTCGGCGTCACGGTTTCTCCTTCGGCGCCAAACGGACGAACCGGAATGCCGACTAAAAGCGCTTGAACAGCCGGCGCCGGAGACGGGATCACGCCGTGGGCGCAATGAATGTGTCCGTCAGCAATCGGAAGCGGGCTGACAATGAGACGATCCGGATTCAAACGCGTGAAGAGCTCGCAGTTAAAGCAGATATCCAAAATGCTGTCTAATGCCCCGACTTCATGGAAGGTGACTTCTTCAGGCCCCTTGCCGTGGACTTTACTTTCGGCTTTCGCAACGAAGCCGAAAGTTTTAAGCGCAAGTTCTTTGGCCTTGTCGCTCATTTGAGCTTTTTCAATGATGGCGCGGACGTCGGAGAGGCGACGATGTTCATGTTCGTGAGGGAGCTCAACTCGGCAGAAGGAACCTCGAATGCCGCCGACAAATTTGTCCTCAAGATGCACAGATCCTTTGAGCTCGGAAAAGATGCCGTTCAGAACGGCGTCTGCTTCCTCATTGTTCATGCCGAGCATGCACATTAAGCCGCACAGGAACATGTCTCCTGCGATGCCTGAGTGAAGACGAATTGTGAGAATTTTTTGACCGGCTCCGTGACCGTGGCGTTCGTGATGGTGATGCCGGTCTTCATGGTCATGATCCGCATGGTCATGATGGTGAACGTGCTCTTCGCAGTGATCGTGAGCGTAGAGAGATTCGATATCGTGAAAATGAGGAGTCATTTGATTAGCATCCGAAAGAGCTGAGAGTTTTAGCGGCGGTGCAGGCGGCGCCGAAACCATTGTCAATATTTACGACGGAAAGACCCGGGGAGCAACAGGCGAGCAGGCTATTGAGGGCAGTTTTTCCACCGTCGCAGACGCCGTACCCCACGGATGTGGGGACGCCGATGATGGGCCTAGAGGTGAGTCCCGCAAGAACGCTGCCGAGTGCGGCTTCCATACCGGCCACGGCAATAATGATGCGGTGGCGGTTAATCTCTTCGATTTTGCTTTCCAGGCGCCAGAGGCCTGCTACGCCGCAGTCTTCAAACACTTGGTAGGGAATATTCATGAATTCCAGCGTACGCGCGGCTTCCCAGGTGACGAAGCCGTCTGCCGTTCCGGCTGAGACGACGGCCACACTGCCTTGGTGTTCCTGATTGAGTTTTTTGCAAAAGGCGGTACGGGCCAATGAGTCAAAGCAATAGTGCCGACTAACTTCGGCAGGACAGGAAGAGAAGACCTCCTCACTGAGCCGAGTAAAAAGAATTGCCGGTGCATCCGCTTGAGAGAACTCTTTCATGAGACTGTAGATGATCTCACGGGACTTACTTTGGCAGAAGACCGCCTCGGGAACCGAGGTGCGGGCAGCACGGTCATAATCAAAAAGCACGCGATTTTCTGTCATCGCCGGAAACTCCTTCGTCTAGCCGAAAGTACGGAAATATCCGCTCATTTTATTCGATGCGGGGGCGCCGTAAATTCAGGCAAAGACCGTACTTGTCAGTCAATTCTCTGAAGACGATAGGCTTTAGATCCGAGTCCTTTCCTTTCGGCATAGTCGAGAACGTCAACGGAATGTTCACGTTCCCATTCTTTGCGCAGTTCCGGATCAGAGATAAGACCATAGACAATATCAAGCGCGGCTCGGTCGGCAGCAATCGGATCCGTGGAAGCAACGATGCCGAGATCAGGACGATCCGCCGTTCCGCTGCAGCCGTCGACCGGTTTCAAGGCGTTGATGATGTTGATAAACACCCAGCGTCCTTTCTTGTAGTCAAGGGCCGCGCTCACGGCGTCGGCCATAGATTCGGATGTTTCTTTCGGAGAGGAAGAATGATAGTAATCGGTGACTTCACCCGCGCTGTGGACCTGACAAGCACCTCTGGCCGTGCCGAGGCAGATGGAAAGATTCTTCATTGAACCGCCGTAGCGCTGGAGGTTGTGCCCTTTGGAACGAACGATTGAAACTAAGGTGTCGTAATTGGCCAAGTGCGAACCGGTAATGAAGTTCTTTAAGTGATAGCCGTTGCGCACCGGAATAGCAATCTCTTTTTCCGCATCCAAGATATCGATCGGAGCGACTTTGTCATATCCGAGTTCTTTTGCAGTGGCCAAATGAGTGGCAGTATCAGAGCGTGCGCTGTCCATGTAGTTGCTCTCAATCAGCGTCGCATGAAGTTCGTCGGCAATCGGTTTCAGCAGAGCCGGATCAATCATCTTCGCGCGATCACGCTGGTTTCCGAATACAACCTTCAAACCGACTTTGCCCTGTACGGGGAGTCCGGTTGCTTTGAATATGTCTAAGACGGCCTGAGGAGAGACCCGAGGAGAATAAAAGACAACAGGGGCAGTCTTTTTGTCCGTCAGGTGCACCAATTTGATGTTCTCAATGAGTGTGCCTTTCAGAGAGCTTCCGGCGCTTTGAGCAAAAGCCGAGAAAGAGAGGCCGGACACGGAAGCGCCTACCGCGAGTAGTACTTGTCTTCTTTTCAGCATGGTCGTAGTTCCTATGAGAAGAGGTGGCTGATAAAAGAAAATCTACAGATCGGTTTAGGTCATGTCCAATAGTCAGGCCCAACGCGCAATATTAATAAAAAAATCGAATAGAACCCTCATAAATTTCT
>OFMR01000902.1_pt1 | contig 15089 bp, 14 predicted proteins | sample 1541931 | NCBI WGS metagenome assembly OFMR01 (sample SAMN04209224, study PRJEB22552) | human gut metagenome | biome: gut; material: feces | host: Homo sapiens | place: USA: Oklahoma | reverse complement strand
GCCGTTGGCTGCCGGTTTTTTATATTAACCATTTATATAAATTTTAAAAAAATGAAATAATTAGAACAAAAACCTCAAAATATAGTACAAATTTATCATTCCAAAAATTCTTATGAGAAAAGCGCAATATAAACCAAAAACCAACTAAATTAAACCAAAAACCATGTCGTATTTTGTCGAAAACTGCTAATCACCTATTAATATTAAAAATTCTAATAGAAATCTTCAAAATATCAGCACATAACGCGCCTAGAATATTGATATATTATATGGAAAAATTAACCCACCAACAAAAACAAAGAGAAAAATTTCGTAAAAAACGAAAAAATTTCAAAAGAAAAAGAAGTTCTATGAAAAATATAGTTGATGGAGGGAAACAAATATTTGAGAACAATGTACTATGAACAGAAAGGACTTATTAACCTCGATGATATCGTAGATATATTTATTGAGGTGGGAAATATACACAATTACCTGGAAAATGCAGCCTTGCGGATTTTGCTTTTTGGCAATCCGGAGCTGAATTTTTATCAGTGTCGATTATTAGTATTGAAGTACGGAGAATCACTTTCACAGGATGATTTGCACGGGCGGATGGTATTTATGAGAATGATACAGCTGCTGGAAGCCAACATAGTTTAAAATAAAATGAGAATTTCTTTTTTGACCGGGCAACCGGTCTTTCTTTTTTGCACAAATGGTGTTATAATTTTGGAGAAATTATGTTGATTACTCATAGCTTTAAAAAAGAAGCATTGCATTGTGTTTAATTAAGCCAAAGCATGATAATTCAATCAAAGAAAAGAGGACAAAAATGAACATCGTAGTACTTGCCGGAGGGCTCAGCACAGAGAGAGATGTTTCCTTCAAGACAGGAAGCATGGTAGCTAAGGCGCTCAAAGAGAACGGCCACAAAGTTATATTATTGGATGTATTTATGGGATATAGTGACAGGGAGGAGGACCTGACAGGTATATTTGACCGCGCGGACGAGATAAGCGTGCAGGTCAGCGATATTCCGACAGAGGCACCTGACCTTGCAAAGGTAAAGGCTTCCAGAAAGGACCAGTCACCTTGCTTCTTCGGACCAAATGTCATCAAAATGTGTCAGATGGCGGACATTGTTTTCATGGCACTCCACGGAGAAAACGGAGAGAACGGAAAGATACAGGCAGCATTTGATCTCTTCGGTGTCAAATATACAGGCAGCGATTATTTAAGCTCAGCCATCGCCATGAACAAGGAGACATCAAAGCAGTTCTTCCTTGCAAACGGTATCCCTACTCCAAAGGGTATTTCCATGACAAGAGCGACCAGACAGGACGATATCACAAAGCTTGACCTGACACTTCCATGCGTTGTAAAGCCATGCTGCGGCGGTTCAAGCATCGGTGTCACTATCGTTAGGGATGCGGCAGAGTTCAAGGCGGCACTTGACGATGCCTTCAAGTGGGAAAATGAGCTGGTTATCGAGGAATTTGTACAGGGCAGGGAGTTCTCTGTCGGCGTTATCGAGGGCAAGGCTCTTCCTATTATAGAGATTGCACCGAAGGAGGGCTTCTACGATTATAAGAACAAATACAAGGCGGGCAGTACAGTAGAGACATGTCCGGCCGAGCTTCCTGAGCAGGTGACAAAGGATATGCAGCACTATGCCGAGGAGGTTGCGCGCGTTATCGGGCTTGACACATATTCACGCTCAGACTTTTTGCTCAACGACAAAAATGAGATGTTCTGCCTCGAGGCAAACACACTGCCGGGCATGACTCCGACCAGTCTTCTGCCACAGGAGGCAGCGGTTATCGGTATGAGCTTTAATCAGCTCTGTGAGCATCTGATTGACATATCTTTGAAAAAATATGAGGTGTAGCATGTCGGATAAGTACATGAAGAATCTTACATTTGCAAATATCGCAAAGGCTTGCGATGGCACATACATAGGCGATGAGACACTGCTTGATACGACAATCACCGGCGCAGTCATAGACAGCAGACAGGTGAAGGAGGGCTATCTTTTTATCCCAATAAAGGGAGAAAGGGTGGACGGACACAAATTCATTCCGACTGTGTTTGAGCAGGGGGCGGCAATTGTGCTCTCTGAGCATGAGCTTAAGGATCCGGCAGGCCCATATGTGCTTGTTGAATCAACCACCGATGCCATGAAAAAGCTCGCGGCATTTTACAGAAAAAGCCTTGATATCAAGGTGGTGGGTATCACCGGAAGTGTCGGCAAGACCAGCACCAAGGAGATGATATCGTCAGTTCTTGAGCAGAAATACAGCGTCCACAAGACCGCAGGCAATTTCAACAACGAGATAGGACTGCCACTCACCATTTTCGGAATCAGGGAAAGCCATCAGGTAGCGGTGCTCGAGATGGGCATATCTGATTTTGGCGAGATGCACAGACTTTCTACTATGTCTTGCCCGGATGTCATGGTCATCACCAATATCGGCTACTGCCATCTGGAGTTTTTGGGCGACAGGGATGGTGTGCTTAAAGCAAAGACAGAGTGCTTTGAGCATATGATGCCGGATGCGGTCGCAGTGCTGAATGCAGATGACGATAAGCTGGCCACAGTGCAGACGGTAAATGGAAAGCCTGCCATATACTATGGCAAGGAATCAGCTTCAGGCGTTCATAAATCAGTATATACCACAAATATTGAAAACCTGGGCTTTGACGGCATGAAGGCTCATTTTGTCACTCCGAAGGGTGAGTTTGATGCACAAATCCACATCCCGGGTGAGCATAATGTATACAATGCCATGGCGGCAGCGGCTGTCGGATTGCAGCTTGGCCTCACAATAGCTGAGATAAAGTCAGGAATCGAGAAAGCAGAGACAATCGCAGGGCGTACCAATTTCATCAAAACACACGGCATGACAGTGATAGATGACTGCTACAATGCAAATCCTGTATCCATGAAATCCTCTATCGAGGTGCTTTCACATGCAAAGGGCAGGACAATAGCAGTGCTTGGAGACATGGGAGAGCTTGGAAGTGATGAGAAAAAGCTGCACCATGAGGTAGGCGAAGCAGTTGGAGAGAATCATATCCATACACTTTTTGCCACAGGAGAGCTTGCAAAGGAATATGCAGCCGGAGCCGCAGAGAAATCATCCGATGTAGATATCCACTATTTCGAGGATAGGGAGACCATGACACAGGAGCTTCTTTCATATGTGAAGGAGGGTGATACCATACTGGTGAAGGCATCACACTTCATGGAGTTTCCGAAGGTAGTCGAGGCTCTGAGTAAGTAAAATCAGGTAAAATCAATCGGGTAGAAATTAATTCGATATTTAATTATTGCGAGGAATGGATATTCTCCAAGCCTCATAATATTATAAAAGAAAGAGAGAAAAATAATGGCACAGAATCCAATCGTAACAATCACAATGGAAAACGGCGATGTAATCAAGGCGGAGCTTTATCCGGAAATCGCACCAAACACAGTAAACAACTTTATCAGCTTAATCAATCACAACTTCTATGACGGAGTATGCTTCCACCGTGTAATCAAGGGCTTCATGCTCCAGGGCGGAGATCCTGACGGAAACGGCACAGGAGGCCCTGGCTATGAAATCAAGGGCGAGTTCACACACAACGGCTTCAAAAATGACTTAAAGCACACAGCCGGTGTACTTTCAATGGCACGTACCATGATACCTGATTCAGCAGGCAGCCAGTTCTTCATCATGCATCAGGATGCACCACATCTCGACGGCGAGTATGCGGCATTCGGTAAGGTAATCGAGGGCATGGATGTGGTAAACAAGATCGCAGAGGTGCGCACAGACTACATGGACAAACCACTTGAGGCTCAGGTCATGAAGACAGTTACAGTTGAGACCTTCGGAGTGGACTATCCGGAGCCGGAGACAGTTTAATGATAATAATTATTGATGAGGCAAGCGCAAAACTTGCCTCTTTTTACTATCATGACGAGATATTCAAGCTGCAGTGGAGAAATGTGGTAGGCAAGGCATCTATGTCAGAAGAGCTGCAAGAAAAACTGTATGTTGCGCTACCGGCTGATGAATCAATTAATGACTTCCAAAAAACAACGATACAAGAATCTGCAGATAACACCGCGAAAGCTAATACGGGAAATCTAAGAAAACCGAAAGCTCCAGCAGACTGTATCTGGATAGTATCAAACAGGCAGCAGAAGCAAATAGCCGACTCACTCGGCATAGCATCAGTAGGAGAACCGCAGTGCGGCACGCGCTATGCAGTCGAGAGCCTTGCGGAGCTTGATATTGAGTATCTTGAGCGGGTGCGCAGGCGGTATAATCACATCCCGTGGGACATCGGTGAGACAGACAGGTGTCTGATACGTGAGCTGTCCCTGTCAGACCTTCCTGCGCTCTATGAGCTCTATGACAAGCCCGGCATGACAGACTTTGTGGAGCCGCTTTACGACTACGAGACAGAGCTTGAATACCAGAAAGCATATATAGAGAACATGTATGGCTTTTACGAGTATGGCATGTGGCTTGTATTTTCCAAGAAAACAGGGAAGCTGATAGGCAGGGCAGGGCTTGAGCATGATGAACTGGGCTATATGATAGCGCCGGAATTATGGAACCAGGGCTATGCCACGGAGGTATGCCGCTTCATCATAGACTACGCGCGCGAAAACACAGACTTTGAAGAGCTTTACTGCCGGATAGACGAAAAAAATACGGCATCGGTGCGTCTTGCCAAAAAGCTTGGATTTACAAATAGCGGGCATATGGATGATGATATAAACGCTTCCATATATAGAAAAAACATAAAAAACAATGAAAAACATTGAAAAACATTGAAAAATATGCAATTAGGCAATAAAATATAAACATAGTTTAACGATTTGGAGGACGAAAAAATGAAACAATACGCATACGGAGTAGATATAGGTGGAACAACTGTAAAGATAGGCTTTTTCGAGACAACAGGAAAGCTTGTCGATACATGGGAGATTCCTACACGCACAGAGAATTCCGGCGAGCTCATCCTGCCTGATATTGCAGCATCCATCAAGGAGAATAACGAGAAGCATGGCATCGAGATGGGTGACATCGAGGGCGTAGGCATGGGAGTGCCGGGACCTATAAAGGATGACGGAACAGTATTGAAGTGTGTCAACCTCGGCTGGGGCGTGTTCAACGTGGCACAGTCACTCTCAGTGCTGTGCGGCGGCATTAAGGTAAAGGCCGGAAACGATGCCAACGTAGCTGCACTCGGTGAGATGTGGCAGGGCGGTGGAAAGGGCCATCAGGATGTAGTCATGATCACACTCGGCACAGGCGTAGGCGGAGGAATCATCCGCGAGGGCAGAATCGTAGCCGGAATAAACGGAGCAGGCGGAGAGATAGGACATATGCCTATGGTAGATGATGAGTCAGAGTGCTGTGGCTGCGGCAAGAAGGGCTGCTTAGAGCAGTATGCATCAGCAAACGGTCTCGTAAGAGTGGCAGAGAGATACATTGCAGCACACAGGGATGTGGCAACAAAGCTTGATTTAAATGCAGGCTTCACAGCCAAGGATGTATGCGATGCGGCAAAGGCAGGAGATGCAGCGGGCATTGCGGCAGTAGAGCAGTCTATGAAGCTTCTCGGCAAGGCAATGGCAGCAGTAGCATGCGTTATGGACCCTGAGGTATTTGTTGTCGGCGGAGGCCTTTCAAAGGCAGGCAGCATCATCATCGATACAGCAGCAAAGTACTATAAAGAGTATGCTTTCCATGCAAGCCGTGAGACAGAGATCAAGCTCGCCACACTCGGCAACTCAGCCGGCATGTATGGCGGAGTAAAGATGGTTATCGGCTAACAACATAAGATTGCAATTTTTAAAGAAATAAAATATAATGGCTACTAAAGATACACTACAATCGAGGTGAGACTATTGGCAGATTACTCAACAGAAGAATTAGAAAAAATAGCGGACAAATTTCGCTCAGATACCAGCGGTATAAGGGGAACAAAGGATTTTACGAGCCCAGAGGAGCTTTACGATGAGCTGAAAAAGGAAATCAAAAAGTATCATCCGTCGGATGACACGAGCCTTGTGGACAAAGCCTACAGGGTAGCTTATGATGCTCATAAGGGTCAGGCGCGTAAGTCAGGAGAGCCTTATATCATACATCCGCTTTGTGTTGCCATAATACTCGCCGAGCTCGAGCTGGATAAGGAAACCATTGCAGCAGGACTGCTCCATGATGTGCTGGAAGACACCATCATGACCATGGATGAGATGCGCGCGGAGTTTGGAGACGATGTCGCACATCTGGTGGATGGTGTCACGAAGTTAAAGCACCTGCATCTGACAGACAGCACCAAGGATCCGAAGGATAAGAATGCGGACAGACTTGAGATGCAGGCTGAGAATCTGCGCAAGATGTTTCTCGCCATGGCGAAGGATATCAGGGTCATCCTCATAAAGCTGGCAGACAGACTGCACAATATGCGTACACTCAAGTACCAGTCCAAGGAGGCACAGCAGCGTATCGCCAGAGAGACACAGGATATCTACTGCCCTATCGCACAGCGACTTGGTATCAGTAAGATAAAGATAGAGCTCGAGGACCTTTGTATGAAGTACCTCTATCCGGATGCCTACTACGATCTGGTAGAGAAGGTAGCCCTCAGAAAGACAGAGCGCGACACCTACATCCAGGGCCTGGTAAACGATGTCAAGAAGTATGTTTCAGATGCCGGTATCAAGGCAGAGATATACGGCAGGGCAAAGCATTTCTTCAGTATATATAAGAAGATGGTCAATCAGGACAAGACGATAGACCAGATATATGACCTCTTTGCCATCAGGATTCTGGTGGATACCATACCGGACTGTTACGCAGTGCTTGGTATCATACATGAGAAGTATAAGCCTATACCGGGCCGTTTCAAGGACTATATTGCCATGCCGAAGCAGAACATGTACCAGTCGCTTCACACGACACTCATAGGTCCGAGCGGACAGCCGTTTGAGATACAGATACGTACTTATGAGATGCATCGTACAGCTGAGTACGGTATCGCGGCACATTGGAAGTACAAGGAAACAAACAACGGCAATGCCACTACCACCACTGTCACCGAGGAGGAGAAGCTCAGCTGGCTGCGCCAGATACTCGAGTGGCAGCAGGACATGTCGGATAATAAGGAGTTTATGACTTTATTAAAGAGTGATTTAAATTTATTCTCCGACAATGTATTTGCATTCACACCATCCGGCGATGTAAAGAACCTGCCAAAGGGCTCCACACCTATAGACTTTGCCTACAGCATACACTCTGCGGTCGGCAACAAGATGGTCGGTGCCAAGGTAAACGGCAAGCTGGTGCCGATAGACTATGTCATCAAAAACGGTGACCAGATAGAGATAATCACCTCACAGAACTCCAAGGGACCAAGCCGTGACTGGCTCAAGGTCGTAAAGAGCACACAGGCCAAGAACAAGATCAACCAGTGGTTCAGAAGTGAGCTCAAGGAGGAGAATATACAGCACGGCAAGGATCTGATAGCAGCCTATGCCAAGGCAAAGGGCATCAACTTTGCTGAGATAAACAAGCCTGAGTATCAGGAGAAAATACGCCGCAAATACGGCTTCCACGACTGGAACTCATGCCTTGCAACCGTCGGTCACGGCGGACTCAAGGAGAGCCAGATAGTCAACAGGATGTACGATGAGTACAAGAAGGATCATGTGGTGCCGGTGACAGATGCAGATGTGCTTGGCAGCATCGCAGAAAAGCAGCAGGCGGCAGCAGGCACACAGCCCGAGCACAAGTCAAAGAGCGGTATTGTGGTACACGGACTCTATGACGTGGCTGTGCACTTCTCGAAGTGCTGCAATCCTGTTCCGGGAGATGAAATCGTGGGCTTTGTTACAAGAGGCCGAGGCATCTCCATCCACAGGACAGACTGCGTGAATATCATCAATCTGTCCAAGATAGAAAAGGACAGGCTCATAGAAGCAGAGTGGCAGGATACAGCCCTCATGGACAACGGTGCTGAGTATCAGGCAGACCTAAAGATATTCTGTCATGACAGGCCGGGACTGCTCGTAGATATCACAAAGATATTTACCGAGAAGGAAATCAATATCAGTGGTATCCAGTCCAAGACCAGCAAGCAGGGCATCGCTACAATCGAGGTATTTTTCAATATCAAAGGCAGGGACCAGATAAAGGTTCTAGTGGAGAAGCTCAGACAGATAGAAAGTGTAATAGACGTAGAGAGGACCACCGGCTAAATCCCGGTGGTTCTTGCGTGAAGCATAACATATAACAGACAAGGAGTACACTCATATGGTAAATATGAAGATAGACCACTTCGTAGTGGGACCGGTGCAGACCAACTGCTACTTTGTCACCAATATAAAGACAAAGGAAATGATAATAATAGACCCGGGCGCGTGTGCTAAACAGCTCGCCAAAAAGGTGGACGAGTCAGGCGCAAAGCCAGTAGCAATACTGCTCACACACGGACACTTTGACCATGCCACGGATGCAAAGCCGCTCGCAGACCGCTACGGCATCAAGATATATATCCATGAGGCAGACAAAGCCACACTCGATGACCCGCAGCTTAATGTCAGCTACATGATGGGCCAGTCAAAAACCTTTTATGCAGATGTATTTTTGAAGGATAAGCAGGAGCTTGACATCGCAGGCTTTCACATAGTAGTGCTTCACACACCGGGACATACACCGGGCGGCTGCTGCTATTATTTCCCGTATGAGGACGTGATCTTTACAGGAGACTCACTGTTTTGCGGCTCAATCGGACGTACGGATTTCAAGGGTGGCAGCATGTCAGACCTCGTGCGCACAGTGAAGGAAAAAATCATGACACTGCCTGAGCATACAGAGGTGTACCCGGGCCACAACGACACAACAACCATAGAAAACGAGAGGATGTATAACCCTTACTTATGATAGTAGTAGTATTTAATAAACCGGATTTTGAATATGATGTGCACTCACTGCTCAAGGAGTTCTTCCCACAGGAGGATGTGCAGATGTACTATAGCTGCTCACCTGATGAGGTAGAGGGGAAAAACTTAGCCTGCACGCACCACGAGATGACAGATGATGGCGTAAAGGAATTTGCGGATGCCTCACAGGTATTTAAGATAGACTATGTGGGCGATCAGATTACGGTGGAGTGGATGATAAATAGGGTCAATGATAAGGGCGATAGAGAAAATCCGGATAAGGAAATTTTAAATAATTCCATGACAGGTGATATGCAGCAAGCCGACGAAAGTGATATTAAAACAGCCGGAAAAAGTATCTGCACAAAAATATCCGTAGACAGCACAGACCGCAAGGAGACTAAAAACCGCCTCAAGCTCGCCCTGTATTCCATGATAGAAAAGGGCACAGGAAAGAGCCTTCCGTGGGGCACACTCTCAGGCATCAGACCGACCAAGATAGCCATGAAGTGCATAGAGGACGGAATGAACGATAAGGAAACCTACGACTATCTGAAGGAAACCTACCTCGCAAGCGATGAGAAAATCGACCTCTCAATAGGCATAGCAAAGCGTGAGAAGGCACTGCTCGACAAGGTGGACTATGACAATGGCTACAGCCTGTACATAGGCATACCATTCTGCCCGAGCACCTGTGCATACTGCTCGTTTACCTCATATCCGCTCGGTGTGTGGAAAAACCGCGTGGACGATTACCTCGACGCACTCGAGAAGGAGATAGACTACACGGCACAGAAATTCTACCACAAGAAGCTAAATTCCATATATATAGGAGGCGGCACACCGACCACACTAAGCCCTGCGCAGCTTGACAGGCTTATCAGAAAAATCAAATGCAGCTTTGATTTAAAGAACTGCCTGGAATTTACTGTGGAGGCGGGCAGACCGGACTCCATCACGAGAGAAAAGCTCCTGGCACTGAAGAAAAACGGCATCAGCCGTATATCGGTAAATCCACAGACTATGAAGCAGCAGACACTTGATATAATAGGAAGACACCACACGGTAGACGATACGATACAAAGCTTCAAGCTTGCGCGCAAGCTGGGCTTTGACAACATAAACATGGACCTTATTATGGGGCTTCCGGAGGAGACACTTGATGATGTAAGGCACACAATGGAGCTCGTGAAGGAGCTGGCACCTGACAACGTCACCATCCACTCACTCGCAGTAAAGCGAGCTGCAAGACTCACCATCTTCAAGGACCGCTACAGAGATATGCAGATGGTCAACACCCAGGAGCATATGGATCTCTGCGCAGCCTACTGTAAGCAGATGGGGCTTGAGCCATACTACCTCTACAGGCAGAAGGGCATGGCTGGCAATATGGAGAACGTGGGCTATGCGGCAAAGGGCAAGGCCGGCGTATACAACATATTGATAATGGAGGAAAAGCAGACCATCGTGGCGTGCGGAGCAGGAGCAAGCACCAAGCGTGTCTGGCCCGTACCGAATCCGGATGGCACACACCGCATTGACAGATGCGAGAATGTCAAGGATGTAGGGCAGTATATCGCAAGGATTGATGAGATGATAGAGAGGAAGCAGAGGCTGTTTGAGGGAAAATAAGCAGTATGATATATAATAATGTATAATATTGGTGCTGTAATACCATAGTGATTAGCGAATGTGTCAAAAATTATAAAGAAAACCTAATATTCATTGACATAGAATTAAAAATGAGTGAAAATAAATTACTGAAAAACCCTGATTAGATACAGAAAAAGATACAAATAACCGAATAAAACAAAACAGGCTAAAATAATTCGAGGGAGGACAAAGGTACCTCCCCCGTAGTAGGTATAGAGGGAAATAAAAGATACCACAAGGAGAATTTGGAAAGAATGTACAGAAAGAAAGGCAGAGGATGGGCAAAGCATATAGATTTTATGCTTTATGTAGCAAGACTAGCGCTCAAGAGCTTCATTTCTTCAATATACTAGTGGGAGATATGAGCCTTGTGGGCACAAGACCACCAACACTCGATGAGTGGGAGAAGTATGAACCACATCACAGAGCCAGAATGTCATTCAGACCGGGACTGACCGGGTTGTGGCAGGTGAGTGGCAGAAGCAATATCACGGACTTTGAGGATTATTTTTAAGACTGTTGTAAGTATTATGCAAAGTGATGGGGCAATATAGAAAACCATCACATTGGGAAATCCTATCCATACGGATGCGTACATAAAAAATCTTGGGATGAAGGAGATCAGAGGACATGAAAGTATGTTTAGTTGGTTCGTCAGGAGGACACCTGACACATTTATATATGTTAAAGCCATTTTGGAAGGACAAAGATCATTTCTGGGTCACTTTTGATAAGGAGGATGCAAGAAGCCGGCTCGAAGGTGAAAAAATGTATCCTTGTTATTATCCGACAAACCGGAGTCTAAAGGCTCTTATTAAGAATACCAAGATTGCATGGAATGTGTTACATAAGGAAAAGCCAGACTTGATTATTTCCTGCGGTGCAGCAGTTGCGGTCCCGTTTTTTTATATTGGTAAAATGATGGGCGCAAAGTTGGTTTACATCGAGGTTTTTGATCGAATTGATAAACCGACAATGACAGGAAAGATGGTTTACCCCATTGTGGACAAGTTTGTTGTGCAGTGGGAAGAGCAGAAAAAGGTTTATCCAAAGGCGGTTAACCTTGGAAGTATATTCTAAGTAGATGACGAGAAAATGATTTTTGTGACGGTAGGAACACATGAGCAGCCATTTAATCGGCTGATTCAGAAAATAGATGAATTAAAGAAAGACGGCATTATAAACGAAGATGTAATTATCCAGACTGGATTTAGTACATACGAGCCGAAATACTGTCAGTGGAGTAAGTTGATTCCATATCAGCAGATGGTGAAAAATGTGGCCGACGCCCGTATTGTAATCACTCACGGTGGTCCGGCAAGTTTTATCATGCCACTACAAATAGGTAAGACTCCTATTGTTGTGCCGCGTCAGCACCAGTTCAACGAGCATGTAAATAATCATCAGGTTGAGTTTGCAAGGAATGTGGCTCAGAGAATGGGAACGATTATTCCAGTGGAGGACATTAATACACTGGGAGATATCATAACGAACTATGATCAGATTGTTGCCGACATGGGACATGGTATGAGGAGTAATAATGCCAAGTTTAATGAGAAACTTGAAAAACTGGTAGACGATTTGTTTGGTGGGGAAAACTGATGAAAGAATTACTAATAATGGCAAAGTCACTAGGTGGCGGCGGATCTGAAGTGGCTTTGATAGAATTAATTAATGCACTTCCCGAAGAACTTTACAATATAACACTTGTATTGCTTGATTCGGACAATGAATATGCTTACCGTCTAAAAAAGAATGTTAATATTGTTCAGTTGACTTTTAATAGTTCTTTTGCAAAATCACTGGTTTCAATGTATGCTTTTCCGGCAAAGGTATTGAAAAAATTATCGGTTAACTCATTTATTGCATATTATGATTTTATTTCGAATTGTGTGACGAACGTTTTTGAAAAGACTTATGACATTGCTATTGACTTCTATGGATATGGTTCATTTGTGACAGCTTTCTTGGCGACGAAAATACAAGCAAAGAAAAAGGCAACATGGCTTCATGATGAAAAACCATACTGGATGAAAAGCGTTCAAAAATACTTATGCGAATATGATAAGATTTATGGCGTGTCCCAGGCAGTTGTTGATGCATTTTGTAGAGAGTATCCGCATTATAAAGATAAGGCTGCCGTATTTTATAATGTAATTGATATTGAAGAAATCAAGCGAAAGTCTGAACAAGATGAGATAATACCGTTCAAGGAAAGCTTTAATATTGTAACTGTTGGTCGATTGACAGAACAGAAAGGCTATGACATTGCTATAAAAGCAGCAAGCATTTTGAAGAAGAGGAAAATCAATTTTGCATGGTATGCTATTGGTGGTGGCAGAGATGAAAAAAAGCTAAAGAAATTAGTAGAGAAGTACTGTCTGGAAAATCAATTTGTTTTTCTTGGTCGTAAAAAAAATCCATACCCATATATGAAGCACTGCGATTTATATGTTCAACCATCTCGCCATGAGGGGTATGTAATTACTTTGGTAGAGGCACGTGCATTATGTTTGCCAATTCTGTCTTCGGACATTCCTTCAGCAAGAGAGCAGATACAAGATGGTATCAATGGATACGTTGCTGAACTGAGTGCGGAAGATCTGGCAGATAAAATTGAGTATTTATATAACAATCCTTCTCAAAGGAAAAAGACTGTTGAGTATTTGAAAGAACATCCGATTGATTTCTCTACGGAGTTACTAAAGCTAGAAATTATTTGAAAAGAGATTGTTTATGAGAAAATTTAAAGTAGTAATGATAACTTCATACTTTGATAGAAATGGAGTAACATCCCAAGTAATAAATTATGCTACAAACTTGGACAAAAATAAATTTCAGGTAGCGATTGCCGCTGGAGAGCCTTATGACATCGGCTATGAAAAAGCATGTCAAGAGAATAACATAGAATTGTGTAAGCTGCCACAAAAACAGAAAAATGCATACATGTATTATAAGACTATTTATTCTTTTCTAAAAAAAAAGCAACCAGATATTGTTCATGTACATGGTAGCAGTACATTAATCGCCGTAGAACTTTTTACCGCTATGTTAGCAGGTGTACCTGTACGAATTTCTCATAGCCATAATACAACTTGCTCACATCCGTTGTTACATGAGACGCTAAAACCGTTTTTGAAAGTGGTGTCAAATTGTTATTTAGCATGTGGCGAACTTGCAGGAAAGTGGATGTATGGCAACGGAGCATTTAAGGTTATACCGAATGCCTTTGAGACCGAAGCATTTGCTTTAAATTCAGAGACTAGATTATTAATTAGAAAAAAACTAGAGGTGGGCGATAATTTAGTAATTGGGCATATAGGCAAATTTAACAACCAGAAAAATCAAAATTATTTAATTCGCGCCTTTGAGAAGCTTTCATATGAAGATGATAAAGCAATACTGCTTTTGGTGGGAAATGGGCCAGATTTGGAGGAGATAAGAAATCAGGCACAGCATACAGCATGCGCAGACCGTATTATCTTTTGGGGAGCAACTGAGAATCCGGAATATTTATATTCTGCTATGGATGTTTTTGCTTTACCCTCTAGGTTTGAAGGGTTACCTGTTGTGCTTCTCGAAGCACAAATTTCAGGATTGCCTTGTATCGTGTCGGATAAAGTAACACGAGAGGTGGATTTTGGGGATATTATTTGGAAATCAATAGAGGATGATCCACAAATATGGGCAGATACAATTTTATCAATGGGGCAAAGGACAGAAGTACAGAGAAAGCAATATCGCTTGCAACATGTAAAGCAAATTGCACGTTATGATATTAAAGAATCCGCAAAATTGGTTGAGAATATTTATGAGTGTAAATTACTAAAAAAGAAATAAAAGAAAAATTAAGAAAAAAAATTAACAATTAAGCTACATATAGTTTATGAAAGGGGATTAATATGCCAACATATGAAGGATTAAGGCTGAAAGTATTATGAAAATACTTCACAAGTTTTACATTGGTTTAGTGAGTGCATGGAAGATGTTCTGTGCCAAAGTTTGTGCTCATGGGAAGCTTCAAGTAAAATGGGTCAATTCGATTAGAGGAGCTTTCAAGACTGAAGTTATAGGTAACGGATCTATTACAATTGGACGGTTTTTAATGTCAAGAGGCCCATTGTATCTAAAGTCTGTAAATGATGGAAAACTGACGATTGGCGACGATGTGTTTTTTAATCATAAATGTGTTCTGCCTATTGCTTTATTCTTCTTTCGTCGGAATGTTCTTCCAGGCATAATCTGAGATCTGCATCGGAGAGATTCCTTATATAGTATATCAAGTGCAGATAAATCGAAAAGATTACACAGGATTTTGGGAACTATTGTTTTGACACGTCCGATAATAAATGCTCGGTTTGCTTGGTATCGATATTTATTCGTACTTTTAGCGGTAATCTGAATTTCTTCATCAACTTGATTTTTAATAAGAGATGACAGGTTTGAAAGAAGGTAAACGCTCCATAGGTGGTACTCTTGTAGACCTGCCCATTTTCCTAGATAATTA
>OFMR01000860.1_pt1 | contig 15842 bp, 12 predicted proteins | sample 1541931 | NCBI WGS metagenome assembly OFMR01 (sample SAMN04209224, study PRJEB22552) | human gut metagenome | biome: gut; material: feces | host: Homo sapiens | place: USA: Oklahoma | reverse complement strand
GGACTTCCGACTGGTTCGCCCGCGCCGCCACGCTGCCTTGGCATGTGCTCAAAGGGTTGGGCTATGCGGTGCCACGCGCATTGATCATGGCTGCGATCGCCACATTGGGATTGGCGATCGCCACAGTCGCGCTGCAATTACCGTTCGCCATGGTGGATACCTCGATATTCGGATTCACGATTCCACTGCCAACTTGGATTGAAGGACCGGTTTCGCAAAGCGGCGTCGTCCAAGCCGGCTGTTGCGCCATCGGTTGGCTGATATGCGCTCTCACTCCGGGGGCTCTGGCGCTGCGATTGGGAGCTGGAACGCTACGTGGCCGCCCGAAATCCAGCACTCCCGCGGAATCGTATGAAATGTAGCGAAAACCAAGAATCGGCAAACGTTTGCAATCCTCAGAAAAACATCAGACAATCGCACGTAGTATGACAACGTAAGCTTTTACGAAATACTTCATTCAGCGATAGCACGCCCACACTACTATGGTGCGCAACAAACGATGAGACATCGAAAGGAATGTGGATGGCCCAGAACAGTAAGGATGCGCAGAAGCGCGCCAGCCGCGCCGAGCGTAGGGCCGCTGAGGCCGCGGCCATGAAGGCCCGCGCCGAACAGATGGAAAAGGAACGCAAGCAGCAGACCATCATCGGCGCCATCGTGGTGGCCGTGCTGGTGATCCTGGTGGCGATCGGCGCGTTCACCGTGTATCACAACATGCACAAGAATGCCAAAACCCAGGCTTCCACCCAAACCGTGGAAGAGGCATATGACAAGCTGCAGAAGGTCAAAAACACGCCAAAGCTCGTCGACGACAAGGGCGGATTGCTGCTTTCGAAGAATGGTTACGGCAAGTCCGTCGACGGCGCTCCGACGGTCGCGATCTACATGGACTTCCTGTGCCCGGGTTGTGGCAATCTGCATCGTCAGCTTGATGCGGATCTGCAGAAGATGGTCGATGCGGGGCAGATCAATCTTGATTTGCATTTCATGGCGTTCATGGACAAATGGTCCACCGACGAATATTCAAGCCGTGCCGCGAATGCCGCAATCTACCTGGCCGAGCATGACAGCAATCCGACGCATCTGATCACGTTCATGGAAAAAATGTACGCCGAGGATTTCCAGCCTGAGGAAAGCTCGAACTACAAGTCAGTCAGCGATGATCAGATCAAGGAACAGATGATCGCCTCGGGAGTGTCTGAGGATGTTGCGGACAAGGCGTTCGACCGCGACTACCAGGATTGGCTTGACGCCATCGACACCTATACGCCGAAGCGTTCCGAACTGTGGAACACGTCCGGAACCTACAAAGACAGCATGACCACCCCAACGGTGACCATAAACGGCAAGTTCTGGAATATGAACCAGCTGAGCACCGCGCAGGAGACCATCGAGGAAGGCTTGCTGGAGGCCATCGGAATCAAGTCAGACGATATTGGAAAGGAAGGCGTAATGCCCTCCATCGGCTCCGACAAGGATCCGATCTCCAACACCACTGGCGAGTGATTAGCCCCACTCAATCCTGACAATCGAAAAATAATGCCCCCTACTCGCCAGCGCGCCAGCCAAAGCGCAGTTCTAAGTTGACGGCATCGGGCACGCTGGTTATGCTATTCAATCGTTGCCATTTTTATGCATTATGCTAGAAAGCGGCACAAGCCTCCTTAGCTCAGATGGCCAGAGCGGCCGCCTTGTAAGCGGCAGGTCGTCGGTTCGATCCCGACAGGAGGCTCGAAACCCGTTTCAACGGGCTTTGACCTCTTACCATGGGTAAGTGATCCAGAAGCCTTCCCCCAACTTATGGCTTCTGGCGACCGGACGAGGCTTCCCCCAACCTGCCTTGTCCGGACAGGGGGCAGGACATCCCCTTCTCTCCTGCCCCCTTTTTCTTTATTCCTTTTCCTCGAAAATGTGGCGGTATAGATAAAACCAGCGGATCCCATGCCATTCGTCCCGATCTGACCGTTACAATGACGGCGATGTAGACAGTCGCTGGAAAGAGGACGTATGACGAGAAGGTGGACCCCCCGGAGATTTGTGACGCTTCGGCGTGTTCGTGTGACGGCATGCGTGGTCTCATTGACGCTCGCCTCGACGCTCGCATTCGGCGTAAGCGCGCGCAAAACCGTAGCTCTGACCATCGATGGCGAAACCACCACCGTAACCACATACGCAATGAGCGTCGACCGTCTGCTACAGGAACGCGGTGTGAAGGTCAAAACACATGATCTTGTGGAATCCACCAGCCCCACCAGCATGCTGAGCAACCATGACGTGGTTACGGTACGAAGCGCCTACCAGACCACCATCACCATCAACGGGCAGGAAGTGCCCTTCTGGACAGTGGCGACCAGCGCCGAACAGCTAATCGGCTTTTTCGAACAAAACGAAGCAGACGCGGCAAAAGTCACCGTCAATATCGACAACGTGTACAACAAACTCACCGGCGGACTGATCATCAACCAAAACGGGTCGGTCACTGTCATCGCCGACGGACAAAGCTCCGAAGCGCCAAATGGCAAACTGCCGGCGGCCTCCATTCTTGACTCCAAAGGCATCACGCTGAACAAGGAGGATCGCGTCAGCGTCGAAAAAGACAACGGCGAAACGATCCTGCGCGTCCGCCGCGTGACGCACGGCGAGGAGACACGCACGAAAGCGGTGCCATTCGGCACGCAAACCATCATCGACCCCAGCCTGCAGCCTGGCGAAGTCGTAGTCAGGCAGGAAGGTGAGGAAGGTGAAATCCAGCAAACGTACGACGTCACGTATGTGGATGGCGAGAAGGAAAGCGAGACGCTGACCAACGAAACGACCACGAAAATCGCCCTTGACCGGATCATCGCAGTAGGACCGGCAGCATCTTCCGACGATTCGGGGTCAGATGGCGGATCCGGCAATTCCGGAGATACTGGCAATTCCGACAATACCGGGAAAAACGATAATTCGGATAAGAACAGCAATTCCGATAATTCCGACAAGAAAAACGATTCGAACAATAATTCCGATAATACGGACAATTCGAGCGACAACAAGAAAGACGACAGCAAGAAGGACGATTCCGGATCAAAAACGGACCCGGATCCGACGCCAACACCGACGCCAACACCGACACCAACACCGACACCAACACCAACACCCACGCCAACACCCACGCCCACCCCGACACCGCAACCTTCCGATCCTTCAGCAGGATGCCGCCTCTACCACCCCTCCCCCGCGCAGGCACAGGTCTACGCGGCCGGAGCCGCGGCGCAATATGGCTGGACCGGACAAAACTGGACCGATCTGGTGAAACTGTGGACCCGCGAATCGAGCTGGCTGTGGTATGCGGAAAACGCATCTTCCGGAGCTTACGGCATCCCGCAATCGCTTCCAGGCAGCAAAATGGCGGCATTCGGCGCAAACTGGCGTGACGATGCGGCCGTACAGATCGACTGGGGCCTAAGCTACATCGCGCAACGCTACGGCAGCCCATCGAAAGCATGGGAACATTCCGAACAAGTTGGATGGTATTAAACAACGCCGATCGCAACAATACGCAAACGTAACAACACACACTTTTTCATACCAGTTGAACGGATAATGAGGTAATGACAGAAAACGCGAACGAAACCAACGAAACCGACGAAACTATGCAAGGCCGCCTGTTGGGGGCTGCTGACATTCGCCGTATCGCAGCCGAGGCCGGTATCAGCCCGACAAAAAAATTCGGGCAGAATTTCGTAATCGACCCGGGCACGGTTCGTCGTATCGTACGCGAGGCGGGTGTGACCGCCGACGATCATGTGCTGGAAGTCGGACCTGGATTGGGTTCGCTGACATTGGCGATTTTGGAAACTGGGGCGACGATGACCGCCGTGGAGATCGACCCGCCCGTTGCGGAACGACTGCCCGGCACCATCGCCGAATTCATGCCGGACGCGGTGGATCGTTTCCGCGTAGTCAACCGTGATGCACTGACCGTAACGCCGGAAAATCTGCCTGATTTCAATAATGACGATTCATTCACTCTCGTCGCAAATCTGCCATACAACGTGGCCACGCCGATTCTGCTGACGCTGCTGGAACGTTTCGACAATCTCGGAACTTTTCTGGTGATGGTGCAGAAGGAAGTCGCGGACCGACTGAGCGAAAAGCCCGGTTCAAAGATCTACGGCACTCCAAGCGTGAAGCTCGCATGGTACGGCACCGCGGAACGCGTGGGCATTATCGGGCGCAATGTGTTCTGGCCGGCGCCGAATGTGGATTCCGCGCTGGTGCTGTTCAAACGATACGAGGGCGGGCACACGCCTTCCGCCAACAATCCCGACGGTTCCGTGGTGGACCGCGAAACTGTGTTCCGTCTCATCGATGCCGCATTTGGGCAGCGGCGCAAAACCCTGCATGCTGCGTTGAAGAAAATCGTACCTTCCGAAGCGTTTGAACGGGCAGGCATCGATCCGACACGACGTGGCGAGACGCTTACCATCGACGAATTCGTGGCACTGGCACACGCTATGGGCGAGGTGCCGGAAGCATGAGCGGCAACGGCAACGCAATCAATGAAGTCAGTGTGGACTGCCCTGCGAAAACGAATCTGACCTTGCACGTGGGGGCGCCACGCAGCGAATGGGGTGGCCGGCACGAGCTGGACACCATTTACTGCGCCGTCGGCGTATACGACACCGTCACCGCCAGCCGTAAAAAGCCCGAAGCCGGTTTCTCCTTGAATCTTGATGGCGCATATCTTGGCGATCTGGCCTCATCCGGCAGCGACATGCGACGCAACCACGCAGTGCTCGCCCTGTTCGCCATGGCCGAAGCGAGCGGCCATGAACCGGACGTGGCGTTGAACATCGAAAAACGCATTCCCGTCGGCGCAGGCATGGCGGGGGGTTCTGCCGATGCGGCCGCCACGATTCTGGCGTTGAACACGCTATGGAATCTTGATTGGCCCATCGAACGGTTGCAACAGGTCGCCGCTACATTGGGCGCGGATATGCCGTTCTGCCTGACCGGAGGCTACGCGCGAGGCACAGGCTTCGGCGAGCAGATCGAACAGCTCAGCGAGCACAGCAACGACGTGCGCGAATTGACGAAACAGGGCTTTGCGGGCCATCTGCTGGTCGGCGCGTATCAGGCGGAACTGCGCACGCCGGAAGTGTATGCCATGTTCGACCAAATCGGCGCCGGCGCAGGAGACAACAATCATCTGCAACAAGCGGCGATCTCGCTGCACCCACGCAGCGGGCAGGCAATCGACGAAGCGTTGCTGGCAGGCGCAAAGCAAGCGTTCGTCTCCGGATCCGGCCCTTCCGTAATCGCATTCGTACCAACCGACGATGCCGCACGCGCCGTGCAGTCGGCATGGCAGCAAAGCCGTTGCGTCGACCGTATCATCGCCTCCAAGGCGCCGGCCCATCCGATTGTGCATATCATCGCGTAACAGTAAGGTTGAAATCAACCGTTTTTTGGAGAAGGACTCGTACATGACTCAGGCTAACGACGAGCGCGCCGCGCGCAAACAGTACATTCGCAGCCGTCAGAAGGTGGTGTTCGCCATCATCGGCACCATTTTGGCGGTCGCATTGGTAATTTCCTTGCTGTTCTTCTTCCATGTTGGAGGATTGGGCAAAGTCAAATCGGCTGCGGTACAACCGAATTACGGCCAGCAGGCTCCTTGTGCCGCTCAGGAACAGGACGGCAGCAAAGGCAAATACGTGGAGAACCGCAACATCACCGTGCGCGTGCTCAACGGCACTGAATTCTCCGGCTTCGCACAAGCCGTCAGCAGCGCGCTGCAGAATCGCGAGTTCAACACCCAGGCCGCCGGCAACTACACCAGTTCCAAGGTGGAGCGCACGATGATTATCTTCGGCAAGAACGCCATTAATCAGGCGTACACGGTGAACAGCAACTTCACCGACGCGAAAATGGTGATGGACGATCGTGAGGATATGCTAATCGACGTTGTGGTCGGCGCGACCTTCGACAATCTGCAGAATCAGAAGCAAGTGCCGACCGCCGGCAAGAAGATCGAAAGCTTCGAAGGATGCGTTACCGTCGACAAGATGACCGACGTGCAGAAGGCTCCCGAACACGACGCAGTTTGATTTGTGAGTCTGTGGATTTGCAGATTTGCAGACTGACCGCACGATTCTGTTTTTCATTCGAAAATGCGAATCGTGCGGTCAAAATATTGAAATCGTACGATCAGAAGGCAGATTATTCGGACTGCTGCTCCTCGTACCAGCGATTCAACTCGGCAACAGCGACATCACGCTCGACCGGGCCGTTATCGAGACGATATTCCAACATGTGCTTGTACGCCTTGCCAACCAGCGGCCCCGGTTCAATGCCGAGTAGCTGCATGATTTCGTCACCGTTCAGATCAGGGCGGATCGCGTCGAAATCCTCCTTCTCCTTCAGATCGCGCACGCGCTGTTCCATCTCGTCCATCGCCGACGAAAACACCATGGCCTTGCGCTTGTTCTGCGTGGTCGCATCGGCACGCGTAAGGCGGTTCAGACGCTCGTACAGCGGGCCCGCGTCCTTGACGTAACGACGGACCGCGGAATCCGTCCACGGCTCCTCCACGTAGCCATGGAAGCGCAAGTGCAGATTGACCAGCTCGCTGACATCCTCGACCATATGATGGTCAAAATGCAGCGCCTTCAAACGCTTGCGGGTCATTTTCGCACCGACCGCATCATGATGATGGAAACTCACCTTGCCGCCCGCCTCGAAACGACGGGTTTTCGGCTTGCCGATGTCATGCATGAGCGCAGCCAAACGCAACGTCAGATCCGGAGCTGGCACAGGGCCGTCCGGGCCGGTTTCAAGAGCGACAGCACGATCAATGACGATCATGGTGTGCTCGAACACGTCCTTATGACGATGATGTTCGTCAATTTCGAGCTGCAATGCCGGAATTTCCGGGAAGACGATATCCGCAAGACCGGAATCAACCAACGCTTCGATACCTGCGCGCGGGCGATCGGACAGCAGCATTTTGACCAGTTCGTCGCGTACGCGCTCGGCGGAAACGATTTCAATGCGATCGACCATGTCAGTCAACGCTTCGGCGGTTTCCGGTTCGATGCGGAAGCCCAGTTGCGCTACGAAACGCACGGCACGCATCATGCGCAGCGGATCGTCGTCGAATGACTGGCGAGGATCGACCGGCGTACGCAACACGCCCTTGACCAAATCGTTCGCACCGCCGAACGGGTCGACGAATTCCAATTCGGGCACGCGCAACGCCATGGCGTTCACCGTGAAATCACGGCGGGAAAGATCGCCTTCCAGCGTGTCGCCATAATTGACTTCCGGCTTGCGCGAGTCGGGGTCATACGTGTCGGAACGGTAGGTCGTTACCTCAACCTGCACTTCCGTGCCATCCTCACGACGGCGCATTGCACCCAACGTGCCGAATTTGCGCCCCATATCCCAAAAGCCATCACGCCCGAAACGGCGCAAAATATGTTCAAACTGCTCGGGACGCGCCGATGTGCAAAAATCCAAATCATGCGATTTGCGATGCAACAGCAGGTCCCGAACGGGACCTCCCACCAACGCCAATTCATAGCCTTCTTCGGCGAACATACGCCCTAATTCAATGGCCTCTGGCCACACTTCGAAGTTCACGCCATCCCTTTCCGGCACCACAAGTTTTCTGCCCTACCAGCATACCGTTACCCCACCTGCACACAGAATTGAGTATGGTTGGAATCATGATTACGCCCGCAGACCTTGCACGCATGCTTGCCCATGCTGCGGACGACCATACCCAAAATCCGATGGCACCGGACAAACTGCTATACACATCGCAGTCCGTTTCCTTGCGGCAAGAGACCATCATCACGCCCAGCGCACCCACCCCAGCAATGATGCCGCAGCGGCGCGCCACAGACGGTCCGACCACATTCGCCTCGCTCGACGCGCAGGAACTGCCGGTGGTACGCGAATATTCGGCAGGCGGTCTCGTATTCGACGACAAGGGCCGTGTGGCGATCATCGCACGTCATTCACGCAGCGGGCATTTGGAATGGTGCCTGCCGAAAGGCCATATCGAAAAAGGTGAGACACCACAGCAAACCGCCGTTCGCGAAGTACATGAGGAAACCGGCATTTTGGGTGAAGTGGTCGATTCCATCGCCACCATCGACTACTGGTTCACGGGAACCAGCCAGCGCGTGCACAAGCTGGTGCATCATTTCGCATTGCGCCAGATCGGCGGCGAGCTGACGGTAGAAGGCGACCCGGACCATGAGGCGGAAGACGCGATTTGGGTGGATTTTGCTGATTTGGACGACGTTCTCAGCTACCCGAACGAACGAAAGATAGCATGGTTGTACGCAAGGAAACTCAACAGACAGGCGTGAAGGTGAATCAACCCGCACAACGGAACGTTCCGCACGGCATACGTGCTCTTTCGGCAATCCTCGCCATGGTCATGACCATGGCGTTGATGTTGTTATACGCGCCTATGCCACATGCCAAAGCCGAAGAAACGCCGGAAACACAATCGGGAGCCATGCTGTCGATCGACTCTTCCACAGCCGTGCTGACAGACACTTCCGGCTATCATCTGAGCGCAACGGTGACCAACACCACCGATCAGGAAATCCCATCGGGCACGCTGACCCTCGCCATGAACGCCTTCTACACGTTCGTGTCGCGCAACGATATCCAGGAATGGTCGGAAGGCATCGGGCAGATCCCAACGCCCGATATCGTGGGCCAAAGCGAGGTTCCCGCGCTTCAGCCGGGAGCTTCAGCAAACGTGCGCATCGACGCAGAATCAAGCCAAGAAGCACTGGCATCCATCCACTCCTGGGGTCCCAAGCCCGTCACGCTCAACTATGAGGCCGACGGCGTCCAGCAAGACGAAGCACACACTTTCGCAACACGGACCGGAGCCGGACTCAATACCCCCGACACGCCCGCGATGAATATCACCATCGTGCAGCCGCTCGAAGCGCAAGGATGGACCACCGACAACACCATGCTGGAACAACTCGTCAACAAAGGTGGCGTCACTTCCGCGGAACTTTCGAAAATCGCAGTACCCGGCAAAGAAGACGAGGCACGACTCAAGTCGCTGGAAGAGACGTTCACCAAGCATGACAAACTGCAGGTGGTGGCCGATCCGACCTATCTGAAGGCGATGTCGATGCCGACGCAAGTCGACGGCATCACGCAACCGTCCCTGTTCGACATCACCGCCTATTCCGCGCTGAACGACAGTAAAACCTATGATTCGTCAGGCGTCGGCACCTCGCAATGGAGTGCCGAACAGGCCTTGAAAAGCTATCAATCGGCGTTGGGTGACCCGAACGCGAGTATGACCACGTATGCATGGCAGGGCACTGGCAATTGGACGATCGAGGCGCTTACGAAAGCCAAACAGCAGGGGTACGACACCGTCATCGCCACGCATGATTTCGAAGAGGACGACGCGGCCACTGCGGAAACAGGCAAGGCCATAGTGTCCACCGACACGGGTGACGTCACCGTACTGACCGCGCAAAGCGTGCTTTCCAACCTTGCACAGGGCAAGGCGACCAGTTCCGACGCCGAAGCGGATGGCGAGGGAACAACGGCCGGGCGTCTCGCACGATTCGTCGCGCAAAGCGCGTTCTACCAAATGGAACAGCCGTATGCGGAACGCAACCTGCTGGTCTGCCTGAACGACAATTCCGACCCAGCTGTCGTGGACGCGCTGATGACGGACGTCGAACAATCGCCATGGCTGAACATCACCGATCTGAACACATTAAGCAACGCCGACCCCACTTTGAGCGGCGACGATGCGGCCACGATCGTGCCGCAATCCGACGGAATCAATGATGTGACGCGAGCCAATCTCAGGCAGACGCTCAGCACGCTGGCAGCCTCAGCAAGCGACATCAAACGATTTAACGCGTCCATCCTCACCGACGACGCCAAGCAGGCCCCCGCAGGCCTCAAAGCGTGGCGCAGACAGCTCGTCAACGCGCACGGCATCATGGCCTTGCACGCGCTAGGCGGCGAAAATCCAGCCGGAAGCACCATGGTGGAAGGAGCCGGGCAACTGGCGTCCCTGCTCATCAACGGCGTGGCCATCACACCGACGGAAAACGTCAACGTGGTCAGCGAAACCGCGCAAATGCCCGTTACCATCAGCAACAGCCACCCCTATCCGGTCACGGTAAAAGTCTCATCGTTGACCAACTCCATGCAGATCGTCACTTCGCGTTTCGACACCGTGGAAGTGCCCGCGCACGGCGAAGCCCAAGTGGCATTCACCATCCGCGTGGCCACCTCAGGCACCGCGGACGCCACACTCAGCCTGCAGGACAGGCAGGGCATCACATTCGGAGCGACACAAACCACCCACATCACCAGCGCATTGCAGATCAGCGACAAAAGCGGCTTCATCATCATCGGCATCGCCGTGCTACTTGGAGCTTTGGGACTGTGGCGCCAATTCCACCGTAAGAAGGATCCCGACGAATGAGTTCTTCCGTTGGCCGTAATTCACTGATCATGGCCTCCGGCACCGCGGCCTCGCGCGTGACCGGGCAAATCCGCACCATTCTGCTCGCCTGGGCTTTAGGCACCACCGGCTATGCGGCAAACGCCTACCAGGCCGGATCCATGATTCCGCAGGTCATCTACACCCTGGTTTCCGGAGGTATCTTCAACGCCGTGCTCGTACCGCAGATCGTGCGCACGTTGAAGGCGAAAGACGCCGAAACCAGGCTCAACAAGCTCATCACGCTCGCCATCACCATGTTGTTGGCAGTGGCGATTCTGATGGCGCTGTGCACGCCGCTGCTCACCAGACTGTATGTGAACGGCAGCCCGGAAACCATGGCGTTGGCAACCTCTTTCACCCTGTGGTGCATGCCCCAGATTTTTTTCTATGGCCTGTATACGGTGGTCGGCCAGATTCTTGCGGCCAAAGACCATTTCACCGCGTATGCGTGGAGTTCGGTGGGCGCGAACATCATCAGCTGCATCGGTTTCGGCACGTTCATCGCATTGTTCGGCCGTGCCACGGAACATCCGCTTGATTTTTGGACCGCCGACAAAATCGCTTTGACGGCCGGAACATGGACGTTGGGCGTGGCATTCCAAGCGTTGGTATTATTCATTCCGCTGACCAAAATCGGATTGAAATACCGTCCGCAATTCGGACTTCGCGGCATCGGCTTGCGTTCCATGGGTCCGGTCGCGGCTTGGAGTGTCGGCATTGTCGTAATCGACCAGCTTGCCAATATCGTAATCACGCGCACGTCCACCAACGCGCCGATGCTCGCGCAGCAGCAGTTCGGCATCAATCCGCTCGACGTGGCCGGCAATGCCTCATACCAGAACGCGTACACGATTTACATGCTGCCATATTCGCTGATTGCCGTTTCGCTTGCAACCGCGATTTTCCCGAAAATATCCCGTGCGGTCGCCGACCATAATATCGCCGAAGCGCGTGCCGATCTAAGTCAGGCACTGCGCAATATGGGCGTGATCATGTGCTATTTCTCGGTCGCTTTCGTAGTGATGCCCGTTCCGATCATTCTCGCGTTGCTGCCGTCTGTGAACGTCAGAGAGGCGATTCTTATGGCGGGACCGTTAGTCACGCTTGGCGTGGGACTCCCGTTCGCCAGCGCGTATCTGATTATCCAGCGCACGTTCTATGCATTCGAAGACGGCAAATCGCCGTTCATTTTCATGCTGTTTGCCATGGGCATTCAAGCGGTAGGCGTGATCATCGGCGCGAGACTACTCCCCCCTACCGAATGGACGACAATGATCGGCATGCTAGGAGCCATAAGCTACATACTGCCGATCCCCATCCTGTATGCCATGCTGCGCAAACGATTCGAAAACAATATCGACGGTCCGCACATAGCCATCTCGTATCTGAAATCGATTGGCGCGGCAGCAGCTACCATGCTCATCGGCATGACGGTACGTGACAGCGTCTACCAGCTTGTCGGCGCCCAAATCGGAGCGGTGGACGGTCATATGAACTGGATTCAGGCAGTGGCGTGCGCCTCGCTGTTGGCCATAGTGACCTTCATCGTTTACGTGGGCACGTTGCGGCTGCTGCGTTCCGAGGAATTCAACGAGACGATCGCGCTGATTTCCTCACGTATTCCCGGACTTCGCAAGCCGACCAGCCCCAACGATAGACTGGAACAGGGCGACGCCGAAAACGGCGAGTGACCATAGGCAGAACAAACGTTTACAAAAAGTTGAAGGAACCCATGAAACCTCAGCTGGGAGATACCATCAGCAATCGCTACGTGCTCGTTTCGCCATTGCGCGAAGAAACCGGACTGCAGGTCTGGAAGGCCAGCGACCATGTGCTCGCACGGGATTGCCAGCTGTTTATCGTCAGCAACAGCAAGGCATTGCAGGAAGTCAACGCAACCGCTTCCATGCTGGCAATTTCGCATGATTCCCACTTCACGAAAGTGCTGCAGCTCCAGCATGTCGGCCAGGTCGCGCTGGTGGTGACGCAGCTTGACGAAGGCATGACCCTCAGCGAATATCTTGCGCTGAATGCCAACCAGCCGTTGAGCTATACAGCCATGCGCTCCATCATTGGCGAAGTCATCGAAGCGTTGCATGCACTGCAAAAAGACAATCTCACGCATTTCTCCATCAGCACCGACACGGTGCGACTGACCCGTTCCGGCATTCAGATCGCAGACGCTCCGGTGAGCATCATGCTTGCCGACACTTCCTGCGCTCAAGCTTTGGAAAATCGGGAACAGCTTGCGATTCGGCAGATTGCGGCATTGCTGTATGCGATGTTGACCCGACGCCCGTCCACATTGTCGACTGATTTCCGTCTGGAAGCGCTTGCGCCGACCACGCCGATAGAATTCCGTGTGATCTGCAAGCGCGGTCTTGAACTTGCGGAGGATGACGGCTTCCCCACCGTTCCAATGGCGACCATTGCGGAATTGGAGGCGCTGCTTGGCGAATACCAGCCGCTATCATCGTTGGGGGGCATGGATGTCACGTTGCCTTCCATGGATTCGGAATGCTCGATCGCCAATGTTCCGTTGCTGCAGATTCTTGAGAAGGATGCGCTCCCACTGCCGGATACGCTGGCGGCGGCTGGAAGCATTCCGGAAATGACGTTCACGGCCCCCGAACCGCATAACGATTTTTCCGATGGCAAGGAGGCTTTGGCGAAAAGCGTCGCGGCCACCAGTGGAGCGGTGAAATCGTTGTGGAGCAGCGGCCGTGAGCTGTTGAGCGAAGAAGACATCGATGGCGTGACCGACACCAGCGATTCCCCCTTCTCTTTCCCCATCAGGGTTTCCGTACCGGCCGATGGCATGTCATCCGACGATTCCCAGTTGGAAAAAACTGGCCGCATTCCAGTGATCGGCGCGGATGGTCAGGTCATTCAGCCCGGCGAGGAATCCGCTCGCGCGTTGAAAGCAGAGCAGGAGGCGATCGACGCCGCGTATGCAGCCGGTCGAGCCGCGGTTCCGCCGAGCTTCACGCCGAAGAATCCTTCTCCCGCTTCGGCGAATACTGACGTTGCCGACACGAAACTGTTTGGCAAGCTGAAAACGAAGGTCGTTGCGATTATCGTTGCGGTCATCGTGGTTGCGGTTGCGCTTGGTTTTGCAGTTCATGGTTTGATGCAGCCCTCAGATTCGGTTACGACTGATTCAAAAGGACCATGGCCGGAAATGAATCTTGACGAAGTGCCGTTCGGCGAGGGAGATCAATCGGATGCGAATTCCGCAGATTCCTCCAATGCCGACACGTCCGGCAATGCCGATTCGTCCAATTCCAAGGATTCTTCCGATACTTCCGCCAATGCGCCGGCATCCGGCGATTCGACGGCATCCAAGAAACTCAAGAAAACCGAAGACAAGGTCGTGACCGCCGACAAGCAGTCGAAAAAGGTGCCGGATCCGAAGCAGCCGGAAAACACGACCGCATACGAAATCGACAATCGTAAGTTCCTGTCGAATCCTGACGGACAGCAGGGCTACGGATATTACGTGCACCTGAGCCAGCCGCAGAAGGCGTATCGCATGGTCATCAAGATTCGTTCTTCGGGCGGCCAGGGATACATTCGTGTGAACGCGACGGACAGCCCATCCCAGGGCAAGCAGGTGGCGCAGTTCGAATTCGACGATTCCGGCACTACCGAAGTGAAGTTCGACAAGTCCGTGGAAACGCAGGACATCATGCTATGGGTGCCGCTTGATAGTCTGCCGGGCAACCAGCTGTATATCGAAAGCATTCAAGTGTTCTGATCATTGTCACCGTCTTTCTAACGTTTTCCAGAGAAGACGCGCATGGGGGGCACGTGCAATACGCACGTACCCTCCTTTGTATCCACCACTCGATTGTCTGTCTGCCAAAATCGTGCGGCTAAACCAGCAAGCCATGCAGCCAATCGCATAATCCATCTGCACAAGTCGCATTTCCTGTCTGTACAACTCCCAATTGGTGGTCAAATCCGACTTGTGCAGACATAAAACCGGGGTTATACAAACACAGAACGCAAGTTGTACAGGCAATCCGCCTCATAGACCACTTACTCGGGCCAGTGCTCGAAGAGGGTGAGGAGCTTTTCGACGTTGGCGTCGCTCCAGCTGTCGATTCGAGGGCCATCGTACGCGCTGTTGTACGGCTGATCAAACACGACCACATGCTGCCCCGCCTCGCGCAGGGTTTCGATGTTCGCCGGCGAATCGTCAATATGAATCGTGGCCTGCATACTATCTTTCAGCCCGGTAAAGCACAGGCTCATGTACGGAATATGGTTGCTGTCCAACCATTGCGCGGTGTCGGAAACAACCATCTGATGCTGGCCGGACACGAACAGCCTATGCGTGACGATGCGAATGTACACGTGCTCGCCCGCCAATCGTTGCAACGCCTGCGCAACTCCCGGAAGCGGCTTCATCGTTGCATACAGATGCTCACGTTCCGCGGCTTTATGCGTTTCGATGTAATCGTCGAGCGTGTCGAACGGCCATCCATCCTCGCGAATGAGATTGTAATGCGCGGTCTGCAACGCACGTTCCGGCACGTCAATGCCCTGCCGCTGCAGGTAATCGCGGATCGCACCCTTGTAATCCGCGCAGACGCCGTCCAAATCGAGATTGAGCACGCGATATCCCTGCACGCCCACGCGCTGGCTCTCGTATTGTTCAGGAATAGTCGCCATATATCACGTTCCTTTCTTACGCCCGACGCCAATCAGCCCGTCGAACAGCCACACTAATCAACTCGCTATCAATCAATGTAACCTGACATTCGCCGACAACAAGCGCAAATACTCCCGCAAGTAAGGAAGATCGAAAAGATAGAAAATGTCTAGAAAAATGATGACCTTGCAAAAAGTCTTACAGGAGAACGTTTTTTGAGACTTTCATAGAAAAGATCGAAATCTGAAGATCGCGCCGCTTCTTTTTGCGACGGCGACACCACCTTGCAATCGACGATCGACTTTTCATCACAGCATCATTACGTTTATTTCAAGATTAGCCGATGAAAATACAAAAGAATCGACGATCATTGCATGACATCGACGGTTGCGTCTGCCTATACTGAAGGCACAACAGAACAAAGAGACATGATGCGGCAGGAGCCGGAGAGAAAACCGGAGCCGCACCCCACACGCGGGGAAACGGCAACGCCACCCGCGCTGAAATAACAGAAAAACAAACAAGACTTACGGCAGCGGCCAGAGGAAAGAACAGAAAACAAGAACGCCGCCAAGCCAAACGAAAGGAAACATCATGAAGAACAGCACTTTCAACCAGATTGTCAACGCCAACCTCGCTTCCATCGATCCGGGCTTCGGCCAGTTCGCACTCGCCAAGGCC
>OFMR01000856.1_pt1 | contig 15872 bp, 14 predicted proteins | sample 1541931 | NCBI WGS metagenome assembly OFMR01 (sample SAMN04209224, study PRJEB22552) | human gut metagenome | biome: gut; material: feces | host: Homo sapiens | place: USA: Oklahoma | reverse complement strand
TTTCTGTGCTTGATTTTGTGAGAAGATTTTTTAGGATATAATTTTATAGATGTAATACATTTTTTAGGACGTAAATTGGATTATAATAACATTTTTATGGACATTATTTTTTAGGCTGATATCGGATATCAGACACTGTATACACTGTGATAAAAGCATGGGGGTCTTCACGGTTGATATAATTCATCAGTTTCTGGTATTCTGACTTATCTACGATGGTAATGATCTCATTGCGTTTTTCCAGATTGTAGGCACCGATGGATTCATAGATGGTAGCGCCGCTGTGCAGGTCATTGATGATAAAATGCCGCAGCTCTTCCTCTTTTTTAGTGATAATGCAGACCCGCCGTTTTACATTGTGGTTAAAGATAAAATGGTCCAGAATGATGCCGTTAAAATAGGTTCCCAGTACACTTAAAACAACAGTTTTCTTATCATACACCAAAGCTGCTGAAAGGGCGACACACATGCCGGATAAGGACATAGCTTTCCCAAGATCCACATGGAGATATTTGTTCATGATCTTGGCAACGATATCCAGACCACCGGAAGAAGCATTGCGGTTAAACAGGATGCTTAAACCGATACTGACGGTTAAAATATAGCATAAAACATCCAGTTCCTGACTGTCAGTTAAGGAGCCGATGTTCGGGAAGATCCTTTCAAAAAGGGCCAGAAAAAGGGGAAGTACAATACTGGTGTATACGGTTTTAGCCCCGAATTCTTTTCCGCAGGTAAAAAATCCGATGATCAGTAAAAGTATATTTAAGATCATGGTGATGGCTGAAAGGGGCAGAGGGACAAAGTTAGATAAGATAATACCAAGACCGGAGATACTGCTTACGGAAGCATGGCTTGGTAAAAGAAAGAAGTACACAGCTCCGGCTACGATGGCCATAGCTGCTGTAAGGATCAGAGTTTCTTTGATCAGTTCTGTAACATGGTTGTTTGAATGGTTCATGACACACCTCTGTGGGATTATAGTTGGTTACAGTTAAGCCAGGAAGTGTAACTGTATCTGCAACATTCATTTTACCATAGCTTGATTGTTTTAGAAAGCGGGGATATACTTTTAGCAAAAAGACCTCTCAGATATGATCCGTATTTGGAATGAAGTAGTAGAAGATGGTGTGGCATTTCCACAGGAAGAATTTCTTACAGAAGACAGAAATAAAGTAAAATAAAGAAGATTCCCCCACTTTCCAGAGTGCTTTATAAAATATTATCCCTCATTCAATTTCCAGTCTGAAAGAAGCTTTAATTCGATTTTTGTTCCGTTTGGAAGTGAGAACCAGTGGTCGTTAATAGGGGTAACAGGATATGCTTTGATTTTTTTCATGATTTCAGGAACAGAGTCTACAGCAAGGGAAATATGGTCGTAGCCGTTTTCAGCAGAAACAGATATTTCTGTTGCTTCGCATAACTGGATCCCTTCTTTGAACCAGCATTTGCGTCCTGGTTTTTCACCAATCTCCCTCCACATATGCATATTAAAAACATCCTTAAAAAACGTTTGTGCTTCCTCGTAATGAACTGTGCGGATAGCAGCATGATCGAGCTTGGTCATAAAAATGTCCTTTCTGGCTTCTTTTTCTTGGAAAAGGCCATAAAATGTATGATTAAGTATGGATATGATTATACAGCAATACTCTGGATGTGAAAATAGTTTTTTTTAAATAAGACATATAAGTTTTTTTAATGGGGCATGTAAGAAGAAGGCAGGATATACTTAGCAAAATCATCAGTGTGTTTGATAGGTTATTGCACTGTCTGCAAGAGAATCTTTGCACAAACTTAAGGGAAAAGACAGGTTTGACGGGAAGAAATCTGATATACTGAAAATACAAGGAAGGTAGCGTGGTAAAAAATCAGATTATTTTTTGAAATGAAAAAAGATTCCGGGAGAACATTAGACATGGAAGGAGGAAAATTATGAGAAAGTATTGGCGTGGTATTGCAATTGCCGGAGTAGTGGCAGTCATTTCAGGGTGTGGAGCCGCAAGCGGTTCTAAAAACAGCATCAATAACGGGTATATCATGGAGACAGCAGCCGCTGCCATGGATGTGGAGAATGAGAAGGGGGAGATGTCCGGGGAAGGGGCATCAGCTTTTGTGGATACAGCAGCGGGCACAGCATCAGGAACAGAGAATATGGCAACAGTAGAAACAGGCCGAAAGCTGATCAGAACTGCCAGCATGGACGTTGAGACTGAGCAGTTTGAGCAGTTGATGACAGCTTTGAAAACACAGATCAGGCAGTTCGGCGGATATATTGAAAATGAAAATGTTTCTGGCAATCAATTAGACTGGCAGGGCAATCCTATGATGCGCTGGGCTGATCTGACCGTACGTGTGCCCAAGGACCGGTTGGATGAATTCTTAAATGGTGTGGAGTCAGCAGGAAACGTAGTTAGAAGGTCAGAAAGCACCAAGGATGTGACACTGCAGTACAGTGACATCGAGAGCCGCAAAAAGACATTAAAGATTGAACAGGACCGTTTGTGGGTACTGCTTGAAAAGGCAGACTCCATGGATAGCATCATCGCATTAGAAGAGCGGCTGTCAGATATCCGTTATGAACTGGAATCTTACGAATCCCAGCTGCGTCTCTATGACAACCAGATCGAGTACAGTCAGGTGACGTTAAATATTAACGAAGTGAAGCGGTATACCGAGGCTGTTCCGGAATCTGCTGGAGAGCAGATTTTAAAGGGATTGTCAGATAATGGAAGGCGGTTGGCAGAAGGAGTGAAAAACTTTGGAATCTGTGTGATCATTACCAGCCCGTTCTGGATAACAGCAGCAGTGATCGGAGCAGTGATCGGGTGCCTGGTGTGGAAGCTCCGGAAAACTTTCAGGAGCCGGAAATCTGGAAAAATAAGAATCGGCAGAAAGAAGGATACAGAGGTATCTCAGGTTAAACTGCAGGATTATGATCATATGCAGGGAGGAGAAAAAGACAACCCGGCACCGGATCAGCGGAAACAGTAGTTAAAGAAATGATTATGTAGATACTTAAATTCCAGGAGACAGAACACTATGGGAAAATCACTTACAAGAAAAATCATTGAAGCTCACTATGTATCCGGAAGCATGAAAGCCGGAGAAGAAGTTTTTATAAAAGTAGATCAGACACTGACACATGATATTAACGCAGTTATGACATATCTGGCATTTGAAGCCATTGGTCTGGACCGGATCCGCACAGAATGCAGCGTAAGCTATCTGGATCATAATCTTCTTTATGTAGATCATAAGACTCCGGATGACCATATTTACTTACAGTCTGCAGCTGAGCATTTCGGTGTTCATGTTTCCAGACCTGGAAACGGTATCTGTCATGCAGTCCAGGTATCACGCTTCGGCGCTCCTGGTAAGGTAAGCATGGGAGGTGACAGCCATACACCTCACGGCGGTTCTATTGGTATGCTGTGTATCGGTGTAGGAGGTATGGATGTTGCCACTGCTATTATGGGTACTTTTGCATCAGCAGCAGATATTTTAGGAGATCAGATCGATATTCTGGCAGAAGTTCATGAAAAAGAAGAGTATGAGATCAATGATAACCTGATCATCAAACCTCTTCCAGAAGAGGAAGCAAAGAAGGTAGAAATTGTCCGTGGACCAAACATTAAGTTTCTGCCGGTTCCGGAAGTACCGGTTCAGCACTTAAAAGTGCCGGTAAGCTTAAAAGGCGGCGACAACATTTCCACTGACGATATAACACCGGCCAGCGCGGAATTTTCCAGCATGCGTTCCAATATCCCGCTGATGTCCAAATACTGCTACTACAGATATGATCCTGAGTTTTCTGAAAGAGCAAGAGAAATGGGATCCAGTATCATTATCGGTGGTGAAAACTATGGTCAGGGCTCTTCCAGAGAGCATGCAGCCATTAATCCAATGTACCTGGGTATAAAATGTGTGATCGCAAAGAGCATTGCCCGTATCCACAAAGGAAATTTGGTAAACCACGGCATCGTGCCAATGCTTTTTGAGGATCCGGCAGATTATGAAAAAGTTGATCTGAGAGATGAACTGGAGATTGAAAATTTCCTGGACCAGACCCCAACAAGGAGAGTAGTAGTCAAAGATGTGACAAAAGGCTTTATTTTTAAGACAAAGCTAGACCTGACAGATAATGAGCTGGAAGTAGTGCTCTGCGGAGGCCAGTTGCGGTATCTGAAGAAGGAACTGGCAAAGCAGGGGTAGTTGACAAATGTTTATCAATAAGGTATGATAATCGAAAAATATCAGTGAATTAAAACATCACAGATGGCGGTGTCACCATTAGGCGGCATCGCCGTTTGGTGTGTAAAAAAGCGTATATTATATAATGAGAATATAATCGTCCTTTCTTGTTCAGGTGGAATTGATCTATTTTTATGTATAATCGCGGATAGGAAAGGGAAATTATGAAAAATAAAAAAATATTATCATGCATTTTATCTACAAGTTTGCTTGTATCTATGCCTGTTAATTCTGTATTTGCTATAGATTCGATTGTAGTGGGGGGGGGGCAACAATCAAGAGATAACATCTACTCAAGAAAATCAAAATCCTGATCAGGGGGATGAAGATCAGAAGACAGATCCAGGTGACTATGGAAAAGATGATACAAATCCTGGAAATTCAGATTTAGAAGGTGATCCTTCCGGGGATCCAAGTAAAGACGATGGCATGGATGATTCAAAAGATGATTCAAAAGATAATCCAAAAGATGATTCAAAAGACGAACCGGATGCTTCCAAAGATGACCAGAATGATCCAAAGGATGATCAGAATGCTCCCGATAACAGTGATGCCGGTGGAAATGACCAGGATGATCAGAAGTCGGATCAGGATGAAACTCAGGATGAAAATACGGACTCTGCAGATTCGCCGGATAACCCAGAAAAGGATGATAACGGAAATTCTGGCAACAAAGATTCTTTAAGTGATAAGAACATTTCTCCCGTTCCAGAGGAAAATGGAAAGAATAAAGAAATTTCACTTCTGACTGCAGATTATGAAGATGTTGAAATTGAGATCGATGGTATTACTTACACATTTGATCTTGATCCAGATGACCATACTGCCACATTAACAGATATAAGTAACCCGGCCGAAGCTTCTGAAATAGAAATTCCGGAACAGGTTATTTATGATGAGGATGAGGCAGAAGATAATGAGTATACAGTTACAATATTAAGATGGAGTCTTTTTGCAAGTTCAAGACAAAATGTCAGTGCATTGATGATCCCTGATACAGTTGCAAAATGTGATGTATACTTTTCACGCTTTCCTAATTTAACAGAAATCACCATTCCAGGCTCTGTTAAGAAATTTGGTGGTAGTTTTCAAAATATGAAAAAGCTTGAAGCTATCACCTTTGAAGAAGGTGTGCAGGAAATTTCCGGTAACTCTATGGTCTCAAATTGTTCTTCTCTGGAGAACATTGATCTTCCGGAAAGTTTAAAATACATAACCGGACCAGCTGCATTTGCTTCAGCAGAGAAACTGAAAAATATTTCTCTTCCGGATGGTGTAGAGATTAAAAAGGCATCAGGATTATTTAGTGATGATATTTCTCTAACATCCATAACACTTCCTGATTCAGTAACATCCATTCCGCAATCGGCATTTTTCCGATGTAGTGCGCTGGAAGAGGTGACAGCAAAAGGAGCGATTACGGAAATTGGCCAGAAGGCCTTTTATGAAGATACTGCCTTGGCAAAGATCCCGGATCTTTCTTCTGTTTCGTCTATGGGAAGTAGTGCATTTTATTACTGCACCAGTCTGAAAACGGAGGTGGATCTTTCCAACCTGCAAAATGTTCCATATCAGGCATTTGCTTATAGCTCTATCCCATCTGTCATCTTATGTGATAGTCTGGAAACGATCGGGGCTTGGGCATTTTTATTTACGGAATTGCCTTCTGTCACATTGCCGGAAACATTAAAATCAATTGGAAGTTATGCTTTCTGGCGTGTATATCCCTTAAATGGGACTGTAAAGATCCCAGATAGTGTAACTTCAATTGCCGATCATGCGTTTGAGTATACATCCATTGAATACCTGATCCTGGGAAGCGGACTGGAGAGTATTAAAAGTGATGCTTTTTCTAATATTGATACGTTGGATACAGTTACGATCCGGAACAGTTCAGATGCAGTTGATATTTCAAAAGCTGGATTTTCAGGAGATGCAATTATAACATATACGGAAAAATCTATTTCTGATTCTGTTGGATCTACAATTTCCGATGAAGCCGGGGCACCAACATTGCAGGAAGCTGTGAATGAGGCAGCTGCATCTGGTGGAATTGTGGAAGTTAAGAAAGATATTAAGCTGGACAATTGTGTTATTATTCCTGCAGGAAAGCCGATCGTAATTTCTTCCACAGATCCATATACAATACTTGGGGTTAAAGATAGTATACAGCCAGAGTGTTTATTTAAAGTGGAAGAGGGGGCGGATGTTACTTTTGATGGAAATCTGACCCTATATGGCAAGTATAATAAGAAATGTGCAATTAAAAACCATGGAAAATTAACAGTCACCGGAGATACGACCATTTCCGGAACACAGATCACTACGGATCTTACTGGTGTGCTGGAAAACAGCGGAGCCAATGCAAAACTGATCCTTTCCGGTGGAAAAATAGAAAATAATAAGATTTTAAATAATGCTGCCGTAAGTGGAACGGTTCTGGTCAAAGAGGGAGCTTCTTTTGAAATGACAGGCGGTAGTATCCAGAATAATAATGCTCTGGATGCAGATTCTTTGCATTCTTCAAGCGGAGTAGTTATGTATGGGGAAAGCAGTGGGATCATGACTGGTGGAGCGATACAGAATAACACTGGGCACAGAGGGGCAGCTGTCAATATTTATAGTGATAGTGATGACTGGGATAAACGGGCAGTATTTACATTGACAGATGACGGACTGATCACTGGGAATACAGGAATCTCTGCAAACGGGAATGAAGCTGGTGGAGCTGTATTCGTTGAGGATAATGCGGAATTTCATATGACAGGCGGAACCGTATCCGCTAATAAAGCATCTAAGGGTGGAGGTATTTGTATTGTAGACTCTGCACTTCAGAGAGGCATAGCAGAATATGGAACAAAGTTCCTTATGGATGGAGGTGTTATTTCCGGAAACAGAGCAGGGACAGGCGGAGGAATTTACAGCTTTTCTAATAGGAGCATTCTGAGCAGAGGAAAGATTATAAATAACACAGCAACATATTCTGGAGGCGGACTGTATTCAGAGGGAAAAAGCAATGATGGTTACAGCACTGCCCATTTATATAATGCCGTAGTCACTGAAAATACAGCTGAGCAGGGAGGCGGTCTCTGGTTTTGTGCAACTGGTATGGCTGAACTTTATATCAAAGACGGTATTGGAATCTTTGACAATAAAGCAGTGAATGCAGATGGAAAAGCAGCAGGAGATGATCTTGTATTTAGCATTTATGGAGAACACAGTGCATATACAGCAACCTTAGCTGAACGTATGCTTGGCGGCGGGGCTGTGAAATGGTATCGGGATGGAACGGTATATAATCCGACACCGACCGGTTATACGCAGATCAGTCCCGGATCACAGCGATATGAAGAAGGATCAGGCGCAGTGCCATTATCAGCAGATGAACTGACCGGTATTGATACGAATGTTTCACTAAAAACTATTGTAACTGCATCAGCAGAAGATCTGGCTGAAAAAAAAGGAGAATTGCTGATACAGGGCAATCATGCGAGATTTGGGGGCGGAATCGGTTCAAATGGCGGCATTGAAGTAGGGGAAGATGATACTATAGATGTATCAGTAAAAAAGACATGGGATCATGTTCCGGAATCTGGAATTCCGTACTCAGTTACTATCTGCCTGTTAAATGAAGGACATGTGATCGACCAGGTTGTGCTGAATGAAGCAAATGGATGGAGTTACAACTTTGAAGATCTTCCGGCGGGATATACTTATTCCGTGTCTGAAATTGCGATTGCGGATTATACACCAAGTATTTCCGGAAACCAGACAGATGGGTTCCAGATCGTGAATACATATACACCAGGAACACCAGAAGCTCCTAAGCCTGATACGCCTTCCAAACCGTCGGGAGGAAATGGTACTCACAGCGGTGGAGGGAGTCATGGAGGCGGTAACAGCGGATCATCTGTTTCCATCGTAACAGATGTAACAAATGTAACAGATATAAAACAGGAAGAGGCCGGATCAGCAGATATAGAAGAAAGAGAAGACGAAGAGATGGCAATTCAGACTCTTCCTAAAACAGGACGATCAAAGGATTATACGATGTTTGCATGGCTATTTAGTGGATTGATCCTCTTAGCCATGGTGATCCTGAAAAGAAAAGTAAAATGATCAGGGGAGAACCGGCAGCGGTTGCGGCTGGTTCTCTTTTTTTAGATAGATGTACTCCAGAAATCTTCCTGCACTTGCATTTGCGGCCGTTTTTCCGGTAATTTTCCGGTCATTGGGATGGTTTAATCATTTTTAAAAGCGCCGATATTAAATGCTGCATGGAGGTTACGGCCATGATACCTGCTGCAAGTGCTACAGCAAGTCCGACAGCAGCCTGGGCTTTTAAGAAAAATTGCGGCATATCATGCCGGAGAGCGGCATCCATTGCATAGTATAGTGATCCGCCGGGGATCAGTGGGATAACTGTGGGCATTAAAATAACGGTGGAAGGTGTTTTTAATATTCTTGCCCATATTTCTGAATAAATTGTGATCAGGATCGCCACAAAGAAAAAACCTAAAAATTCATTATTTATAAAGTGAAGGAATATCAGATACACAGCCCAGAAAACAGCACCTCCAATTGCCGGGATCCAGATCCGCAGTCCTCTGATGTTATAGATGATAGAAAATCCCAGAGAACCGAAAAATGCTGAAATGACAGAGATAAGATCCTGATTCATAAGATGCCTCCAAGCAGTATTTTTGAAAAAATAAATCCGGCGGCGATGCAGATAGCAGTGATGATCGCTTCTGAAAAGTGTAAAAGTCCGCTGATCATATCGCCACTGATGAAATCACGGAAAGAGTTTGTCATCAGGACACCGGGAATTAAAAGCATGATATTTCCGATCATGATCATTTCTACATGATGTCCGAAACCGATATAGTGAGTAAGGATACATACCATACCGGAGATCATGGAACACAGGATATTAGAAAAAATGGCTTTCATTTTTATTGCGGTAAATGCGTACAATGTTATCCGGATCAATGCCCCCACAAACATGGCAGAAAAACCGTCTAATAGATCTCCACCGAAGAAGATCGCAAATGCACCGGCTGTCATTGCGTAAATAAGGCATTGGACCACAGGAGGATAGACCGGTCCGTTTAATATAAGTGCATATTCCCGGTTGATCCTTTCTAACGGTGGTTTTGTTGAACATATCAGACGGGAAAGATTATTTAACCGGTCCAATTTCCACATATCTGTTCCATAGCTTAATATCCGTCGGGTCTGGGTGATCCATTTATGGTCTTTTGTTTCTAACGTTACAATGATACAGGATGCAATGGAAAATATATGGCTTTGTCTGATACCGTAAGCTGCACAGATCCTTCGTATCGTATCTTCTACACGGCTGATCTCTGCACCACTCATTAAAAGTTGTTCTCCAATATTAATGGCGCAGGTCAATACTTCTTCTCCTGTCAACTGATCAATGACGGCATGTCCGCCATTTTCCTGTTTTATCTGCATTTTGCTTCCCCTTTTAATAAATATTTTCAGGAATGCTTTGTTTGTCAATAGATCTACGTTTATTATACGGAGCAAGTGATTTTTTTACAAGTACCTGTCAGATACAGAACCATTGAACATTTTTCATCAAATGTTGAATGGAATTGCTGGATTTGGATAGGAAGAGGCATAGCTTATAATATGTTTCTGGAAAATTTCTGCAGCAGGAGAAGGTGTTGTATTCTTCTTTTGCAGCAAAGCAATATGGCGGAATTGCTGTGGATGGAAGGAATAAACATTTACAGGGGAAGTTGTCCCTTTTAATATCAGGCGCCCTAAAATACAAAAGCCTAAGCCAGCAGACGCCATTGCAACCAGTCCTGCATCGTCAGTGGCTGTAATGGTGGAATTTGCATTTAAGTGAAGTTTTTCAAGAACACTGCGGGATTCTACACCATAGTCCTGATCACTGATGATGAAAGCAGAATTTTGCAGTTCTTCCGCAGTGATGATCCCAGGAGTGGCTGTATGAAAGTTGGAATTTGCAACACAAACCATTTCATCTTCATAGATGACGGTAGAGCTGATGACAGAGGAGTTGATGGTATCACAAGAGTAGTAAGAACTAATACCAATATCGATTTCATTTTGCTCCAGTTTTTTTACAATCTGCGCATTATTGATACCTGCAAATATATGAATCTGTATGTCAGGATAATGATGACGGAAATTATTCACAAGTTCAGGTATCCAGTTAATGCAGATGCTGGAGCAGGTTCCAAGGCGGACATTGCCAGAAGCCAGTCCATTGATCGCTGCGATTTTTTCATTGAAATGTTGGTGGCTTTGTATAACAGCGTATGCAAGGGGAAGAAGGTTAGTTCCGTTGTCTGTAAGTTCGATCCCGTGTGTATTTTTTATAAATAATGGAAAGCCGATTTCTCGTTCTATGCGGGAAATGGCATGGCTGATAGCAGACCTTGTCAGGTAGAGTTTATCAGAAGCAAGGCTCATATTTTTCAGTTCGGAAACAGTTGTAAAAATAATATAATCTGATAATGTCATAGTGATTCCCTCCTTGTTAGAAATTATAATTTCTGTACAAACAAATGTAAATAAGGATGGTGAATTTTGTTCAACTTAATATGAATACATAGCAATTCCATTCACAATAAGACTATGTTACAGTTAAGAAGTCGATAGAAAAACGAAAAGGTATACTTGCTCGAGAAGGTATTTCTAATAAACGGAGGGGAGACAAAATGAAGCCAACAAGTAGTTTTTTAAATCTGCCGCAGTCAGGAATCAGAAGAATGTATGATCTGGCAAAAAATAAAAAAGATACTGTAAGTTTTGTTCTTGGTGAGCCAGATTTTGTGACACCAAAGCACATTATTGAAGCTGCAAAGAAAAAACTGGATGAAGGGTGTACCCATTATACGGATAATGCAGGCATTTTACCGCTGCGTCAGGAAATTTCCAGAGCTTTAAAACAGTACGACAAAGTAGATTACGATCCAGAAGGTGAGATCGTAGTGACGGTAGGCGGAATGATGGGAATGTATATGGCGATTCTTGCCCTTGTTAATCCTGGGGATGAGATCCTGATCGCAGATCCGTCTTATACCAATTATGTAGGTGAGATTGTGATGAACCGTGCAGTTGCAGTACCTGTACCTGTGTATGAAAAGGATAATTTTAACTTTACTTATGAAAATCTTAAAAGTAGAGTGACAGATAAAACCAAAGCCATTATCCTTAATTCTCCCTGCAATCCTACGGGAGGCGTTGCAACAAGGGAAACCATGGAGACCGTTGCAAAAGTAGCTTTAGAATATGATCTTTATGTGATCCATGATGCTGTATATAAACATCTTATCTATAATGATACAGATTATATTAATATTGCAGTTTTAGATGGAATGAGAGAACGCACTATTTATGTGGATTCTTTTTCTAAAACATATGCCATGACAGGCTGGCGTCTTGGATATATGGCGGGACCAAGAAATATCCTTTCCAGACTGCCAAAGTTGCAGGAAAATATGCCTTCCTGTCTTCCTGAGTTTGTACAGTATGCAGGAATTGAAGCGTTAAAAAATGGCGATGAAGATATTGCAATGATGAACAGACAGTATGCAGAAAGAAGAAAACTTGTTCTGGAGCGGATCAATGGCATCAAAGGTTTATCCTGTACACCGCCAAACGGAGCCTTTTATGCATTTGTAAATATTAAAGAAACAGGGATGACTTCTGTGGAATTTTGCGAGAAACTTCTGGAGAAAGAAGGCGTTGTAACAGCTCCCGGATCAGCATTTGGAGAACAGGGCGAAGGATATGTGCGTCTTTCCTATGCAACATCCATGGAGCAGATTAACCGGGGGATGGACCGGATCCAGCGGTTTATGGAAAGTATTATGTAAATATACAGGTAAATGCCTGAATTTCACCAGACCGCCTGATCGTTATGTGAGAGTCTGCCGGTAGTGCTTATCCTTATAGGCGGTGGTCTGATCATCACGGTAGCATGTGATTTTGTACAAATAATGCTTTTGGCACTATAGGTCCTGTGGGACATTTCATCGCAGCTGTCAGCTGGGATGACTTACAGTGATATCGTTTTCCTTGTGGTATATTAGGACATTATCATAAATGGTTCATAAAAGAGAAAATGCCAGAAAAATTTTGTTTGACTTTTTGAAAAACAGGAAATATAATTACAACGAACGAGTAGCAGGTGAGCGTAAATCCAGTTTACATGCTGCTCGTTTTTATTTTGTTAAAATAGAATAATAGAATATTTGCCATGAAAAAGTGTGTAGCTTGTCAGCGTAAGTCCAGCTTATATGACAAGGTGCGCACTTTTTTTGTGCCAAAAAGAGAGGAGTTAAAACAAAATGGCAGAAAGAAACAAGATGAAAGATATGCCGGTGAATAAGCTGATGATCCAGATGGGGATCCCTATGATCTTATCCATGGCATTGCAGGCGGTCTATAACATTGTAGACAGTGCATTTGTAGGAAATATGAGAGTGGGCAGTGAAGCAGCATTAAATGCACTGACCCTGGTATTTCCGGTGCAGATGCTTATGGTGGCAGTGGGAATCGGAACAGGTGTAGGAACAAATGCGCTTCTTGCAAGGACACTGGGACAGGGGAACAGTAAAAAGGCTGCAAAGGTAGCAGGAAACAGCCTGTTTCTTGGTGTGATCATTTATGTGGTATGTTTATTGTTTGGCATCTTTGGTGTGAGAGCATATATTTCATCACAGACAGTTGATGCAGAAGTATTGGAAATGGGAGTCAGTTATCTGAGGATATGCTGCGTGATCTCTTTTGGTATTATTTTCTTTTCTTTATTTGAAAAGTTATTACAGGCAACGGGCCGTTCCCTTTATTCAACAATTGGCCAGGTAGTTGGAGCTGTTGTAAATATTATCCTTGATCCGGTCATGATCTATGGTATTGGACCTTGTCCCGAAATGGGAGTGGAAGGTGCAGCCTACACAACTGTAATTGGCCAGGTAGCATCAGCAGTATTGCTGCTTATATTTCATATAAGGCTGAATAAGGAATTCGGGCATGGAGTGAAATACATGAAGCCGGATGCCGGTGTTATAAAAGAAATCTATGCAATCGGACTTCCGGCAATTATTGCGCAGGCTTTGATGTCCATTATGGTTTATGTAATGAATCTGATCCTGAAATTCAATCCGTCAGCACAGACAGCTTATGGATTGTTCTATAAGGTTCAGCAGTTCGTTCTCTTCCTTGCTTTTGGCCTGAGGGATGCGATCACTCCCATCATTGCATTTGCATATGGAATGAGAAATAAAAAGAGAATTCAGGATGGGATCAAATATGGCCTGATCTATACCATTGCATTAATGATCCTGGGAATTGGGATCACAGAGATTTTCCCTGGGGCATTTGCAACGTTGTTTAATGCAGGACAGTCAAGAGAATATTTTATCGGCGCAATGAGAGTGATCTCTGTCAGCTTTCTGTTTGCCGGAATTAACGTTGCCTATCAGGGAATTTATCAGGCATTAGATGGCGGCTTGGAATCACTGGTTATTTCACTTTTGAGACAGCTTATCATCATATTGCCATTGGCGGGAATCTTTTCATTACTTGTCAGAAATGGCAAGATGGGAATTTCATTGATCTGGTGGGCATTTCCGGTCACTGAAGTGATCGCATGGCTGGTTGGATATGTATTTTTAAAGAAAATCAGAAAAAATAAGGTTAATGCTTTAGGTTAAGGAGGAACTGGAAATGGCAAAAAAAATCATTACGATCAGCAGGGAATTTGGAAGCGGTGGACGTTTTATCGGTGAAGAAGTAGCAAAGAAACTGGGAATAGCCTATTATGATAAAAACATCATTAATCATATTGCAGAAGAGTCAGGTCTGTCTCCAGATTACATCCAGGAAAAAGCAGAGCTGTCTCCGAAGAAAGGATTATTTGCATATGCACTTGTAGGACGTGATATTACAGGAAAATCAGTGGAAGATATGGTGTATGAGGCACAGAGAAAAGTTATTTTAGATTTGGCTGGGAAGGAGCCCTGCGTGATCATTGGAAGAAATGCTGATTTTATCCTGAAAGACCGGGACGATGTGCTGAATGTATTTATTCATGGGGATATGCCGGAAAAAATACAGCGTATCACCCATTTATACAATGTAGGAGAGCAGGAAGCTGTTAAAATGATGGCAGACATAGATAAAAGACGTATGGCAAATTACAACTTTTATACGGATCAGAACTGGGGAAAAGCCAGCAATTATACGTTGTGTCTGAACAGTTCAGAGATTGGATATGATAAGTGTGAAGCAATTATCATAGAATGCAGTAAATAAAAAGTATAGATGATCCTGGATTATTTATGGTTTTGCATATGAATGATCCAGGATTAATTAATGTTAAGTAATGCAGATCGTTGGTGCGGTCATCAACATTATTTTAGATCCCATCTTTATTTTTGGATATTTCGGTTTGCCGGCAATGGGAACCAGAGGTGCGGCAATTGCTACAGTGGCAGGTCAGATCATAGCAATGCTGTTGGGATTATATTTTAATCTGACTAAAAATACAGATGTGCAGTTTGATTTTAAATGCATTAAATTAGAAAGCTATTATTTTAAGGGGATTTGCACTGTTGGAATTCCAACGATTATTATGCAATCCATGTCCAGCGTTATGTGTTTTGGCATTAACAAACTTCTTCTGGATTTTTCAACAACTTCGACAGCCGTATTTGGAGCATATTTTAAATTACAGACATTTGTGTATATGGCGGTTTTTGGATTGAATAATGCTTTGATCCCGATCGTAGCATTTAACATTGGCGCAAAACATGCAGAACGGATTAAGAAAGTTATCCGGCTTAGCGGGGCGTATTCTGCTTTGATCGGACTGGTTGGTTTGATCATAATGGAGATGCTGCCGATACAGTTAATATCAGCATTTGCACCATCAGAAGAAATGTTTTTACTGGGTGTGACTGCATTGCGTATTTTGGGACTTAGTTTTGTGTTTGGAGGAATTTCTGTTATGACCTGCTATGCTTTACAGGGCTTTTCAAGAGGAATAGCCAGTCTTTTAATTTCCGCGCTAAGGCAGGTGATCATTTTGCTTCCACTTGCATCAATTATGGGTAAGATGATGGGAATCAATGGAATATGGTGGAGCTTTCTCACCAGTGAAACAGTAACAGTTGCATTTGCAATTATTTATCTGGGAATAGCTGAAAAGAAAGAACTGTCATTTCTGGCCTCTATGCCGCTGGAACAGAGTATAGCCGAATAATGGCAGATCTGGAAAAAATGAAAGTGATGAGGTCATGGAATGTGACCTCATTATTATATGTGAACATATTCAATAAGATTATTGGAGCATAAAATTAGTATTGCTATTGTGCGGACATTTGCATATAATAAAGATAGATGGAAATACTACTCACGAAAGGAGATGTTTTATATGGCTACAAAATCAGCAAATTTATATGCAAGGATTGAACCAGATGTCAAAGAAAAAGCAGAAAGTATCCTGTCTACACTTGGTATCCCTGCTTCCAGTGCTATCAATATGTTTTATAAACAGATTATCTTACAGAGAGGTCTTCCGTTTGAAGTAAAAATACCATCTGCCAGAC
>OFMR01000830.1_pt1 | contig 16391 bp, 14 predicted proteins | sample 1541931 | NCBI WGS metagenome assembly OFMR01 (sample SAMN04209224, study PRJEB22552) | human gut metagenome | biome: gut; material: feces | host: Homo sapiens | place: USA: Oklahoma | reverse complement strand
AGTACTATTCATTCACTTTCCTTTGTGCATCTTTATATGTAGACATATACAAATCGTTGATAAGTCCGCACATTTAAGAAGTTCAAAAGGTTTGTGGGCTGAATAGCGATTCATGTTATCCTTTCATTTTTCCTAATGATTGGTATGGGGGTATTTTGGGTAACAGAAGGGGATTATGCACGATATACATCTGATACGCTCACTGACAAATCAAATATTTCACCTTATAGCTGTATAAAGTCTAAATAAAAAACACTACCTAAATCTAAAGGGCGGGGGTATGATTTTAGATACTACCAAATTTGAGTTGGGGTATATAATATAAATAAATCTCATTAAAAGGTAGTATTCTTATCAAATGCTATCTCTGCCATTATTAATTCAACTTCATAAGCATATAAAGACTATATATTACAGTCAGAGGTCAAATTATACCCTCTCTTAATATAATTAATAACAGGTATAAAATGACCTCTTTACTTACTTATTAAAGCAAAGAGTTATATTAGGTAATAAATCTCCTGTAATGGGATGCCATTCTTTCTTTTGTTTGGCTTCATCATTGCTTATTAGTAATTCATTAGGAGTAAGTTCCAACCTATCGGGAAACAGTTTTAACAATCCCGCTTGGAATAATTCAATATTATATTGGGGTACTGTATTCTTACTTATTCCCAACTTATTAGCTATTCCTATGTTAGTAAGAGGAATAGTATTGTTCTCTGCAATTAGTAATAGCTTGATATAATATCCTTTCACTTTCACACTTAGTTTAACTTGGGTAAACTTATGGGATAATGTGATAAAGCCTTTGTAATCCATGGCAGGTATCTTATATAGACTTCTCATTGTAAATTCATATACAGGGTGGTTGATTGGGCTGGGGTATTTCTTTCTTGTCAATACAGTGTCCATACTCTTATTGAAATTCTTTAATGTATCTTTCTTCTCACCTATAATCTTGGCTATATCTTCAATCCGTAGTCTTACATTATAATAGCTGTTTCTGTACAGAGACAGACAGAAGAATCTATACAGGTCAGGCTCATTTAAGGCATTAATCATTGACTTATTAATGGTAGCATTATGAGTTCTTATGTTTGTCCTGTTTATTAGATGTTGTTTGGCAATATTCATTAGTAGCTGATTGAACATTATCGGTAAATAACAAATCTCTCTTCTCCCGTTCCAACTTGTAATAGTAGGCTGTACCAAAGTAAATCTTGGCTTCCTTCCTGTTGGCAAACTGCTTTCCTGTAGGTAAATGGATTATCATAATAATTAATCGGTTAGTCTCTGTAATGGGATATATACAGTATAATATCTTCCGTTCCTGTGTACCCTGCGTTTCATGTAGCCATTAAATTGCGCCCACATTCCAATTTGAAGTTTATTGTCCCGTACATTATTCTTCAAGGCTTTAATTCTGATTTCATGATAGGTAAGTTCTTTCATAGTAATTAATAAGATTAGAATAGGTTTGTAGTAGTGAATCTCGGTAGGTTGCAGATAATCTGAATGTTATATCATTTGAGGTACTGCAAAGGTAATAAATGTCAATGGCATTGCCTAACCATTATACCACAATCGGGAATGACAGACTACAGGATAAAATAAATCCCGATAATCCAAGTTAGTGATAACCGGACTATCAGGATTATAGCATATTCAACATTTTTAGAACACCCCCATATAAATAGAGTTCTTTCTAAAATGGTAGTATATCTTTTATACTCTTTCTCTAATGATTAGTCTGGCTTTGTCTTTGCCAATCCATGCATTCTCCGTATGAAAGAACTCTTCTATAGTTTTACTTGTTATGGCTTTATGAGGTGGTACTTCCATTAATTCATATATACGTTTAATTTCCTTCTTTATGTAATCCAATTTGTACTTCCGTCCGATTCTAAAAGAGTTCTTGATTAATGCGACAGTTTCCCCGCCTTTGCTTCTGGTCTGGTATTGTTTGAGTATCATGGCTTCCTGTATTTTGGACTGGGAGTAATTCAATCTTTCTATTTCTCCTTTACCTAAACAATCATAGGCTTTCACTATAAATTCATCACTTTCGATTAAGTCTCTTTTAAATTGCATATCCAGTTCCGTGTTATCTAATAGTTCAAGTTGGGAAACTATGACTTTGCGTTTCTCCTTAAGAGATATGCATCTGTTCTCTCGTTTCAAACGTTCTGTGTCTCCTAGTGGGTATGAGAAGCCGGTTGATTCAACATTGAAAGCTCCTGTATTCTTATAGGCGTTAACTAGTGATTCTCTATCATGATAATAGCCTTTTAGAATTTCCTCATTAATGTAATTATCAATAGCAAACCAATTCTTGTTCTGCTTCTTATCCAAGTATTTATTATATGGTACACTATCACGTGCCGAACGGTATGCATCCCTTGCCTCTTTGGTGGTAGCCGTATTGTAATAGCTGGTAAGAATCTTATAAACTTCCTCACTGCTATGAATATAAAGTTTTATTTCTTCCATGCTGCGTTGAGGTAAATCTTTATTGGTATTACTGATATGTACAATATTAGATACTCCGTTTCTGAATCTACCTACTATCTGTATGACATCACAGTAAGGGTCTACCATTGTCTGTTCCGCAAAGTAGACATCGGATATAATAATAATGTTGGGCTGTTCATCCAATTCTATATCCAATGCATTGTAGAATCTGGAAGTAAAGAAATTATACATCTTTATCTTATTCCTATCCCATTTGGAACAGGCGTTCTTAAACTTCAACCTTTTCAACTTGTCTACACTTTGGTCTGCACAGAATACTACAGAATCATCCTGTATATCCATTTGTTTGATGAGTGAATATATAATGTCGGTTGAGTTTATAAAGAAGCAATTGTACTGGTTGTTGCTCCCGTTGGTAGACTTAATCAATGAAAGAATATTCTTGGTGGTTTCTAAAATATTATTTGTGTGACTTACTTGGATATTCCTGGTATATTCAAATGTCGGTTGGATTTCTAATATTTGAAAGCCCTGTTGTTCAAAGCGTGGGTCTGTTACTTCTATTGGTGTGGCTGAAACGAGCGCCTTCTCTTCAAAATCGAAGAAGTCGTCCAGTGGCAGGGTTATATCATTTCTGTAATCAACATCTTTCGTGACTTTGTGGCATTCGTCGAACAATAGGAAGCAAGTAAAGCGTATATCCATATCCATTGCTTCAAAGGCATCTTTTACCTTCTTGAAACTTTCTGGCGTGGTAAGTATCTTATAGAACCTGCCTTTATTCTTATTCAAATATTCAATAACGTCTTCCGTGTTTACACCCTTATATACTCCGAACAGAGCATCAGCTTTATGTTTGGAATCCTCACATTTACCAATGATTACAGGAACATTCGGTTCGATAATGATAGAATGCCTGTCTGCTTTCAGTTCTCCATAAGTAGCTCCAAGTCCTGTCAGTTTCTTATATAGTATTGTGTTGGCAGGAATCTTCGGTAATACTTCCTTTAAATATTGAATCTTGTTATTCGCGTCTTTATTAATCTTTATGTACCTTGTTTCCATTGTCACTTTGTAATTAAAAGGAGGGAGAAGGCATTTATCCCTCTCCCGTTGCAAAGTTAGCTATTCTTATATTAAATAATCTTGCTCTCTTAGATAATCTACCAACTCCTCTGTACGCTTGATTCTAAATAGTACCTTTCCATGTGCAAAGGAGGCTGTTGCATTGATATATCCACTTGTCTCTCTGAATAATGGAGTAATTTGTACCTTTCTCTTTTGATTTATGAAGATTTTAAGTACCTCGGTCTGAATATCGAAGTTCTCATCCTCTTCGGGAGTTACTTCTGTTGGTTTTATATTGCAGTCCTCATATTCTCCAGATTGCAGATATGTCGCCAACCATGCAATTGAACTTCCTGTTAATAGATATTTGAAACCTTTTAATTTATCGGATGCTACCCATGCGTAGTTGTATCCACCTTTGTCCTTACTGAATTTGACTGTTAAATATTCCCCCTTCTGCATCATGAATTTTACAGTGTTGTGTGCACCCATGTTGTCATAAGAGTTTGCAGGAACAATGTAACCACTAAAGTTTAAATTTGTAATTTTCATAAATTTGATAATTTGATTGTTATTAATTAATTTTATTCTGCAACCTCCGGTTAAGTGTGCACCCTTAACTTTCGATTGCGGTGCAAAACTACTGCTATCCTAATTGCTGTGTTATAAAGAATAAGTTCTGATTTCAGCTCTATTCTTTAGGAACTTGTCTTGTCAGTTATTCAATGCTCTCGTTTTACATTGCAAAGGTGGGGAATACTCGGGAGGTGTGTTATAAAGAATAGAAGGCGATTTGGAGTGTATTCTTTAGATATAAGAATATCAATACATTAGCTAATTTAAGGACATAAAAATAACTACCACGTGATTACATGGTAGTCTGTGAGGATTGGTAGATTATTAATTACCAAAGGTATTCTGTAGATTGATTATTGGGTGAGAAGCTGTAGTCTTCTGTCTGCTTGGGCTTCCATTGCGGTTTATAGCCTTGCTTTACCAAATAGGCTATTGCTGCATTGGTGTAGTTCTCATCATTATTGAAACTGTCCGCTTCAAATAATAATTCCATGTAGCCTAACGTCATACGTATCTGCTTACTCTTGGTCTTTATTGAGGAATATCTTTGTAACAGGTGGAATGTACCATACATTATTAATTCGCAAGCATGATTCTTAGTCTTTCTGCCTTTCTTGACTGAATACACATCCTTCAATTCCTGTTGGGCTTCTTCCAAACTGTTTACTCCTAAATAGATGTGAAGGTAGTTATCCAGTAAATCTGTCAGCCAATAGCAAGAGTTATCAAGAGTAATCTTCTTAACTCCGTTATCAATGGTTATAGGACTGAATACCCTTAGCTCCTTCTTCTTGGAAGGTGAGTATCTCTTGGTATTCAGCAACTCATATAGCTTTAACATCTCTGGACGGACTTGTTCCAGATAGGGCAGTGTATTCTCTGATATGGTAACTTCTGTGTAAAGTTCACCATTCTTATACTTCTCATATATGGCAGCTACAACAAGCAAACTTATTCCAATTACACTGTCATTGTCAGTTTCACCATGCTTCTGCAATAAATCAATCAGCCTTTCCAACATATTATTACTTGGCAGAGTGACAAGTATATTGTGTTCTGAATCCATAATGAAGCTACTTGGATTAAATGCCTTACTGGTAGAAGTAGATTTGGGAGCATACCGTTTATAATCAAATACTCCGTTATCTACTGCAATAGTGTTCAGAAATGAATGGTCTGTCATGTAGTTCTTACAAATATCTTCACTGATTCCGTTGGGATATTCATGGTAGTAAGTAGCTAACAACTCATTCTCAAACATGGCACGCTTATAGCCAAAGTATTCTGTGAGTATAGGTTCTATCTTCTTTAATTCTGGAATTGGTAGTATGTAATCTCTCATATCGCTTCTTAATGTTGGCGCTGTAAAGTTAACAAGAATAATCCCACCTACAATAATTGCAAGTGGGATTAATTGAAGGTATTATAATAAGTTCTTCATTGCATCATCTATCTGTTCGTTATCAAAACTATCCAAATAAAATTGCGTAGTTGATAAACTCGTATGCCCTAATGCTTCACTTATAATAGCAACATTGACTCCAGAACGTTTCAACACTGTGGCGAAAGAATGGCGGGCAACATAGGTCGTCAATGGAATATTTAACCCTAAAAAGCTACCAATCTTCTTAAGATTCCGATTAACTCCTTTAGTAACCTTACGGATTCTATCATATTGTTGTATCTCCGTTATATGAAATTTCTTATCTAATATTGGGAAGATATAATCACTAAGAGAATAACCTTCATTCTTATACTTATTAATTATTTCAATAGTCTGAGGCAATAATCTAAATGTAATACCTTGCCCAGTCTTATGGCGTTTAAAACATATTCTATCATCTATAATATTAGAATAGGTTAAATACGCCATATCTATCATATTAATTCCACACCCAAGATAACTAAACACAAACAAATCTTTACTCAAATATAGTAATGGGCTATAGTAAGTAGTAATATTACTTAAATCCAGTGCCAAGACTTTAGCCATTTCCGACTTGCTGATAGCACGTTTAGTCGTCTTCTTATTAAAATGCGAAACCTTAAACTTCTTAAACGGATAATATTTCTCATCTACAATATCATCCTCTATCGCTTTATTATAGACAGCTCTTAGCGTCCTAAACCGAATCCCCATAGTATTATCAGAATTACCTCGTTCTCTTAAGAATCGTTCATACCGTTTCAACCAAGCAACATCAATATCAGTAAAAGGAATACACAGATTTACAGCAAAGGTCTTCAATGAATTATAGCAATGCGTATAAGATTTAGCATTTCCTAAACGCTTCTCATTAATCATTAATTCTATAATATTCCGTATATATGTATCAACATCTGATTTATTCTCTTTCTTCTCAACTTTACTTATCAAAGTTTGAGGAGTGAAACTCTTACCTAAAGCTCTTAATTCAAATATCAAGTTTAAATATTTCTGCTTCTCTTGAGATACAATCTTTAAAAGCCATTCGTAGTTAGGGTGGCTTCTCTTAGGTTCCTCTTTATTATAATTCCATAAACTATCCAGAACAGACAAACCCAAAGATTTATAAGCCCTCTCCTTCCCTTGAGTTATTCGTATCATTAATGGATATTCACCATTAGATAACTTCTTAGATTTAAAACAAACAATACTTACAGTAGCATCCATATAAGATAATTATTTATTATCAAGATATGGTTTACACTACGGTTTACACCAACAGTAAATTATCCTCATAAATTATTAGTCCAAACTAACAATGCGCAAGACATACCAAACGCTAAGCCATTAATTATAAATAAGTTATATAGCGAAGCTGGTAGCTTTCAAAGGCGTCAGCCTTTGGAAGACGCAGATTCATAATCATGAGGTCCCCGGTTCAATCCCGGGTCCCGCTACTTGATAAGAATAAGGCATTTGAGAGGCTTCCACTCTTGGGTGCCTTTTTCTTTTATACATCAATTGGTGGCAGGTGACGCCATAGGTGACGCTAAATGCAAAAAATTAGCCCCCGAAAGTTTATATTCAGCTTCCGGGGGCTATTCTATTTAATGCTCTATACGCTTATTCCCATTCAATAGTCGCATTAGGTTTCGGCGACATATCATAGCAAACACGATTCACATTCTTCACTTCTTTCAGAATACGGTCTGTGATTTTCATCAGGATAGGCCAGTCTACCGGTTCAATAGTAGCTGTCATAGCATCTACCGTATTGACAGCGCGGATAATCACCGGCCAATCGAAAGAACGGGCATTATCGCGTACACCAACAGATTTAAAGTCAGGCACTACGGTAAAGTATTGCCATACCTTTTTATCCAGGCCGGCAATCTGGAATTCTTCACGCAGAATGGCGTCAGATTCACGTACTGCTTCCAGACGATCGCGTGTGATAGCACCCAGACAACGTACACCTAAACCGGGACCGGGGAACGGCTGACGGTAAACCATCTCATAAGGCAACCCCAACTCCAGACCACAAGCACGCACTTCATCCTTGAACAACTGGCGCAAGGGCTCTACAAGCTGGAACTTAAGATCTTCAGGCAGACCGCCTACATTATGATGAGATTTCACCATCTCGGCAGTCTTCGTTCCGCTCTCTACAATATCCGGATAAATTGTACCCTGACCTAAGAAATCGATACCATCCAGTTTACGTGCTTCTTCTTCGAACACACGGATAAACTCACCACCGATAATCTTACGCTTTTGCTCCGGATCTTCCACGTCAGCTAGCTTGTTCAAGAAACGATCTGTAGCGTCTACATACACCAAATTGGCATTCAACTGGTTCTTGAAGACCTCAACGACATCCTCGGACTCGCCCTTACGCATCAAACCATGGTTCACATGCACGCAAACCAATTTATCGCCGATCGCTTTCAAAAGTAAAGCGGCTACTACAGAGCTATCGACACCTCCAGACAAGGCCAGCAGAACTTTCTTATCCCCTACCTGACGCTTTACCAATTCAATCTGGTCATTGACAAAATTCGTCATATTCCAGTTTGCCTCAGCCTTGCAAGTATCGAACACGAAAGACTTGACAGCGCCCTTGATCGCCTCGACATCATCCGTAAACTCCGGCAATTTAACCTCGCACAACGCCTTATCGTGACCTGCGGCCATTACAGGAGTGCCCATCTCGTAAATACCCGGATTCACGTCGATAGCTACACCGTCGATAACATTGTTTGGGCCACCATTGATAATGATACCTTTCACGTTTGGCAAGGCTTTTAATTCCTCAACCGTGATGTCATGCGGATAAATCTCACTATAATCGCCTAACGCACGAATAGCACGAGCCAACACCGTATTCTCATGACTACCTAAATCCAAGATAACAATCATATCTTGCTTCATGTGACTTTTAAATTTTATTGATTTTACACTTTGTTATACCTAAGACAAATGTCACTCCCACTCGATGGTTGCAGGCGGCTTCGAGCTGATGTCGTACACGACTCTATTTACGCCTTTCACCTTATTGATAATCTCGTTGGAAACTTTGGCGAGGAACTCGTACGGAAGCTGCGCCCAATCGGCGGTCATAGCGTCCGTGGAAGTTACCGCACGTAAAGCTACCGTATTCTCATAGGTACGCTCATCGCCCATTACACCTACGGATTGAATCGGAAGTAAGATTACCCCAGCTTGCCAAATCTTATCGTAAAGTCCCCACTCACGCATCAATGACATATAGATATCGTCAGCGTCTTGCAGGATACGTACCTTTTCCGGCGTGATATCACCCAAGATACGGATACCCAATCCCGGTCCCGGGAACGGATGGCGCTTGATCAAATGCGGTTGCATACCCAACTCCATACCGACACGGCGAACCTCATCCTTGAAAAGAAGACGAAGCGGCTCGACGAGTTTCAAGTTCATCGTATCCGGAAGTCCGCCCACATTATGATGGCTCTTGATAACCGTACCTGTGATAGAAAGCGACTCGATCACATCCGGATAAATCGTACCTTGCCCCAGCCACTTGATATCTTTCAGCTTATGCGCCTCCTCATCGAAGACATCGATAAATCCTTTGCCGATGATCTTACGTTTCTTCTCCGGTTCCGTAACGCCCGCTAGTTCTTTATAGAACTTATCTTTTGCGTTTACGCCGATCACGTTCAATCCTAAATGCTCATAATCCCTCATTACGTTCTCGAACTCATTCTTGCGCAGCAGACCATGATCCACGAAAATGCAAGTCAAGTTCTTACCGATCGCCTTATTCAGCAATACGGCCGTAACAGATGAATCCACACCGCCGGAAAGAGCCAAGATCACCTTGTCATCTCCCAATTGCTCCTTCAACTCAGCTACGGTAGATTCGATAAAGGAAGCCGGTGTCCAATCCTTGGCGCATCCGCAAATATTCAAGAAGTTATCCAGCAACTTCGTACCGTCTGTCGAATGGAATACTTCCGGATGAAACTGAACGCCCCACGTTTGCTCACCTTCCACATGGTAAGCGGCAGCCCTCACGTCGTCCGTGCTGGCGATCACCTTGAATTTATCCGGCAATACGGTAATCGTATCTCCATGAGACATCCATATCTGCGAACCCACATGGATCCCTTTCAGTAATTCATCCTCACCATCAATGTGCGACAAATTAGCACGTCCATACTCACGTGAATTAGCCGGTTCAACATTACCTCCGGATGTATAAGCTAGAAACTGCGCTCCATAACAAATACCTAAGACGGGATACTTCCCCCGTATCTCGGTCAAATCAGCCTTAAAGGCATTCTCGTCGTATACGGAATAAGGACTTCCGGAAAGGATCACACCTTTCACGTCGGTAGCGTCATGCGGGAATTTGTTATAAGGAACGATCTCACAATACATATTCAACTCTCTGACCCTACGGCCGATAAGCTGGGTTGTTTGCGAGCCGAAATCAAGAATAATAAGTTTCTCGTGCATGCAATTATGATTATTTAATTGAGTGGCGCAAAGGTAGTAATAAATTCGGGAAGCATAAACACACTGGGCAAATATTCTTCCTTATCACGATACTTTTAAAAGATCTTCCCTTGTCCTATTACGCCTTTCCTCCTGAGACATTCATTATCCACCATCTGTTGCATGATCGTCCACCAACTGTTGCATGATCATGCAACGGATGGTGGACGATCATGCAACAGCCATTAGAAGATGAATACCTCAAGAGGAAAACCACAAATCCCCCTAAGGATCCGGCCAAGGGAAGCCATGAAAACAGCGAACCGCCCGACAACCCGACGAGAGTTACGGACGGACAAAACAAAAAAAGCCTCGAAGCGTTCATTACAAACAACTTCGAGGCTTTCCTCCGAGGTTCCTGGCGGATTCGAACCGCCGTACATGGTTTTGCAGACCACTGACTAAACCACTCATCCAAGGAACCGAATCAATCAAAAATAAAAGTAATTTTCAATTCTTAATACTGAATTTTCAATTACCAAGAGGTTCCTGGCGGATTCGAACCGCCGTACACGGTTTTGCAGACCGCTGACTAAGCCACTCATCCAAGGAACCCTTTTTCTTTGCAACCGTTGTTTCTCGATTGCGGTTGCAAAGGTACGACTTTTTTTTGAACCTGCAACTATTTTGATGTTTTTTTCTTCATTTTCCTGCATTTTTTTCGCAATTACACTTCTGATTGGTGCGAATGGACTTAATGGAACAGTCCGAAGTACATCCTTCACAGGGATTCTCGTTATTCTTTATCCTCTTGAAATACAAAAAGATACGAAGCCCAGCCCATATCATACACAAGAAAACAATGACTAAAACTATGATTTGTTGTAATTCCATGCTTAAAAAACAATAAGAATAAAAATGAGTTCACTAAATAATCAAATTTCCCAGTTGATAAACAACAAAAGCAATGCACCACGCTAAAACCGTGGTATAGCCCGCAGCAAATAATGCCCATTTCCAACTGCCCGATTCTTGTTTTATAGCAGCCAAAGTAGCTATACACGGAAAATATATTAGCACAAAAAGCATATAAGCCAAAGCAGCAAGTGGCGTGATAGGAATACGATTGGAAAGATTCACATTTTCCACATCCTCTTCATTCGTATAAAGAACTCCCAATGTGCTAACCACCAGTTCTTTTGCCCCGACTCCGGAAATAAGTCCGATGCCAAGTTTCCAATCAAATCCCAAAGGTTCGATTACCGGCTCCACTGCTTTACCTATCTGACCAATATATGAGTTTTCTTGCTGTTCTGCCACTGTTTCATAAGCATCATGTTGCGGATAATATCCCAAGAACCAGATAATGATAGAAGCAATCATAATAATACCCCCCATTTTCTTCAGATATTGAGCCCCCTTTTCCCAAGTATGGCGCAAAATACTTTTCGTTGTCGGCATACGATAAGGAGGGAGTTCCATCACAAAAGGCGCATCATCGCCTTTCACCAGAAACTTACTGAAAAGACGTGCCATGAGAACCGCCAATATAATTCCTGTGGCGTAAATGCACAATAATACAAAACTAGCCTGATTTGGGAAAAAAGCTCCTACCATTACTAAATAAATAGGTAAACGAGCACTACATGACATCAGCGGATTGACCAGCATCGTAATAAGCCTGCACTTACGGTCTTCAATGGTACGTGATGCCATAATAGCCGGCACATTGCATCCGAATCCCATGATAAGAGGTATGAACGACTTTCCGTGTAATCCCATTCGGTGCATAATCTTATCCATAATAAATGCAGCACGTGCCATATATCCTGAATCCTCCATAACAGATATGAAGAAATATAGAATAAGAATATTGGGCAAGAATACGATAACTCCGCCTACCCCGCCAATGATACCGTCTACCAGCATATCCTTCAATGGACCTTCGGCCATATTATTACGAATCAGATTTCCCAATTGATCTACCAACCACTCAATTCCCTGCATAGGGTAATCCCCCAATACGAATGTTCCTTCGAACATGATATAAAGGAAAAGGAAAAAGATAGGATATCCCCAAATACGATGAGTCACAATACTATCAATCACACGAGTGGTCTGCTCCTTTTCCATGTGATTGTCTGTAAATGTTTCTTTCAACGCTCCGGTTATGAAACCATACTTGGCATCAGTAATGGCCTGTTCACTATCTTCATTCATCACATTATAAATACGCTGAACTTCTTTGTCACGCAAAGCTAAAATTTCACCTCCATTGGGAAGTGTCTCAACAAAAAGTTCGATATCCTTATCGTCTTCCAACAATTTAATGGCCAGGAAACGAGTAGAATATTTGTGTCGGATTTGCTCGTTGACACTGATTAATTTCTTCACAGCTTGAATGCTGCGTTCCAATTCAGGCCCATGATTTATATGAATATGACGGAAAATACCACGCGGCCTAATGTGTTCTTCTTCACTGTGACTGCCAAATTTATGATCAGGAACATAAGTTTCATGCCAATCACGCAAATCCTCCAATACTTCCGTACGGATTTCCGCCTTCTTTTGAGTCAGAAAATCACTGCCCTCATAGATGCCGATAATCACATGGAAAAGCTTATCGACACCTTCTCCTTTACGACAGACAGTGGGTACCATAGGTACGCCAAACAACTGGCTCAGCTTGAGATAATCCAGTTTGTTGCCACTTGCTTCAAGTTCATCATACATATTCAGAGCGATAACCATTCTCACGTTCATATCAATAAGCTGAGTAGTGAGATAAAAATTCCGCTCCAGATTCGAAGCATCTACCACGTTGATAATCACATCGGGAGTCTCATCAATAATATGTTTGCGCACATATATTTCTTCAGGAGTATAGGCTGACAAAGAATAAGTACCGGGCAAATCCACAATACGGAAATGGTATCCCTGAAAATCAAAAAAACCTTCTTTGGCATCCACAGTTACGCCACTATAATTTCCTACGTGCTCGTGAGCACCGGATGCAATATTAAACAGCGAAGTTTTTCCGCAATTAGGATTACCTACCAGTGCCACATTTATGGTACGTCGTTTTCCTTTGGCCAATGCCACCATTTCAGCTTCGGGCACTGTTATTTCTTCTGTTATGGAGCCGTGATAAGGACTTTGAGTGGTACGTGCTTCTTGTTCACTCACTACCTCTATCATCTCGGCTTCTTGCCGGCGAAGAGAAATCTCGTAATCTAGCAGTCTGTATTTTATCGGGTCTTTCAGGGGGGCGTTTAAAATCACTTCCACGGTTTTGCCTTTTATAAAGCCCATCTCTACGATACGCTTACGAAAGCCTCCGTGACCTAACACTTTGACTATTACGCCTTTTTCTCCTGTATTCAATTCAGATAAACGCATTTTCTTTAAAATTTTCTGCAAATATAGTTCATTACTTAGAGGTATGCAAGTTGTTTAGACTGTTTTTAAATAAAGAATTTCATCATAAACAAAAATAGCAATATGCAAACCGGCGGATGAAAGAAAACAGGTATTCGCTTTCTATAATCTCAAAGAAGCATTATCTTTGTAATATGTTTCATTTAGACGTCAATAGATTTATAGAAGAAAAATCTTTATTTTTTCAAAAAGATAAGATTTTAGTGGCACTAAGCGGCGGTGCTGATTCTGTCGCTTTATTACGTGTGCTATTAGCTTTAGGATATACCTGCGAAGCTGCCCATTGCAATTTTCACTTGCGCGGCAAGGAGTCAGACCGAGACGAAAACTTTGTACGAGGCTTATGTAATGAACTAAATATTTTATTACATGTGGTACATTTTGATACTCAAACGTACGCCACAAAGCATCGCATTTCCATCGAAATGGCAGCTCGAGAAATGCGATATGAATGGTTTGAAAAATTAAGGCAGGAGTGTGATGCTTCCGTTATTGCCGTAGCCCACCATAGAGATGACAGTGTAGAAACATTCTTATTAAACTTAATTCGGGGAACAGGCATCAACGGCCTGAAAGGAATAGCCCCGCTAAACGGTCATATTGTCCGTCCGCTACTGAACGTGAGTCGACAGGATATTCTACAATATCTCGAGCACTTACATCAAGATTACGTAACAGACAGCACTAATCTGCAAGATGAATATATGCGGAACAAAATCCGCTTGAATATTCTTCCAATGTTGGGAGAACTAAATCCATCTGTCAGTGAGAGTATTGCAGAAACAGCAAACCGACTGGCAGAAACCTCTCTCGTTTACAACAAAGAAATGGCTGAGGCCAAAAACAGAGTTATAAAAAGAAATGGCAACAACCTAAAAGCTATTCATGTAGAACGCTTGTTGACAGAAGTTGCCCCCGCCTCATTACTGTTTGAAATATTGTATCCACTAGGATTTAAACCTTTACAAATAAAAGATATTTTCCACAGCTTATCAGGACAGCCGGGAAAAAGATTTATTTCTCCCGAATGGGAAGCTGTACGAGATAGAGAATATCTGTTGCTTCAAACCAGAACCATAGAAAGCACAACCGACCCAACTCCACAGCTTTGCATCAAGACGCTGGATTTATCGGATGATTTTATTATTCCTAAAGAAAAAGATGTAGCTTGCCTGGATGCAGACAAGGTAATAAGACCTCTCATTATTCGCAAATGGCAAAAAGGAGATAAATTTGTTCCTTTTGGCATGACAGGAAAAAAGAATGTAAGTGATTATCTCACCGACCGCAAATTCTCTTTATTCGAAAAAGAGAATCAATATGTTGTATGCTCAGACGAAAAGATTATTTGGCTGGTAGGAGAAAGAAGTGACAATCGCTTCAGGATAACAAATACTACCAAGCGAGTAATGATTATTCGTTTACAAAAAGAGCGATAAACACCCTATCAGCCACACAAGATTCACAAACTTCCTGTTTAAGTGCGGATTACATAAAGAATAGGTTGCACCACCGCAATTTCCATGTAATCCGCATCAGAAAATTTCATCTGAATACAATGATATAAATTATTCCTGAACTCTGTGATAACGCATTATCATTCCCCCATTATTCAAAATCAATGAATCTTTATCAAGTTTCAAAACATTCATCGTGTCAGTAGAAGCAATCGTTTGACCATTGCCTATACTTTCGATATCCATGATTAATTTATCTCCTTCACGTTTCCAACTCTTATACACAAGTGTCGCAGAATTAATCGAAGCCGCTTTTCCATCTGCCGCCAGCAAAAAGCCATCTTCTCCATCCATACCACTAATAGGCTTAGTCCACGCACCAATTATCAAATCTGCAACAACAGGTTTTACCTGCCAACTTTCTGCTACATTAATACCATCCATCACCTTATAATCAACAGTCAAGGTATCATTCAACGCAAAGCTGTTTCCCGTGTAACCGGCATCTTTCGCATCTAACGTACTTACAAAAACAGTATCATTATCTACCGTAACCACAGTTACTCCATTCATAGTGGCATCACAAACGATACCGGTCACAGATTTTTCCACTGCTTGATTGCATGAAGTCATTAACCCCATCATGGCTAATACTACCACAAAAATCTTTTTCATTTTATCATTATTTTATCATAAAACAGTTAACCATCATCTATATTCGTTGTAAAGATATGAATTATTTTTCTCTAAAAAAGAATAGTACAAACAATCTTTTCATTTTAGCAAAAACTAAAAATCTTATCTTTTTTGTTTATAAAATAAGCGATTCCATAGATAAGCCGCTTGAGAATATGTATCGTATAACAGAATTAGACGCTGACACTAATTCTGAAAAATTTGGAGCACAACGTAAATGTATTGCCAAACGATGCTCTATGCTCCCAGCCGATTATCTAATGAATAATTCAACCCGATGAGGAGAATTTATACAGCCCTTATACCGGCTACAACCTAGATGAATGGGCGGATATGATGTTATATTCGATCAAATTATACTTTTGTTCCCCGACCATAGCGCATGGGCCATGAATAATAGAAACCCGAAGAATAATACACCCTTTTAGGAAAAACCAAAACTTCGTCCTATCATCAATGTTCGTCTTGAAAGCAATGATATATACGAAAAATTGAGATGTTTATTAGAAAATCAAAAAACACCATGCTCCCATAAAGGTAGCCATGCAATATTTAGAGTTTTGGAAAAGAAAATAATTTTAAATATTAAACGCTTACTATCAATACTTTATTATTCCAACAAAAAAAATATATCTAAAAAAAAGCGCAAAAGATTTGCACATTTCGATTAATCCGCTTATCTTTGCACCGCGTTTGAGAGATAACGCCTCTGAAAAGGAAGGAAGTTTGGGTGAGTGGCTGAAACCACCAGTTTGCTAAACTGACGTACGGGT
>OFMR01000758.1_pt1 | contig 17872 bp, 14 predicted proteins | sample 1541931 | NCBI WGS metagenome assembly OFMR01 (sample SAMN04209224, study PRJEB22552) | human gut metagenome | biome: gut; material: feces | host: Homo sapiens | place: USA: Oklahoma | reverse complement strand
GGGGGCAGAAGGTTTTTGGAGTACAGAAAATACAAGGAAAATCACAAGAAGAAAGCACCATATACATTGCGTATTTAAGGGCAAGATGATATACTGTACAACGTGAAAATTAATATACCACACAGAAGTAAAGTCGAAAAGAGGTTAAAGATGGAACAAAATCAAAGTTTGTATTCAATGGAGGCGCAGATCAGTCAGTTCAGAGATGAATGGCGTAAGACAAACAGCAGGATTGTCGGTGCATTTACACTTCTGATTCTGGCAGGGCTTCCTATCATATATCAGGATTATTATTTTAATATCCTTCAGGTGAAATACTGGTATTACTGCGGCGTGGTGATCGCAGTGGCAGTTATTTATGTGATCATGGCTGTTATATTCTGGAACAGGGACAGAAAGTGGTGCGATGGAGCATTGCTGAAAGGCTTAAAAAGCAATTTATCTCTTAAATCTTTAACAGTAGCAGAATGGGCTATGCTGGCATTTTTACTGGCTTCAGCAATCTCTACTTTGCAGTCAGAATACGTATACGAGTCTTTCTGGGGCAATGAGGGGCGATTTGTAGGCCTGTTCATGATCATTCTGTATACCATCAGCTTTTTTATCATAGCAAGGAAGCTGAAATTTAAAAAGTGGTATCTGGATGTTTTTCTGGGAACAGGAATGATCGTGTGTCTCATCGGCATTCTCCATTACTTTGAATTTGATCCCATTGGGTTCAAGAATGATCTGAATTATCTGGACTATGTGGATTTTACATCAACCATTGGAAATATTAATACGTATACCTCATATCTGGCATTGGTAGTAGGTGTCAGCACGGTTCTGTTTACCGTAGAAAAAGAGGCAAAAAGAAAAGTCTGGTATACAGTATGTGTTGTGATCTCATTGTTTGCTCTTATCACAGGTATCAGCGATAATGCATATCTGACACTTCTGGCATTATTAGGACTTCTTCCGTTTGTTTTGTTTAACAGTGTAAGAGGTGTGCGTAACTATGTGGTTATCCTTGCAATTGTGTGTACAGAGTTTATTGGAATCGGATTTACTGTGGATAAGTTCCCGGAACACGTATTAGCGATTAATGGATTGTTTAATGTTATTACGGATTTTAAAGGACTTCCGGTGATCACAGTGGTTTTCTGGATCCTTGGGATTGGATTGTATTTTGCGGAGCGTAATGTGCTGAAAAATGCAAAAGAAAGCAATCTGGGAAGATGGATCTGGCTGACTGTGGTGATCATCGTATTTTCAGGACTGGGAAAAGTATTGTATGATGTGAATATTGCAGGTAATGTGGAAAAATATGGTTCTCTTCGCAAATATCTTTTATTTAATGATGACTGGGGAACCCACAGAGGCTATATCTGGCATCTGGCAATACGTATTTACCAGAAATTCCCCATCCTTCACAAATTGTTTGGATATGGACCAGATACCTTTGGTATCATAACAGTTCAGGGATATTTTGATGAAATGGTAGGACGCTATAATGAAAAATTCGACAGCGTCCACAATGAATATCTTCAGTATCTGGTAACGATCGGTATTGTGGGAATGATCGCATACATCAGCCTGCTTGTGACTGTACTTGCCCGTCTTATCCGCAAAGGCAAAGAAAATCCGGTGATACTTTCCATTGCCATGGCAGTGATCTGCTATGGGGCCCAGGCGTTGGTAAATATCAGCGTACCTATTGTAGCACCGGTCCTGTTTACATTGATGGCAATGGGACTGGCAGCCTGCCGGGATGAAAAGTAAAATTGTAGAGAACATTTTGAAAGCTCTGTATTATCCCATCTTGTTCATATCCGGACAACTGGATAATACAGGGTTTTCTTGCGTTTGGGGGGATTCAATGATATACTGTACAAAGGTTAAATACCAGATAGAAAGGTAATAGTTTCAAGTGAATAATTATGAAAAGTATAAACGCCTGATCCGGTTTCTGGCAGGTGTGCTTCTGATCGGAATTCAGTCCTGGATCTTTATGCAGGTATGGATCCATTGTTATAATGAGCACATGGAAATGCCATATCAGAGGATGGGGCATTATTTTCTGGCAGCTGTGTATGCTGTGATGCTGTATGTATCCAGCTCCATGTATGGCAGCCTGCGCCTGGGATATTTCAGAAATGGGGAACTGATCTATACCCACACACTGGCAACCATCTGCGCCAATGCAGTTTCCTATATTCCCATCGTGCTCCTTGTAAAGCATTTTAAAACAGTAATGCCATTGGTCCTTATGACAGCAGGGCAGTTTGTGATCATCTGTATCTGGGGATATCTGGCAAATGGAATCTACAGGAAGCTGTATCCGCCCAGAAAGGTGATCATGATATATGGAGAACGCCCGGTGGCGGCTCTTATGAATAAACTTAACAGCCGTGAAGACTGTTTTGAGATCGGTGAAGTGGTAAAAATCCAGACTGTAACAGAAGAATTAAAAGAAAAACTGCTTCAGTATGAGGGAGTAGTGATCTGTGATATCCCTTCTAAAATGAGAAACGAGCTGCTGAAGTTCTGTTACGGAAAGTCTCTTCGTGTATACAGTACGCCGAAGATCTCGGATATTATCATTAGAAGTGCAGAGAGTATGCATTATTTTGATACGCCATTACTATTATCCAGGAATGACGGACTTTCCATTGAGCAGGCATTTATCAAGCGCGCCATGGATATTTTTGTTTCAGCTGTTATGCTGGTGATCACGTCCCCGATTTTTCTTGTGACGGCAGCAGCTATTAAAATGCATGACGGCGGCCCTGTATTTTTTTATCAGGAACGCTGTACAAAGGATGGGAAGGTATTTTCCATTTGTAAATTCCGCAGCATGATCGTAGATGCGGAAAAAAACGGTGCTTCCGTACCTGCTACAGAGCGGGATCCAAGGATCACACCTGTGGGAAATATTATCCGCAAGCTGCGTATTGACGAGCTTCCCCAGCTGTTAAATATCCTGAAAGGGGAAATGAGCCTGGTAGGTCCGAGACCGGAGCGGGTGGAGCATGTGCACCTGTATTCAGAGAGTATCCCGGAGTTTGCTTACCGTATGAAGGTAAAGGGTGGTCTTACAGGATATGCCCAGGTGTATGGAAAATATAATACAACAGCCTATGATAAACTGAAAATGGATCTGATGTATATCCAGAATTATTCTATATTACTGGATATTGAGATCCTGTTTAAGACAATAAAGATCCTGTTTGAGAAAGAAAGCACAGAAGGATTTTCTAATGAGGTATCTGCAGCAATGGAACAGCAGACAGCAGAGGAAGAGCAGCGCAGAATCAAAGAGCAGATCCAGGCAGAGGAAGAAGATGAATGGAGCAGGTAAAAAAGTAGTAGTTGTTACCAATTCTTCCAGCTATGAGCCAAGAGCAGAATGGGTGGGAGAGCTGTTTAAACAACAGGGCGCCCAGGTTTTATGGGTGGAAACGGATTTTATTCACAGAGAGAAAGTAAAAAAGGTGCGGAGTGCACCTGACCATATGTACATTGACACGGTGCCTTACAGGAAGAATCTTTCTGTAAGGCGTCTGTATTCCCAGTATGATTTTGCCAGAAAAGCGGAAAAAATCCTGGAAAAAGAACAGGCAGATATGGTTTATATGATACTTCCGGCAAATTCCCTGGCAGCTGCAGGGGACAGATTAAAGAGGAAAATGAATAGGACAGTCCTTGTGTTTGATATTTTAGATCTGTGGCCGGAATCCCTGGGTGGAAAAAAGCTTCAGAAGCTGTGGCCCTTTCAGTGCTGGAGGCGGCTGCGGGATGATCATTTAAAAGCGGCAGATCTGGTCATTACAGAATGCCATTATTTTCAAAAGTTTATAAATGCCAAGCAGGAGAAAACAGCCGTTGTCTACTGGCCAAAAGAAGTGCCGGAGGGCTGGAAGATGGAAGCACCGGAAAATGAAGCACCGGAATCCCCAGCAGTAATCCATTTTGCCTATCTTGGTTCTATTAATAACATTATAGATATAGACGGGATCGTAAATTTCCTGGAAATAACCGGAAAAATGACACCGGTATTCTTACATGTAGTTGGAGATGGGGAAAACAGAGGGCTTTTTGAGGAAAAGTTAAAAAGCAAGGGCATTAAGGCAGAATTTTACGGTGCAGTGTATGAAGAAGCAGTCAAAGTAGAGATCTTCTCCAGATGCATGTTTGGGATCAATATGATGAAGCCGGGGGTATGTGTAGGACTGACCATGAAATCCATTGACTATTTCTGCTATGGTCTCCCACTGGTAAATAATATCCCCGGTGATACATGGGAGTTGGTGAAGCAGGAGCAGATCGGGATCAATTACCGGCCGGATGCAGCTTTAAAATGTGCCCAGGAGCTGCTGGCACTGGCTCAAAGTGGCAGGATCAAAGAGATAAAATATAGGATGCAGAGCCTGTATATGAAGCTTTTCACACAGGAAGCTGCAGAAAATGTGATCCGTGAGAGAGTATTCCCATTGTTAGAAGGAGGTAACGGTTTAAAATAATGAATATCCTTCATATATCCCCCTATTTCCCGTCCACAAAAGCCAACCACGCAGGCGGTGTGTGTATGGGAAAGGAGATAGAAACATTACAAAAATGGCATCAGGTATATGTGCTTACCTTTGAGGCATCTGAATTTGATGCAGGCCTTAAAAAAGAATATGCAGAAGATGACTATTGTCACAGCGTAAAGATCAATAAATTCACCCGTATGGTCCATGTGGCCCTGGAACCGTGGATGCCAAACTACTTTGCAGCCAGAAGCTCTTTCAGGTTCGCATGGAAGCTGATCTGTCTGGTGAAAAAATATAAGATCCATGCTATCCATGCAGAATATGCATCTATGGGACAATATCTGTGGATACGCAGGCTTTTTCCGAATCTGAAGTTTAATATAACAGAGCATGACATGACGGCACAGTCCTATGAACGGAAAGTGGGAGACAGTCATGGGTTTAAAAAGGCGTATCTGGGATTTCAGTTAGGCCGGGTGTTGGAAAAAGAAGGAAAATACTGCAGAAAAGCAGACCGGGTTTTTACTTTTAACCAGAAGGATAAGCGGCTGATCGAAGAAAAGTATCATGTACAAAACTGTCAGGTACTGAATCCTTATTATGGGATCGAAGACGACGTGATCAGGAATGACGTGGCAGAGAATGAAGCAGCTGAGGATCAGGTGACTGGGAATCAAGTGGCAGAGAGTAGAATGACCAAAAGCAAAGGGATAAAAGCTGCAGATCCGGAAACAGGAACACAGCCATATACCTTGTGCTTTCTGGGACAAATGGGCAGAGATGAAAATTATCAGGCTGCAATGCGTCTTATCACCATTGCAGAACGGATAAAGAAGCAGATCCCCCAGCTGCAGATATATATCGTAGGAAACAGGCCGCCGGAAAAGCTGAAGCAGAAAGAAAACCAGTGGATCCATGTAACGGGATTTGTAGAAGATGTGGATATATATTTAAAGACAGCAGCACTGGCAGTATTTCCACTGACTCTGGGTGCCGGTATTAAACTAAAGGTTTTAAGGAGCCTTGCACTGGGAACAGCAGTCATTACAGGAAACGTGGGCGCTGAAGGCATTGATGAGGATTATCAGGTGATCATTCCGGCAGAAACAGATGAGGAATACGAAAAACAGATCGTAGAATATCTAAATGATCCTGAAAAACGGAGCCTCAGGGCTATGGAAAGCCGGAACTATATCAAAGAACATTTCAGCTGGAAGACCAGCGAAAGGATATTGGAACAAGTATATGGAGATGGAAAACAATAAAAGCAGACAGGAAACAGTTGCAGCCATAACAGTTACTTACAACCGGACCAGGACACTGGAAAAATGCATAGATGCCCTTTTAAGCCAGACCTGTCCGGTAGATCATATTATCATTGCTGATAATCACAGCTGTGAAGAAGAACAGGAAAAGATAAGGAAGATCGCAGCAAAAAGCCATAAGATAAAGCTGCTTTTTTTAGATGAGAACAGAGGCGGGGCAGGTGGCTTTGAGGCAGGTATGAGAGAGGCGAAAAAGCTGTCTCCTGACTGGTACTGGCTGATGGATGATGATGCTTATCCAAGAAAAGACTGCCTGGAAACTTTATTGGATACAGGAAAAGAACTTCCTGATGCAGGGGGACTTTGCCCCCTTATCTACGGGATCGACCTGAAGCATTATCAGCTGTTCCATCATAAAAAACTGTCCAGGTTCATGATGAAAAACAGCCCGGTGGTGCGGGATGCAGATCAGTTAAAGGCAGTGACAGAAGAAGATGCAAATGCATTTGTAGGTCCGTTATTTCCGGGAAAGGTAGTAGATGAACTGGGAATAGCAGATGGCAGTCTTTTCATTTACGGAGATGATTCCGAATACACCAGGCGTGTTTCAGGAAAACGTAAACTGTACCTGATCCGGGATGCTGTGATCGACCATCAGGATGCACCGGTACTGGATGCCAATATGACACCGGCCGGCTGGTGGAAAGAATACTACTGCAACCGGAACCAGTACTTTATGATCCGGGAATTTCAGGAAAATAAGCTGGTGCGGTGGTTTAGCTTCGGCCTGCTGACAGCGAGACTGATGGCGATCATTGTAAAGAGCAAATTAAAAGGTTATCACAGGCTCCGCAGCCAGCTGATCATCAAAGCTGTAAAAGACGGACTTGGGAATAAAAGAGGAAAAGTGATCGATCCCCAGAGGTATTTCGCATATTTAAAGGAGCATGGTCTGGAGTAGCGAGAGTAATAAATGAAGAAAAAAGAGAAGTCGATAAAATTTAATTTAATCATGAATATGCTGTTGACTACATCAGCATTTATTTTTCCACTGGTCACATTTCCTTATATTACCCGTGTTCTTTTGCCGGAAGGAAACGGAAAAATTGCTTTTGCCAATTCTGTGATCAATTATTTTTCCATGTTTGCCATGTTGGGTATACCTACTTATGGAATACGGGCCTGTGCACAGGTGCGGGATGACAGAGAGCAATTATCAAAAACAGCACATGAAATTTGGATGATCAATGGGATCATGACAGTAATTGCATATGCGGTGTTGGCGGTTGCAATGTTGGTCGTGCCGCGATTCCAAGAAGAAAGTATACTGCTTTTAGTATGTAGTCTATCAATGATCTTAAATTTTGCTGCAATGGAATGGCTATATAAGGCATTGGAATGTTATACTTATATCACATTCCGTTCTCTGGCTTTTAAAGTGCTGGCAGTGATTGCAATGTTTGCATTTGTACATACAAAAGAAGACTATATAAAATATGCGGGCATTGTGGTATTGGCCAATACAGGATATGGAGTACTTAACCTGTTTAATTTGCGAAATCATATTACGTTCAGACGATTTAAAGATTATCAGATCCGACGGCATCTTAAACCTGTTTTTATCTTTTTTGCTATGACTGTAGCGACAACGATCTACTCTAATCTGGATGTTACTATGTTGGGATTTATGCGGGATAATGCAGAAGTAGGATATTATGATGTAGCAGTCAAAATAAAAGTTATTCTTGTTAATGTGGTTACTTCACTGGGGGCGGTATTGCTTCCGAGAACTTCTTATTATGTGGAAATGAAAATGGATAAAGAATTTCGGGCAGTTTCCGGGAAAGCTTTGGAATTTGTAACTGTTTTGGCAATTCCGCTTACAGTGGGATTTACTATTATGGCAAAACAGTGTATTCTTTTTCTATCAGGCAATGCATATCTGCCTTCTGTTACACCGATGCGTGTTATTATGCCGACATTGATACTGATCGGTGCAAGCAATGTATTTGGAGTGCAGATGCTGGTTCCATTAGGCAGGGAAAAGCTGGTTCTTTATTCTGAATGTGCAGGAGCTGTGACAGATATTATCCTGAACGCGATTTGTATTCCAAAATATGGGGCTGCTGGAGCAGCATTTGGAACTGTGATGGCAGAGGCAGTTGTGCTTATTGTGCAGGTAGCATCTCTAAAAGATGTGGCAATAGAAATAATCCAAAAGTTAGAGATCTGGAAGATCATATTGTCAGTAATGGCTGCGGGAGCAGTGATGGAATTAATACAGAAAAAAAATGAAATAGGAACCTTCCTGATGCTGATAGTATGTTTTGCAGCATTTTGGGCAATATATGGGCTCATGCTCTTTATATTCAGGGAGCGAGTTCTATTAGAAATTTTGGAAACTATTAAACATGGCAGAAAAAAGATAGGGGAATAGAGAAATCTATGGCAGAAATACATGTAAATAAAGAATATAAAAAGTGGATGTTTTTCCTGGCGTATGGAATTTATCTGATATCAGTGATCCTTTATGAATCCCAGTATGGAAAAATGGAATGTCTGGACTTATTTTTTCCTGTAGTGCGTTTTATCGCATACGGTCTGATCTGTGTAAAAGTTATATTAGATTTTCTTGAAAGAGAATATTCCTGGAAAGAATTACTGGTGGTTGTTGGGATAGGAATCCTTTTACTTGTCAGTGCTTATGAATCTAAAAATAAAAACCTGCTGATTTATTGGGTATTTATAGTTGCGTCTCACGATATAGACTTTCAGCAGATCATTAAATGGGCATTGTTTTTGCATCTTGGTGTGCTGCTTTTTGTGATTGGAAGCAGTTATGGAGGAATTGTAGAAAATCAGATCTATATACAGGATAATGGAAATCGAATAAGAGAGAGCCTTGGATTCCACTATGCGACTCAGGGTAGTCATCATTATTTCTACATAATACTTTTCTGGATCTATTGGCGGAAAGATAAGATTACATGGAAAGAACTTGCAGTGATGACTGCAGCAAACATATATTTCTTTGTGAAAACTGACACAAAAAATGCCTTTGCTTTGGGAATGCTGGCAATCATTGGAGCAGCTATTTTAAAATGTATTCCTTATTTAAGGGAGTACAAGAAAATATATTCCCTTATTGCAGTTGGAATCGTACCAATGGTATCTGCAGGAATCATAGGACTTTCTGTAAAGTATGATGAATCAGTCCAGTGGATGCAGAAGATAAATCGCTTTGTGACCGGACGGTTGGTGTTGGGGCATAATGAATATCTGACTCATAAGCCACATTTATTTGGACAACCTATTGTGTGGACAGATGGTGGACATTATTATGTGGATTCTTCGTATATGCAGGTGCTTTTGTGCCTTGGTATTGTAATCTTGATAGTGGTAGTGACTGGTCTGGTGACACTTGGAATCAGTATCATGATAAAACGGGATACGTATTTTCTCCTGGTATTTTCTTTATTTAGCGTTCATAGTACCTTTGATGCACAATTAGTATGGATCGGATATAATGCGTTTATTATGGCATATTCTTACATAAAAAGCGCAGGAAAAATTTTGTGTGATGAGAGGAAAGGAGAAAAATCAGATGGAAGTTCAACTGCAAAGTGTATTACTGCAGCAAGATAACATATGTGGTATTACGGACATGTATTATCATGATGCTTTTGGAAGACTCACATTTAATGGTTACTTTAATCTTATTTATATCGCAAAGCGGAAAAAATATACGAATCTTACAGGAATCACTTTAAAAATCCGGTTAAGAGGTTTCAAAAAGCTTATCCTGATGCATGACAAAGACGACATACAGGAAATAGAACTGGATGGAGAAAATGAAAAAGAATATGTGGTTCCATTTCCATATGATAAATATGATGATGGAGTATTTGCCTTTGCACTGATCGTGGAAGACCGGTTAAAATGGGTGCTGGAAGGCATGTACTGGGGTGAGTTTGATGAAAAATCCTTCTGGAAAGTAAATATAGGAATTGATATCTGTACTTACAAAAGAGAAGGCTATGTTTTCCAGAACCTCAGGAGACTTTACGAAAATATCTTCACTCAGCCTGAGCTGGAGGTATCACACCACAGCCATATCTTCCTGATCGATAATGGAAGAAGCCTGTGCAATGGCAGGAGAGTCAACGAACTGGCAGCAAAGATGAAGGATAAGATAGATATCATCCAAAATATGAACGCCGGAGGCGCCGGGGGCTTTACCAGAGGGATGATAGAGGTCATGAACCGCAAAGAAAAAGAGGGATACAGCCATGTTCTCCTTATGGATGATGATGCAATCATACAGCCGGACCTTCTGGTGCGGCTTTACGGCTTTTTAACTGTTTTAAAAGAAGAGTGGAAGGACATGACTGTAGGCGGAACACTTCTGCGCCAGGAAAACCAGAGGTACAGCTTCAGTGCAGGTGAGTGGTGGGAAAAGGGAAAAACCACTCCAAACCAGTACTACAACTTTGATCTGACCTATTATGAAAGTGGAGTTGATCATTTCGTCCTTGAAGCAGCCAATGAGCATAAGCTTTATTCAGGCTGGTGGTGCTGCTGCTATTCCCTGAACGTAGTAAGAGAAGACAATCTTCCATTCCAGTTCTTCGTACACCACGATGATATTGAATATGGAATACGAAACCGGGATGTGGGTATCACATTCTTAAACGGCATCTGTGTCTGGCACCGGGATGTGCGAGGTGCCATGCCCGGCATCATGTCCTACTATGACATGAGGAACTTTCTGATAGAAATGGTATTACAGAAGAATTCACTGTTCCTGATAATGAAACATACCATCCGTAAGATGGCGGGAATGCTTCTCAGATACCGGTATAAAGACACGAAGCTTACCTGTGAAGGTGTCCTGGATTTCTTAAAAGGCCCTAAATGGATCTGGGAGCTGAACCCGGAAGAAATGAATACAGAGTTAGCTAAACTGGCGGATAAACTGAGCTATATAGATGAGTTCCGGGAAGGCCCGGTACCACTTGTCAAAGCAGGTGATCCCATTAAAGATTATCAAAAGCACGATGAGGTAGTCATCTGGGATAAACAATCAGAACGAGCCATCCTGGTAAAAAAAGACCTGATCCAGACCATCATCTGTATGGGCTACATTCTGGAAGCACTGTGTTGCCTGCTGTTTAAATATAGAAAAGCAGCAAAAGAATACAGGAGAGATATAGGAAAGTATACTACGAAAGAAGCATGGGAGAAGTATCTGAAGCTGGGGGAAACAGAAGAAAAAGAGACAAAATAAAATAAGCCGTACTTTGGTATTTGTGAAAACCAAGGTACGGCTTGTTTTTATCAAACATGCTGTTTTGAACATGAAAAATTATTTGATATAGGACGGACACATTGACTTAATAATGCTAAAGCAAAAGGATTGTACTCTAATTCCAAAATATGATGTGCAATCACACAGTTAATGGAGACTAGTGTGATGGCATATAGGAAATAAATATCCTTTTTGTTTTTTATGCAGCTCAGGCTATAAACAATCAGCAGCAGAAGAAGAGCAATTACTCCATACCGCAGGCAGACAAGGATATAGGAGCAATCAATAAAAAAGTAATTATCAGGAAATATGGTAGTGCCGCCGGCGCCAATCATATCAATTTTCTGACCGAAGAGTGTGAAACCATAGTTTTTAATACCAATTATACCTAGAGAAAGGCGTGCGGTTACAAGCATATTTACTTTTGACCAAAAAGCAGATTCACCATTATTGTATGAAAGAGTGGCAAAGAAAGACAAAGCAGCAAAAGCAGGCATGATCCACGGTGATGCAAAACTCCAGAGTTTATTCCATAACAGGGAAAATGCAGTCGGTTTTTGAATACTCTGTGTGATATAGTTGCCTATACCAAATAGCAGAGCAGTTAAAACCATAGAAATACAATCCAGTCGAGTATTGCAAAAATGGTATACAAGTCCGGCAACGACTATTAAAGCAACGTAATGAAACCAGCGCAGCCTGTTGCCTTTCAGGTAAAAGATAACAAGAGCAATATAAAAAATATGGGAAGCAAAATCGGTTGTGTAGACACATCCAAAGGCCTGGCGAACCCCACGGTCATCTGTAACATATTTCAGGTTCTCAATCACTCCGGTCATAGAAGCTATAAAAGCCAGAGTCATAATGGAAATTGTTATTATCAGGTATATCTGAAGAATTTTTTTAAATGAAATATCTTTTGCACCTAATATTAGCAGTACCCAGAAAAAAATGTTCAGATAATGACTGGAATAGATTACGAGAAGGGAATCCAATGCCATTATTCCAACACAGATAAGACGGCGGTACGGATATCTGTCATATAGAAGGATCTTTAAACCAATAAAAAGTATTGCCAGGCCAAAACACAGTTTACTTATGATTCTGGGAAAAGGAAACATAGTAGTAGCCCAGACACCTCTTGCAAGATAAATGATAAATCCAGTAAAAAATAACAGTTCTTTCCAATTACCGTTATCTTTAACAGAATGGGTGTTGCCATTAAAAAGGTAAGATAACACAAAATCTATATTTTTCATCAATCAGGTTCTCCTTAAAAGATTTTTGCAATATTAGTTTACCATGGCAATATTGTTTTAACAACTGATTTGAGATATTATACGAGTGAACCTTCACCCTCAGCTTTGAGAAAGGAGCAGCGGAAATGAGAAAATAAAATATTCCTGTAGGAGTTTCTGATTTCTCAAAACTAAGAAATACCAATTTGAACTGTAATAAAATTGTTCAGGCTATGTTGCAGAAAATGCCTGAAGAAGTTATTCCGGTGAGGTAAAAATAAATAGTATCCATTTAAATCCAGTATTTCCAATAACAATAACTCTTAAGATTGTATTAATCTATTGAAGTTTTAAATGGGACGTGTTATAGTAAACTCTGAAAAAACGCACAGATCATTTGTATTTGTGGTCATATTTGAGGCAAAGAAACGGTGCTTACCATCAGGTCCAAATAATAGCAATTATTTGGAGTTAAAGGTGGGATTTGACCTAGATATTTGATGCAAAAATTTAAGAGTAATGGTTTTTGGGAATGAAGCCGGTAATTGCTATTGAGTGCGATTATCGGTTTTTACTTTATATTCACCTAAATCTAAATAATTCATATATAGAAAACATGCAGTTAGGATGACGAAAATGCAGCAAAAAACAGATATACAACATGTGTACCTTGTAGGTGCTAAATCATTAGGAGCCTATGGAGGATACGAAACTTTTATCTATAAACTTACTGAATATCATCAAAATAAAGAAAACATTAAATATCATGTTGCCTGCAAAGCCAATGGAGATGGCTGCATGGACGAGAACAAATTCGATGGTGTGACAAAAATCAACGACCATAAATTTGAACTTCACAATGCCCACTGCTTCAAAATTGACGTTCCTCAGATTGGTCCTATGCAGGCGATTTATTATGATGTTGCTGCATTAAAGACTTGCTGCGAGCATATCAAGAAAAATCATATTCCTCACCCAATCGTCTACATAATGGCATGCCGCATTGGACCGTTTGCAGGTCATTTTTATAAAGAAATCCATAAGTTGGGTGGCACTGTGTATCTGAATCCGAATGGCTGGAAAGATATTATATGGTTAAACCAGAAAACACCGCATAAATACAGCGTTTTGGCGGCTTGACCATTTTCTTGAAAAGTCTATTTCACATATGGTCGAGAGAGTACTCCCGTTGAAATCTACTGTCTTTAGCGGCTTGATGGTTTCTATATTTAGTGAATTAAACATACACACCCAATGATGTTGATTCCTTAATTATTATCCATATGTGGAAATAGAAAATGAGAACAGGAGGTAGTCAAGCCTGAGTGGAACGAGAGTTTCATTCGGGCTATTTCTCGTGGCTGAAAAACGAAGCTTGTTCACAGTATAGAGCTAATACCTTTGCGTTACTTCTATAGTGCGAACAAGCACTGATAAATGAGTATTGCAATCAAGGAAATCATTAACTGCTTACACACCCAAATAAAGTATAGTGATTTCTGCAAGATAGATTGATTATGCGGTAACTGAAAATAAGGCAATTTGCAAATATCACTCAAATACTATGAAAGACATTCGTGTGAGGGAAAAATTTATGCAGCATGTTTTTATTGTTGGAGCCAAGGGCTTTACATATGGTGGTTATGAAACATTTCTCGATAAGCTTACAGAGTACCATAAGAATAATGAAATTATTAAATACCATATTGCTTGCAAAGCAAATGGACCGGGAATGACAGATGAAACAAAGTTGGCCGGTGCAAAAAAAATATCTGATTCAGAATATGTTTACCATAATGCACATTGTTTTAAAATCAAATCTCCGGAACTCGGCTCTGCACAAGCAATCTTTTATGATATTAAAGCACTTCAGTATTGCTGCAAGTATATAAAAAAACACAATATAGAGCACCCAATCGTATATGTTCTTTCATCTCGTGTGGGACCTGTAATGGGTCATTTTGCCAAGAAAATCCATGCAATGGGAGGTATATATTGTAACAACCCTGACGGACGAGAGGATCTCAGAAAAAAATATGCGGCTCCGGTTAGAAAGTATTGGCGTATTTCTGAACATGGAATGGTTAAGCACAGTGATTTGGTTATTTGCGACAGTTTAAATATTGAGAAACATATACAAGCGGACTATAAAAAATATAATCCCAAAACCACGTTTATTGCATATGGTAGTGATATTCTTCCTTCGACCTTATCTAATAATGATTCTAAATACACAGATTGGCTTAAACAACACGATTTGCGAGATCATCAGTTTTATGTTTCAGTGGGAAGATTTGTGCCAGAAAACAATTTTGAAACGATGATCCGTGAGTTTATGAAGAGCAAGACAGATAAGGATTTTGCAATCATTACCACCAAAGATGATAAGTTTTTGGCAGAATTAGATAATAAGCTTCATTTTAGCAAAGACAAGAGAATCAAGTTTGTCGGCACAGTTTATGACAAAGAGTTACTAAAAAAGATTCGAGAAAATGCATATGCCTATTTCCACGGACATGAAGTGGGTGGAACAAACCCAAGCTTGCTTGAAGCTTTGGGAGCAACAAAGCTGAATCTTCTTTTGGGCGTGGGTTTTAACAGAGAGGTAGCTGAAGATGCTGCTCTTTATTGGACAAAGGAAGAGGGTAATCTTGCGACGTTGATAGATATGGCAGATGCATTGTCGAAAGAAGAAGTTGAGCTGCTTGGACAAAAGGCTAAGAAGCGAATTAAAGATGCTTATAGTTGGGAATATATTTGTCAAAGATATTTAGAAACATGGAAAGGTATGATTGACAAGCATGAAAATTAAAGACAAAATCCTTGCAGAGCAGAGCAGCTATTATTCTGATTTTATTGACTGTATTGATTGTAATATGCATTAAATTTTCAATACACGAAAAATGGCAGAGCAATCAAATTCATAAACTGGAAAGTCAACTTTCTGATATTAAAGAAGATATGGACGCCAATACTCAACAGGCTGAAGTGAATTTTTATAGAAATACTAATGATTTCGCATCGAATGCGAATGGTATTAGTATTGCAAGTAAGGGTGGCGAAGGCTTGGGATGTCCACCCAATTCAGTAATGAGTATTTTGGAGGCACATAAACAGGGATATGATGCGTTCAGAATGAATATATGCAAAACAAAAGATGGTGTTTATGTGTTATCACATGATAGAAATATTAATAAAGAAGCAAGGAATATTGATGGCTCTGAGATAGTAGAAGAAATATTAATAGAGGAACATACATTAAGTGAGTTAAACCAATATGATTTCGGAATTAAATATGGGGAAGATTTTGCAGGATTACAAATAGCAACATTTGAAGATTGTATAAAGGCAGCTGCAGGTTGTGGAATGAAACTTGATATTGAGTGGAAGTTCCCAAATGCAGAAAAAGAAGATTTTGAAAACATATATAAAACAATTGTAACCAATGGATATTCTAATAAAAATTGACATTGGATTACAGATAGTAGAGAAGGCGTAGATTGGTTTAAATCCATATGTGACTATGTAAATATTGAAATCTACATTGATTCAGTTGATAACATTGATTGGGAACTGTTAGATTATGCATCCTCTCCGAATCACGATGTAGTAGTTGGATACTGGAGATCAGGGATTGATGATGATGTGATAGTTGGATTGAGAAAGCATAATATTATTCAAAACCGTGGAACAGCAGGTGCTGTTGAGGCAATGGTTTCTGATCTCCAACAAGGTGTAACGGAACTTGAGTGCTGCTTTCCATACCCAAGAGAAGTACTCATGAAATATATTGAAGAAGGTAATTAAGCGTGACAGATAATAAAAAAGTGCAAGACTTAACAATGAATACATTGAACGTCCTTATTAACTATTGTGAGGAACATGATTTAAGGTATTACTTTACAGGTGGTGCATTAATTGGTGTTCTTCGCCATAAAGGTTTTATACCGTGGGATGATGACATTGATTTAGGACTGCCAAGAAAAGATTTTGACAAACTTCATGAATTGTTGAGCAAGGATATGCCAAAAGGATATGGAATCTGCAATCGATTCACGGATCCAAACTGGCATTTTGCCATGAGCCAGTTTATTGATTGGGAGTCGGAGATTGAAATTAACTTAGCGGAGCAACCGAGAAAGGCTCATATATGGATTGATATTTTCCCGTTGGATGGGCTTCCAGACAATAAAATTTTACGTTGGTTTCGAGTAAAGCACATATTGTTGAAACGCTATATGGTTCAAATTGCACATATCACCACACAGGTGGATTCTCATAGAGATAGACCTGCATATGAAAAGGTTATTATTGAATTCTGTAAAAAGGTACCTGTCGGGAAAATTTTTAATACAAATAAAATATTGGATAGCCTGGAAAGGTTATTAAGAAAATCAGATTTTGATAAAGCTGAATGGTGTGGGAACATGCTTGGCAGATATAGAGAAAGAGAGATAGTAAGAAAAGAGTGGTTTGGAACGCCGAAAAAAGCTGCCTTTGAAAATGAAGAAGTAAATATACCGGAAAATAGTGATGCTATTTTAAAATGCTTATATGGTGATTATATGAAATTGCCTCCAGAAAAAGACAGAGTTGCACATGGCGTTAAAATATTGAAATGCAGAAATATATGGGAGGAAGAATGATATGAATATTGCTGTAATTATTGCTGGTGGTGTCGGTTCAAGAATGGGACAAGACCTGCCAAAGCAGTTCATCAATGTATATGATAAACCTGTTTTGATTTACACTTTAGAGAGCTTTCAAAAGCATCCTCAGGTAGACGCTATTGAATTAGTATGTATTGATGGTTGGCATGAAATTGTTTGGGCATATGCCAAGCAGTTCAATATTACAAAACTGAAGTGGATTGTATCTGGTGGCAAAACGGGACAGGAATCAATCAGAAACGGTGTATATGGACTGGAAGGCAAGGCTAATCCGGATGACAATATCATTATTCATGATGGTATCAGACCGTTGGTAGAGCCTTCGGTATTGTCAGATGTGATAAGTAAATGCTCACAGTATGGTAATGCTGTTACATCTATGCCATATAATGAACAGATTTTTGTTATCAACGAAGATGATGAAACTACAACAAACAAGTATATTCCAAGAGAAACGCTAAGACGTGTCTCAACACCGCAGGCATACAGATTTGACTTATTGGATGCAAAGTATCATGAAGCTTATGAAAAGGAAATTGGTATTTATGGATCACATTATACCAACACTATGATGGTAGAACTCGGTGTCACATTGCACTTTGCAGCCGGATCCGATAAGAATATAAAGCTTACAACAAAAGATGACCTAGAGATGTTTAAGGCTTATTTAAAGGCAGATAAAAATAACTGGCTGAAGTAATCATAAGGAGATTTTGATGAACGTATATGACAATTCTTTATATTTAGAAGATGTGAATTATGTGGCAGATCTGAATTTGCCTTGGGAAAAATTAAATAATAAATCCATTATGATATCAGGAGCGACTGGCTTAATTGGCAGTATGCTTGTTGATATTATCATGAGGAAGAATAATGA
>OFMR01000723.1_pt1 | contig 18663 bp, 14 predicted proteins | sample 1541931 | NCBI WGS metagenome assembly OFMR01 (sample SAMN04209224, study PRJEB22552) | human gut metagenome | biome: gut; material: feces | host: Homo sapiens | place: USA: Oklahoma | reverse complement strand
GGGGTGCCATGAAATACAGAAAAGAGGCAGTGCACGCAACCAACACGGAAGTGCTTGCAGCCGGCCGACGCAGGCTCGCGTTCGCGGCGTTGGCCGTGCTTGCCGTCGTGCTTGTTGCGGGAATATGGCTGCTGGTGCATAGCCTTCAATCAAAGCAGAGTGATGCCGATATGAAGCCGGCAACAACGGTGAGCGAGCCAAAAACGGTTGAAAAGAAACAAGTGACCGAACCTGCGGAGCATCATGGCAATTCCCCGGATTGTCCCGATACCGATTGCATCGCCATGCTTGTCAACGGTGATCTGCTGTTCCATGAGGGATTGTGGAACCAGTATGCCAGCGCCAACACCGCGGCCACCGACGGCACCGCATTTGATTTCACCGGTCTGTTCGAGCCGATGCGCAAATATATCGAAGCTTCCGACATCGCCGTATGTGAATTCGAAACACCTATCGCACAACGTGGCGGTCCATATTCCGCCTATCCGATTTTCAATATTCCTCCAGAAGTGGCCGATGCCGCGAAAAATGTGGGATATCATGCCTGCACTCATGCTTCGAATCATTCTTGGGATCAAGGTGCCGACGGCATCGCGCGTTTGTGGGACACGCTTGAACAGGACGGCATAGCGCAAACCGGTTCCTATAAAACCGAAAAGGATTCGTATGAGCCGTTGGTCATCGATTCGCCGACGGGTGGCGGCAAAATCGGACTTGTTGCGGGAACCGTGTCGTTGAATGCGCACACGCCTGACTACGACTGGCGTGTGGATCGCCTTCGCGAATCCGGAGATCCGAACCATCAGGCCGATATAGACAAAGCCGTAGCCAAAGCGAAGGCCGCTCGAGAACAAGGTGCCGACGTGGTGGCCATGGCCATGCATTCCGTGCAGGAATACTTGGACTACGCCGATTCCTGGCAGCAGGATGAAGCGCACGAGCTAGCTGATACGGGCGCATTTGATGTGATCTATGGTGCAGGTTGCCATTGCGCGCAGCCGATCGAGAACTATAACGGCACTTGGATCATCTACGGTTTGGGCAATGCCGTAACCGAATCGGCCAATACTGCAGACACCATCGTAAACAACCAAGGTGTGACCGCGCGCATTCAATTCGCAGGCAAAAAAGGCGTGGCAGGCTCGTGGCGCGTCAACCGTATCGACTGGGTGCCCAGCGCCAATGTGACGCAAGGCAAATACCAATGGTGTTCGCTGGCAAGCGACCATCCGGACGGCCCCTGCTGGGATGAAACGCAAGACGCGAATGTGCGCCAACGCATCTGGGACGTGCTCTATTCCATGGGCGCCGACCAAAACGTGGTCAAGGAATGGAATATAACCGCAGAGCGGGCGAGTTCATCTGGCGAGTAGTTTTCCATGGCACAATATGCCTCGTACCGTTGGTTGAAAACGCGGAAGAACCGCTTGAACACACAGTGTGAGGTGAAAGACATGGATGACATCTACGAAACCCAGCCGGAACGTACCGATCTGCCGCTGGTGGTTGTGCCCGTCATCATCGAATCGATGATTGAATCGTTCGAAAAGAACTTCGAGCTGTTCAAAGACATTGCCCGCGTACGCATGTACAAGGATTTCACGCTCGATGAAGACACCATCGTCGCGCGTTGCGCCGAAGCCGACGCCATCATAGTGATCGGATTCCACTGCGCCGACTCGATCCTCGACCGTCTGAACGCGAAATGCTACGCTTTCGGCGGCACCGGCGTGGCCAACTACATCGATCTAGCCAAAGCCAAGGAACGCGGCATCCGCGTATGCAACGTGGTGCACTACGGCGACCATGCCGTAGCCGAACACACCATCGCATTGCTCATGGAACTCGCCAGGCAGGTCGGCAAACTCGACAGGCAAGTCAAAGAAGGCAATTGGGATGGTGTCGACGGCTATGAACTGTACGGTAAGAAGCTTGGCATCATCGGCCTTGGCGGCATTGGCCAAACCGTGGCGCGTATCGCCGGAACTCTCGGCATGAACGTGTCCGCATGGAACTCCCACGTTCCCGAGCAGGTGCTCACCGACCTGAACGTCACTCCGGTTGACGATATGAACGAACTGATTGCCGGATCCGACGTGGTGTCCATCCACTTGCCGTTGCTGGACTCCACAAAAGGCATTGTCACCGCGCAAAATCTTGAGGCTCTGAAACCGGGAACCATGTTCATCAACACGGCCCGCGCGGAAATCATCGAGTCAGGCGCGTTGCTCTCCAGACTCCAGCGCGGCGACATTCCTGCGGCGCTTGACGTGTTCGACCATGAGCCGCTCACTGCCGACGATCCGCTGTGCTCGATTCCAGGCATAATCCTTACCCCACACACCGCCTGGCGCACCGACGGCGCATATGTGGGCATCACCAAGCAGGTTGTTCAATCGGTCGCGGCTTACTTTAAGGGCGAGGATTTCAACGTCGTCGTGTGAGCGATCGCACGAAGCGGTATAAGAAAAACATACGGACGGTCGGCGTGATTGGGTAGGTTGAAAGACATGCAGACCATACTCGATTCCGCCGATCAGCCCGCGCATGATGCGTTCGTCGAGAAGAAATCGGAATTCATCGGCGACGCCTGCCATATCGATTCCTTGGATGAGGCGCTCGCGTTTGTGCAGATGATTCGTGATCAGCATCCGAAAGCCCGTCATGTTGCCTATGCTGCGGTGTGCGGTGGCTCCGACGGCCGTTTGGCCGAGCGTATGAGCGATGATGGCGAGCCGTCGGGCACGGCTGGCAAGCCGATTCTCGACGTGCTACGCGCCAACGAGATGACGGATTGCGTGGTTGCCGTCACCCGGTATTTCGGTGGGATCCTATTGGGTTCCGGCGGTCTGATTCGTGCATATTCCACGGGTGCGTCCATCGCCGTCAAAGCGGCGACCAAAGCGAAAATCGTACCGTGTAGCGAATATCAGGTAACGCTCGACTACTCACAATTGGGCAGTTTTCAGAATCTTCTCGCCTCGGTGCAGGGTGAGCAGGCGGACGCGCAGTACACCGATCGCATCGTATTGACGGTTGTCGTGCCACAGGAGCAATCGCAGCAATTCGAATCGCGTGTGGTCGAAACGTTCAATGCAACCGTGACTCCGCAGAAAACGGGAACTTCCAATCGTCCGGTGAAAATGTGAATCCCGGAAGACAATGACGTAAGGTGGAAAACTATGACCGATGCTGAAATCAAGCAAGACGGCAATGCCGAGAACGAATCCGCGCAATCGCAAGGCCAGGAGATTCCTTCGGATTTCGAGCCTCTGACCGCGACTTACGAGCGTTTGCGGCATTCCGCGGATGCCGCTGAACTGAGTGAATTCGCACGCCGGCCATTGCCTGACCGTTCCGAACAGGCTGCGTTCTCGCGAGCCACGGCACTGCTGGAGGCTGTCGCAGGCAATGCGCATACGCCGTTGGAAGATCGTGTTTTCCTCGCGGAAACTATGCCGTTTCCGAATATTCTCGTCAAACTGTCCACCGACGAATCCGTTGAGGTGCGCAAAGCCGTTGCCGGCAATTCCAATGATAAGAATTGGCTGGTGGGGCGTCTCACCAAGGATGCGTCCCCCGAAGTGCGCGATGTCGCATTGCGTAATAAGCGGACATCTTGGAAGATGAGGCTCGAAGGCGCGCAGGATCCGGATATGGATTCGCAAACCCTTGATTTTTTGGGATCCTTGGGAACCGAGATCGAACCGAACGCTCCGGCGGTGCTCGCTTCCATGGTGCGCAGGGCCGTTGCGGTGAACCCGAACACATCCGATCAGATGCTGGAAAAACTTGCGCAGGATGCGTCGGGAGAAGTAAAAAGGGCCGCTGAAAAGCGTCTTTCGGAAAAATAGTTGCATACGTTGTCATTTTTATGAGATTTTTGCGCGTGGTGCGTGTGGTTGGGGCATAGACTGTTGCTTATGACAGAACAGACCGAAAATGCAACGCGTCTAGCCCGTCCGCTCATTCGTCTGGCAAAGTTGGCGGGTATCGCCACCAGTTATGTCGGTATGAGCCGTGACTACCACGAAATCGAAGACGATGTTCTTGTGGCGGTGCTCAAGGCACTTGGAATCGACGCTTCCAACGATGATGCGATCGAACAGTCCATCACCACCATTCAGCGTGAACGCAACACCCGAATCGTTCCTCCGACCGTGCTGCATATTGTCGGTAAGAAGAGCAAGGTAGAGGTCCATGGCGGCGCGCTTGACGTTCCCGCAGCTTCCATCACGTTGGAAGATGGCGAGACGTATGCCGGCAAAATCGAGCATGAGGGCGGCAGCGGTGCCGCGATCGAGGTCGATGGTGGATTTGTGTGCACGTCGTACCTGGTGCTTCCGGAAGACCTTCCCGAAGGGTATCACACCCTTGAAGTCACCGTGGGTGGCAAGACGGAGTCTGCAACCGTTATCAGTGCTCCGGAGAAGATCGAACTGCTTGACGAGATGAAGAAAGGTTCCCTGTGGGGTTGGATGAGCCAACTCTATTCCATCCGTTCCAGCGGCTCTTGGGGAATCGGCGATTATGAGGATCTGAAGACCCTGCTCGTCGAATCCAAGAAGAAGACCGGTGCCGACTTCATGCTGATCAACCCGCTGCATGCCGCCGAGCCGGTGCCACCGATCGAGCCGTCGCCGTATCTGCCGATTTCGCGCCGTTTCATCAACTTCAGCTATATTCGTCCGGAATCCATGCCGGAATATGCCACGCTTTCGCCGGAAGACAAGGCGAAGGTCGACGCACTGCACGAGCAGGTCGAACCCCTCAACGGCGATGCGCAGGTTTTGGACCGCGAAACGATGTGGCGCACCAAGATGCAGGCGCTGTGGATCATCTACAAAGCAGGTCTTTCCGCACAGCGTCAAGCTGAGTTCGACCAGTATCTCGCCGAAGTGGGCGATGAGATCGAATCCTATGCCACGTGGTGCCTGTGCTACGACAAGTGGGGCGCCTCCAATGGCGGCGACAACGATTGGGTACGTAAGTACAATCGTGATTCCGAAGAGGTCGCGCAGCTTCGCGCGCAGTATCCTGACACGCTCGAATTCTACCGTTGGCTCGAATGGGTCGCCACCGAGCAGCTGCATGCGGCCCAGCAGGCGGCGCGTGACGCCGGCATGAAGATTGGCATCGTCGCCGACATGGCGGTGGGTGTGCACCCGGCCGGTTCCGACGTGTGGTGGAATCCTGAGCGTTTCGCCAAGGGTGCCACGGTCGGCGCCCCGCCAGACATGTTCAACCAGCAGGGTCAGGATTGGAGCCAGCCGCCGCTGAACCCGATTGCCCTTGATCAGACCGGTTACAAGGTGTACCGAGACATGGTGCATGGCATGTTCTCCAATGCGGGCGCGGTGCGTATCGACCATATTCTCGGCTTGTTCCGCTTGTGGTGGATTCCGGAAGGCAGGAAGGCCATGGACGGCACCTACGTGCATTACGATTCTGACATCATGCTCGGCATTCTCGCACTGGAAGCGTCTCGCGCCGGTGGCGTGGTCGTGGGCGAGGATCTTGGCGTGGTTCCGGCTTATGTGTCCAAATCGCTGTCCGAGCACGGCATTCTCGGTTGCGCAGTGGAATGGTTCGAACAGTTCGACGGTGTGTTCCGCGCACCGAAGGATTGGCGTCCGTATGCGCTGGCTTCCGTCAACACGCACGATTTGCCTCCGGCGGCAGGCTACTTGGAGTATGGGCATGTCAAGCTGCGCGAGCAGTTGGGATTGTTGTCCGGTCCGGTCGAGGAATTCAAGAAGTCCGCGGAAGCCGAGCATAACGCCATGCTGAACATGCTTGTCAAGGAAGGCTATCTTGACGCTGACGTGCTGGAAGATGAGCTTGCCAACGAAAACGAGATCATCGACGCCCTGTATCGCGGTCTTAAGGGGTCGCCATGCAAGCTGATGGCAGCATCCATTGTCGATGCGGTCGGTGAAAAGCGCACGCAGAACCAGCCGGGAACCTGCAACGAGTACCCGAATTGGCGTATTCCTTTGGCTGACGGCGATGGCAATGTCGTGCCTCTGGAAGAGTTGTTCGGCAATACTCGACTGCAGGAGATCGCGGCGATTATGCGCGGCTGATCGCGTTTGGCATCAGATATTAGATATATAAAACCGGTGATATGAAACGGAACGTCCGTTTGCGTGTCGCCGGTTTTTGTTGCTGTGAAAAAAAGTTATTTTACGTTGATTTCGCTATACGATGTGTCGCAAATGTCAAGGCTGGCGATATACTAGTAGATTGTTGTGTTTCCCTACGGGGTCCTTCAAAGCGCTTTTCCCACTCGCCATCGAGGACTTTCAGGGAGCCCACGGATAATGAGACCTGAAAACGGCATCATTCCGCGCCTAACCAACGCATTGATGTTGATGGAAGGTCCGGAACACAATATATAGAAAAGGTACATCGTGAAAACTTTCACTCCGAAGCCAGCTGATCTGACTCACGACTGGTACGTCATCGACGCCACCGACGTGGTGCTCGGCCGTCTCGCTTCCCAGGCAGCCATCCTGCTGCGTGGCAAGAACAAGCCGACCTACGCGCCTCACGCCGATTCCGGTAACCACGTGATCATCATCAATGCCGACAAGATCGCTCTGACCGGCAACAAGATGGGCAAGGAACTGTACTCGCACTCCGGTCGTCCCGGTGGCCTGCGTCGCGATAGCTACGGCAAGCTGCTCAAGACCAACCCTGAGCGCATCATCAAGTCCGCTATCAAGGGCATGCTGCCGAAGAATCGTCTGGCCAAGGTCCAGCTGGATCGCCTCCACATCATCTGTGGCACCGAGCATCCGTACGCTGGCCAGAAGCCGCAGGTTTTCGAGATCGCTCAGGTCTCGCAGCAGGCTAAGTGAACCGAAGGGAGATAAGAAACATGGCTGAAAACACCAACAACTCCGCGGTTCTCGAGACCGAAGAGGAGCTCACCTCGTACACCACCGAGACCAACGCTGGCGCTGGCACCGGCACCTCCGCGATTGAGCCGGGCTACGGCACCGGTCGTCGCAAGGAAGCCGTCGCTCGTGTTCGCCTGGTTCCGGGCACCGGCAAGTGGACCATCAACGGTCGCACCCTGGAAGAGTACTTCCCGGCCAAGCTGCTGCAGCGTGAGGTCAACTCCCCGATCGTGCTTCTCAAGCTCGAAGGCAAGTTCGACGCTATCGTCCTCGTTGACGGTGGCGGCACCACCGGCCAGGCTGGCGCAATCCGTCTGGGCGTTGCCCGCGCTCTGAACGCCATCGATCGTGATGCGAACCGCGCAGCCCTGAAGAAGGCTGGCTTCCTGACCCGCGACGCTCGCGTCGTGGAACGCAAGAAGGCCGGTCTGCACAAGGCTCGTCGCGCTCCGCAGTTCTCGAAGCGCTAAAGCTTTACGGCTTATACGAAACCCCTCGGAAATTCGTTTTCCGAGGGGTTTCTTGGTATTCGAACGATTCAGGCAGAGCTTGATGGAATCAGGCGGTCGGCATCTGCCTCATCGCACTGATGCTCAACGTCGGGAGCGTCCACAATGTCGGATCGTCTTCCGACAATCCATCGTCGGCAGATTGCAGATTTGCTTCATTGTCTTGCATCTGCCAGTACATCATATTGATGCGGTGCAGATGATTGCGCAGTCTACCTGCCGGCTTGTTTTCCGACTCTGCGTCGAATTCTGATACCCGTTCGATGGACGTTCCCAAACCGGGATATTCGCCGACGATCTCCGATGAAGACCAGACCATCTCCCATTCAATGCCTTTCGGAAGATGGAAACGTGTGACTTCGTCGGAACCGTTGATCAGAATTAGCAGGCTCGGCTCGTCGGGGGAGAGCAGTTGCATGGCGAACGAACGTACGGCAGGATTCGTCCAATCCGAATCGTCCGGCATCTGCCCGTTCGGAAGATACCAATGCACGCGATCGGATTTCTTCAGCAAACCGATTTTGCTCAGGCGCGTGAAGAAATCCTCATGACTGTACAAATCGTGGGATTTTCGCAACGTGATTAAACGTGACGTTAGATTGAATTGCTTCAATTCCGGCGTTTGCTCGGTGCTGTACAGCCAATCCCAATCAAGCCATGTAGTGTCATTGTCTTGCGTGTAGGCGTTGTTGTTGCCGTTTTGCGAATTGCCGAATTCGTCACCGGCGAGCAGCATTGGTGTGCCCAACGACAGTAAGAGCGTGCCCAGCAGGTTCATGGTGGCACGCTGGCGTTGCTGCACGATGATTGGGTCGCTGCTGGGGCCCTCATACCCGAAATTGACGGAATGGTTGTCGTTTGTTCCGTCGTGGTTGTTTTCGCCGTTGGCTTCGTTGTGTTTGCTCTTGTACATGGTCAGGTCGGCGGTGGTGAAGCCGTCGTGGCAGGCCACATAGTTCACGGAGGCGGTCGAACCGCGGCCGGGGTCGGTGGCGAACAGGTCGGAAGATCCGCATAGGCGTGTGGCCATGTCTTGCATGGTCATTTCGCCGTATTCGCCGCCGCGTGTGCGATCCACGTCGGTCAGCCAGAATTTGCGCGTGCAATCGCGGAAACGGTCGTTCCATTCCGCGAAAGGAATGCCGAATTCGCCGGTGCGCCAGCCGTTCGGGCCGCAATCCCATGGTTCCATGATCATTTTGAGATTGCCGAGCAGCATGTCGGATCGCAAAGCGTACAGGAACGGGTGGTAGCGGGTGAATTCACCGTCGAGACGTGCCAGCGTCGCCGCAAGATCGAATCGGAATCCGTCGATACCAATGCGTTTGGCCCAATAGCGCAACGAATCCACGGCGAACATGGTGACGTGCGTGTTGGTGAAATCAAGCGTGTTGCCGCAACCGGTGGTGTCGTACAGGCGGCTGATCTTGTCTTTGGTGCGTCGGTAGTACGAGAGATTGTCAAGGCCTCGCCAGCAAATGGTCGGGCCTTCGGGGCCTGATTCGCAGGTGTGGTTGTAAACCACATCCATAATCACTTCAAAGCCGGCCTCGTGCAATGCTCGCACCATGTCGATGACTTCTTGCCGTACTGCGGCCGCGCCTGCCTCTTGCGAGCGTTTGGTGGCATATGAGGATTCGGGGGCGAAATATCCGAGCGTGGAGTATCCCCAGTAGTTGGTGCGTCCTCGTTCCTGCAGGAAGAGTTCCGCTTGTTTGGCTTGGATCGGCAGCAGTTCGATGGAGGTAACGCCCAGATCCTGCAGGTATGAGAGCGTGGCCGGGTGTGCGAGGCCCGCGTAGGTGCCGCGAAGTTCTTTGGGCAGCCATGGCGCGTTGGCGGTGAAGCCTTTGACATGCAGCTCGTAGATAACCGTTTTGCTCCACGGAACGTGTGGATGCGAGGGCTCTCCTACGTGTTTGTCGATGGCGCGGTCGTCTATGGCTACGGAAACGGGCATGCGCCCTACCGAGTCGATGGTGCTCATCGGTCCGAAGGGGGAGCCTTTGACCTTGCCGTTGACGATTTCGCATTCGTAGGCGAATGCGCCTGGATCGAGTTTCATCGATCCTTCGATGCCTTTGGCGTATGGGTCAAGCAGCAGCTTGTAGGGGTTGAAACTCACGCCATGATTGGGATCCCATGGGCCGTTGACGCGGTATCCGTATTGCATGCCGTCCCATGCTTGTGGCACGTGCACGTACCACAGTCCGTAGTTGGGACCGTCCATGCGGAACAGTGTTTCGCGAAGATTGAGCGAGGGAATGCGTCTGGTGCAGATGCGCTGTTTTTTGGCCTGATCGATAAACGTGAGTCCGGGTTCGTTGAACAGCCGTGCGGCGTCGGCATAGAAGGCGCTCGGTTGGTCAAGTGGTTCAAGTACGCAAAACCACACTTGGTCTGCTGTTTCTGAGCGGACAACGGCGTCCGCGCCACCATCGTCGGTGAAATAGAGACCTGGTCGGGTTGCGTAGCGGTGCAAAGGTGGGTTCTTCATAACCTCATTCTAAACACTTTGAAATTATCTGTTGACTTGCTATGTCGAGGCTGTCGACGCTCGTGCCGGTCTGATCCAGCCGTGAGCTTGGACTCGAGCAGGTGCAGGACTTCCTCGACGGCAAAATCGCCGCCGCTTCCAAGGCTGTCGTCAAAATCGGTGCCAGACACTGTCTATTCGTCCTGAACAGCTTGGAATTAGCGAAAAAGTATCACGACATGACGGCAAATGCGCCGCCGACATCGCCGCATAGCGCATATCCTAATCACAAAAGGGAAAAATCAATCGTATTCATCGTTATCAGGAGGTAATTTTATGACGAAAGCAATGTCTGAATTCACTACCGATCTGCAGCATTCCGGTATGCCGGCGAAGGATCTCGACGAAACCATCGAATTCTATACGAAGAAGCTTGGTTTCGAACTGGCCGGACTGTTTCATAACGGCGAAAATCGTTGTGCATTCCTGCGTTACGGCCATCTAACCATCGAAACGTGGGAGGGGGATCCGGCTCCGCTGACCACTGGTGCCATCAATCATTGGGCATTCGACACTCCCGACATCGAAGCTGCATTCGAAAACGCGAAGGAACTCGGGCTGAATTTCAAAGATAACGAAATCCAGCATATCGACAGCTTCTGGGAGCATGGCATCCGCTACTTCAACGTGTACGGACCGAACGGCGAAACCATTGAATTCTGTCAGATTGTCAAATAACTATCGTTAGATGATTGCTGTCAAATAATCGTTGAAAACAAATACAACAAGCGATACAGACGGAAGCAAACAAAGAAGCGTGCGCTGAACCTTATATACGGGTTCGGAACACGCTTCTTTTGTTATGCAATCGATGCGACTGATGCGATTAATATGTGCGCAAAAGCGGTCACATATCGCATAGTTCGCGTACGTACGGCTCCACAAAACGCAGAGCCGCGCCGATAATGTCTTGATGGTCGAGCGCCATTCCCTTGCGCAGGGTGAAATCCGTGGTGTCGAATGGCGTGTGTTCCACCACGCGTTCGCGTAGTCCGGCCATGTCGTCATCATCGAGATATTGTGCTGCCTCACCGCTGATGATCACGTCACCGGCCAGTACCGAGCGAATATTCGTTACCGCTAGCGCCACATAATCCAGCCATTGCGAGAATCGTTTGCGATGCTCCTGCTCGCCTTGTTCCAACACCGAGAAGAAGCCGGGCAGGCTTTCGCCGTCTTCCATCAGCGTTTCCGGCGAGCAATACGTATCCATGCAGCCCTGTTGCCCGCAGTAGCAGGTGTTGCCTCCTGGAATCAGCGTCATATGTTCGATTGAGCCATTGCATTGGTTGGGCCCTTGGTAGAGCGATCCGTCTACGATGACCGCGCCTCTGGGACGTCGCTCGAGGTAGATGCAGACGGCATCCTTCAGATTGTGGTCGAACCAGAGTTCCGCCATGGCAGAAGCGTCGGAATCGTGAATCATCAGCGACGGATAGTTGAGGCCGTGGCTGAGTTCGCTGAGTTTCAGGCCGGTGTTGTTCATGATTTTGCCGAAGGTGATCGACTGTCCGTCTGCCGATACGATGCCTTGCATGCAGAAGGCCACGCCTAGCACCGTGCTGCCTTGTTTCGCCAGTTCCTGCGCGAAACCGTTGATGATGTCGTTCATGCGCTGGTAGTAGGCGTCGTTGTTGCGATAGGGGAGTGTGCGCTGTCTGGTGGCCACGGATTTGCCGTTCAGATCAATGGCGATGGCCGTGATTCGTGTGGTTTGGATTCGCACGCCGATAGCCACGCTGGAGTGTGCCGCGAATTCGTAGATTTGCGCTTTGCGTCCACCGGTGGATTGCTGCATCTCGCCTTTGACGATGAGCCCGTCGGCCTCCATGGCGCGCAGATTCTGCGTGATGGTTGGTAGGCTGAGCCCTAATTCGTGTTCGAACATCTGCTTGGTGGCTGAACCTTGAGTGTAGATGAACGCGGTCATGGCCTTGAGATTGGCTTCTTTGACTGATAGGGCGGATTGGGCTTTCACTGGTTGATCCTTCCTGCGCAACTTCTTTTCCAAGACTACTTCATAAAAGTCCTTTCCTTATGTCTCGTGTTGGTCTGAGATATCAGGTATTGCAAAAAAGTATCAAAAACAGCTGTGTATAAAGGATTTTCTGCCACTTTTCTGCGTCGAAAATATATTTATCAACAAAAAAGTTGAGACGGTGACAACGACGTTCTACCAAGAAAAGAGACATGTTATGAAGATAGGTCTGCCGCGCACGCTATTGGCCGGCTTGGTCGCCATAGCGGTGTTCATGACCGGCGATGGCTTTGAATTGACTTTTTTGTCCAAATACATCGTGGACCAGGGATTCAGCTCTTCGCAATCGTCGCTGATGTTCACCATGTACGGGCTGGTGGCTGCGCTTGCCGGCTGGGCGTCCGGTGTGCTAGCTGAAATGTTCGGTGCCAAACGCATCATGCTTATCGGCGCGAGCGCCTGGGTCGTTTTGCACCTGCTGTTCGTTGGTGTGGCGCTGCCGAGCGGCGTCTATCCGCTGATGTTAGGCGTGTATGCGTTGCGGGGTGTTGGTTACCCGCTGTTCATCTACTCGTTCGTGGTGTTGATGGCGCAAACCATCGATCCTGCCAAGCTCGCGTCGGCCATGGGGTGGTTTTGGGCCGCCTACTCGTTCGGCATCGGCGTGTTTGGCGCATATTTGCCGAGTTTCACCATTCCGATGGTGGGCGAGTACTATTCGCTGTGGCTTTCGTTGCCGTTTTCTATAGCTGGACTGCTGATTTGCCTGCTGATGGTGCCGAAAAGCAAGGGTTCTGGCACCTCTTCCATGAGCAATGCAGACAAGCTGCGCGAGCTTAGTCGAGGAGTCACCATTCTGGTGCATAATCGCCAAATCGCTTTGGCTGCGGTGGTGCGTGTGATCTGCAATCTGACGTTGTATGGCTTTCCCGTCATCATGCCACTCTACTTGGCCACTACCAACAATGGCGGCGGCGCTTGGTTTAAGGTTTCGCAATGGAGTCAGATTTGGGGATTCCAGTTTGTGGTCACCATTTTCGGCAATGTGTTCTGGGGTCGTATGGGCGATTCGCATGGTTGGATGCGGCAAATGCGCTGGTTTGGCTGCTGGTTCTGTGTGATCGGCACGCTGGGCATGTATTACATTCCGCAGTTTTTCGGGGCGAATATGGTGCTTATGTGTGCTGATGCGGTTGTTCTTGGATTGGGAATTTCCGCTTTCGTTCCTATGGGAGCCGTGTTTCCCGCGTTGGCGTTGGAACATAAGGGTGCTGCGATTTCCGCGCATAATTTCGCTTCCGGCCTGGCTACGTTTTTCGGTCCGCTGATTGCGACGGTGCTGGTTTCCACTATCGGATTCGGCGGCGTGTGCTGGACGTATGCGATCTGCTATGCGATCGGATCGTTGGTCACGTTCGGCATTCATCCTCATCAACCCGGATTTGACGATCGCGGCCATCGCATTGCCGCGATCGAGCGTAACTAATCGCAATTGAATATCAATTGCTCGATCATCATTTTTCTCAAAAAACATCATTATCCACAAAGGAGAATAATCATGAAGGCAGTCGTTCTCGAAGAGCAGGGCGTCATCAATGTGCGTGAGGTGCCTGACGTCCCCGCACCTGGTCTAGGCGAGCTGAAGATCGCGCCGCATACCGTTGGTGTGTGCGGTTCCGACCTGCACTATTACACTCATGGTCGCGTGGGCAAATATGTGGTGGAGCAGCCGATGATTCTCGGTCATGAGGCTTCCGGCACGGTGGTTGAGGTCGGTCCTGGCGTCGAAGGCTTCAAAGTGGGCGATCGTGTGGCCATGGAGCCCGGCATTCCGGATATGAGTTCGCGTGCCAGCAAACTGGGCATGTATAACGTCGATCCTGCGGTGCGTTTCTTTGCCACTCCGCCGATTGATGGCTGCCTGTGCGAAACGGTGAACCATCCTGCGGCGTTCACCTACAAGCTGCCCGACAATGTGAGCTTCGGTGAGGGTGCGCTGCTTGAACCGTTGGCTGTGGGCATGTGGTCCGCCACCAAGGCTCGTATCAAGCCGGGCGATGTCTGCGTGGTCACCGGATCGGGTACGGTCGGCATGCTGACCGCGTCGTGCGCGTTGGCAGGTGGCGCTTCCAAGGTGCTGATTTCTGATGTGTCGGCAATCAAATTGGCGATTGCGGCTCAGATTCCAGGTATTATTCCGGTGGATCTCACCAAAGAGGATCTGGTGGAGCGCGTCCGTGAGGAAACGGGGGGTTGGGGTGCTGATGTGGCTTTCGAGTGCTCGGGCTCGCCGAAGTCATACGAGACATTCTGGAAGCTGATTGCTCCCGGTGGCGCTGCCGTTATCGTTGGCATTCCGGTCAGTCCGGTGGCTATCGACATTACGGAACTGCAGGCTACCGAGGTGCGCATCGAAAATATCTTCCGTTATGCCAATGTGTATCAGAAGGCCATTGACCTCGTGGCTAACGGTAAACTGAATCTGAAGCCATTCATCACCGACACCTATGCGATGGAGGATGCCAAGGCGGCGTTCGATCGCATGGCCGAGGGGCGTCCTGGAGATATTAAGCTGCAGATTACCGTGAATAACGACTGACGTTACGCACGTTACGGAACGACGAAAGGGGTCTAGGCCATGGGTGCTGTTGTACAAGTCAACGATAATCGGCATGGGAAGGCGGCTTTGGCTCAGACCTCTTTTGGTGGATTCGTGCCGAAAGGTGGAAGTTCGAACGATTCCGGCGTATTGGAGATCATTGTGCCGGACGCGCAGGCTTCGGTGCGTTGGGTGAAGCATGGCTACCCAAGCTCGTTGGCGAAATGGCATCATCATCCTCATATTGAAATTCATCTGATTCGGGAAGGTACCGGATTGATGATGGCGGGCAATGCCGTTGTTCCGTATGAGGCCGGGCAGGTTGCGCTGATTGGTTCGAATCTTCCGCATAATTGGGTGTCCGACATCGCTCCGGGGGAGCGGCTTCGTCAGCGTGATGTGGTGTGCCATGTGCGTCCGGAAACCATACGTCTGCTGATGTCTGGATTTCCGGAAACGTCTGGTTTTGCAATGGTGTTGAGGCGTGCGGGGCAGGCGTTGGTGCTGAGCGGTGAATCCGCTCGTCAGGCCGGTTCGATTCTGGAAAGCATGGAGGAACATAGTCTTGCTTGCCGTGTTAGTGATCTGATTCGTGTGTTGGACGTGTTCGCGCATGCCCCCGCAGATGAGTCCTATACAGTGGTTGCGTCCGGATACGATCCGGCTGTATGCAGTGGTGCGGAAAGTGTGGTCAACGATGCCATTGAGTACATTTCATCGCATCTGAGCGGTGAAATTAGCCTGGATTTGGCCGCTCATCAGGCCGGAATGAGTGTGTCGGCTTTCTCGCGTCTGTTCAAAAGGGCCGCAGGAATAAGGTTTTCGGATTTTGTTCGACGATTGCGTATCGGGCATGCGTGCAGATTGCTGACGACCACGAATCAAAGCGTCGCGTCGATTCGTCGTGCTTGCGGATATGGAAACGCTTCGAATTTCAATCGTCGCTTCTTTGAAGAAACGGGCGAAACTCCTACTGGCTGGCGGAAAAAATACATTGGACGGACAAGATAAGTAAATAAACTTTGTAAAAGTTTGATATGATTGATATCATATAGAAAATACTTTTATAAAAGATGAGGAGGTGAGACTTGAGAAAGTGTGTGTGATTTATGATAAAAAGCAACAAAAACGCTCAAAATGATGTTTTTAAAGCTTTTTCTCTTCACAAAAGAACGCAATCTAAACATTAAATGAACAGAATATAATATTTCTCTTGCGACACGACGCAGTGGAAAATCATATTGCATACTCACTAAAGTGTGTCCTAGGTCACAAAAGACCAGCAACGCGTCCATCCGCTTCGAGGTGGGTGGAATAACGGGAAACTACTTTGCAAACCCCCAAAGAATCGAGGAGGACTTCAAGTGGCAGACGCAAAGAAGGAAGAGCCGACCAAGCCGACTCCGGAAGAGAAGCTCGCCGCAGCCGAGGCTGAGGTCGACGCTCTGGTCAAGAAGGGCCTGAAGGCTCTTGACGATTTCGAAAAGCTCGATCAGAAGCAGGTTGACCGTATCGTCGCCAAGGCTTCCGTCGCAGCGCTGAACAAGCATCTGGTGCTCGCGAAGATGGCCGTCGATGAGACCGGCCGTGGTCTCGTCGAAGACAAGGCCACCAAGAACATCTTCGCCTGCGAGCACGTCACCCACTACATGGCCGGGCAGAAGACCGTCGGCCTGATCCGCGAGGACGAGGTCATGGGCATAGACGAGGTCGCCGAGCCGGTCGGCGTCGTCGCCGGTGTCACCCCGGTCACCAACCCGACCTCCACCGCCATCTTCAAGTCGCTGCTGGCACTCAAGACCCGCTGTCCGATCGTGTTCGGCTTCCACCCGGGCGCCCAGAAGTCGTCCGTGGCCGCCGCGAAGATCGTCCGCGACGCCGCGATCGAAGCAGGCGCACCCGAGAACTGCGTGCAGTGGATCGAACACCCGTCCATCGAGGCGACCGGCGCGCTGATGAAGCACCCGGGCGTCGCCACCATCCTGGCCACCGGCGGCCCCGGCATGGTCAAGGCCGCGTACTCCTCCGGCAAGCCCGCCCTCGGCGTGGGTGCCGGCAACGCCCCGGCCTACGTTGACACCGATGTTGACATCGTGCGCGCCGCCAACGATCTGGTGCTCTCCAAGCACTTCGATTACGGCATGATCTGCGCCACCGAGCAGGCCATCATTGCCGACAAGGAAGTCTACGCTCCGCTGATCAAGGAACTCAAGCGTCGCAAGGCCTACTTCGTGAACGACGAAGAGAAGGCCAAGCTCGAGCAGTACATGTTCGGCTGCACCGCATACTCTGGACAGACCCCGAAGCTCAACTCTGTGGTGCCGGGCAAGTCCCCGCAGTACATCGCCAAGGCCGCAGGCTTTGAGATTCCGGAAGACGCCACCATTCTTGCCGCCGAGTGCAAGGAAATCGGCGAAAACGAGCCGCTGACCATGGAGAAGCTCGCTCCGGTCCAGGCCGTGCTGAAGTCCGACAACAAGGAACAGGCCTTCGAAATGTGCGAAGCCATGCTCAAGCATGGTGCAGGCCACACCGCAGCCATCCATACCAACGATCAGGCTCTGGTCCGCGAATACGGCCAGCGCATGCACGCATGCCGCATCATCTGGAACTCTCCGAGCTCCCTCGGCGGCGTGGGCGATATCTACAACGCCATCGCACCGTCGCTGACCCTCGGCTGCGGCTCCTACGGTGGCAACTCCGTGTCCGGCAACGTCCAGGCAGTCAACCTTCTCAACATCAAGCGCATCGCTCGGAGGAACAACAACATGCAGTGGTTCAAGATTCCGGCCAAGACTTACTTCGAGCCGAACGCCATCAAGTACCTGCGCGACATGCACGGCATCGAGAAGGCCGTCATCGTGTGCGACAAGGTGATGGAGCAGCTCGGCATCGTCGACAAGGTCATCGACCAGCTGCGCGCCCGTGACAATCGCGTCACCTTCCGAATCATCGACTACGTCGAGCCGGAGCCCTCCGTCGAGACCGTCGAGCGCGGCGCCGAGATGATGCGCGAGGAGTTCGAGCCGGACACCATCATCGCAGTCGGCGGTGGTTCTCCGATGGACGCATCCAAGATCATGTGGCTGCTGTACGAGCACCCGGAAATTTCCTTCTCCGATGTGCGTGAGAAGTTCTTCGATATCCGCAAGCGCGCCTTCAAGATCCCGCCGCTGGGCAAGAAGGCCAAGCTCGTGTGCATCCCGACCTCTTCCGGCACTGGTTCCGAAGTCACGCCGTTTGCTGTGATCACCGACCATAAGACCGGCTACAAGTACCCGATCACCGATTACGCGCTGACACCGTCCGTCGCCATCGTCGATCCGGTGCTGGCACGCACCCAGCCGCGCAAGCTCGCGTCCGATGCCGGTTTCGATGCCCTGACCCACTCCTTCGAGGCATACGTCTCCGTCTACGCCAACGATTTCACCGATGGCATGGCGCTGCACGCAGCCAAGCTGATTTGGGACAACCTCGCCGAGTCCGTCAACGGCGAGCCGGGCGAAGACAAGATCAAGGCCCAGGAGAAGATGCATAACGCCGCCACCATGGCCGGCATGGCATTCGGCTCCGCATTCCTTGGCATGTGCCACGGCATGGCCCACACCATCGGTGCTTTGTGCCACGTTGCCCACGGTCGTACCAACTCCATCCTGCTGCCGTACGTGATCCGCTACAACGGTGCCGTCCCGGAGGAGCCGACCAGCTGGCCGAAGTACAACAAGTACGTCGCCGACAAGCGCTACCAGGACATCGCCCGCATCATCGGCATCGACCCGGGCAAGACCCCGGCCGAAGGCGTCGAGAACCTGGCGAAGGCCGTCGAGGACTACCGCGACAACAAGCTCGGCATGAACAAGAGCTTCCAGGAGTGCGGTGTGGACGAGGACTATTTCTGGTCCGTCCTTGACCAGATCGGCATGCGTGCCTACGAAGATCAGTGCGCTCCGGCAAATCCGCGTATCCCGCAGATCGAGGATATGAAGGATATCGCCATTGCCGCCTACTACGGCGTCAGCCAGGCGGAAGGCCACAAGCTGCGCGTCCAGCGTCAGGGTGAGGCCGCCACGGAAGAGGCTTCCGAGCGCGCATGAGTCACCTCGCATATGTAGGTCATCGATATTGATTTATATATA
>OFMR01000721.1_pt1 | contig 18692 bp, 18 predicted proteins | sample 1541931 | NCBI WGS metagenome assembly OFMR01 (sample SAMN04209224, study PRJEB22552) | human gut metagenome | biome: gut; material: feces | host: Homo sapiens | place: USA: Oklahoma | reverse complement strand
TCATCGAAAACCCTTGATTTTAAAGGAAAAATCGGAGTAACAGGATTTGAACCTGCGACCTCTCGGCCCCCAGCCGAGCGCGCTACCAAGCTACGCCATACTCCGATGTTCATAACTATTATAGTATAACAGAAAAGAGGCTGTTTGAAAAGCCCCGATTTTGTTTTTTTAATGTATACCGCAATGAGGAGTTTTTCAGATGATCAATAAAAAGACAGGCAGCAAAACAGATAAGAAAAGGATCGTAAGTTTTGATCTGGATATGACACTTTTAGATCAGGCTACATGGAAGATACCGGACAGTGCCATAGAAGCGGTGGAGATGCTGCGAAAAGACAGTATTATCGTCATCGCCAGCGGCAGAAATATGGATGGAATGGTCAGTGTGGGCTACAAAGAACAGATAAGGCCAGATGCAGTGATCCATATGAATGGAACCCGTGTGGTTGCCGGGGATGAATTGTTATATGAGCATTTTATGGATAAAGAGCTTTTAAAACGCCTGCTTTCCTATGGGGAAGAAAGGGAAATTGCCGTGGGGCTGACAATCAATGATAAGGATTACTTTGTGAATCCGGCCGAGGTCGAACGGATCGACAAGATCCGCTGGGGAGAGAGCATGCGTAATTTTCAGGATCCCTGGAAAATGCTGGAACTGCCGGTACGCACGTTAGCTTATATTGGAGAAGCTGGTCCGGTGTCTGATCTGGAGGCACATTTTCCGGAACTTAAATTTCCATTATTTTCCAGCCGGTTAGGGGCAGATATTATAGAAATACAAGCATCCAAGGCAAATGGACTGGTACGTTTATGTGAATACTATGGAATGGATATAAGCCAGACGGTGGCATTTGGAGACAGCATGAATGATTATGAGATCGTTCAGGCAGCCGGAACCGGGATCGCTATGGGAAATTCAGTCCAGAAGCTGAAAGATACGGCCGATTATGTGACAGATGATATTGCCCAGGATGGAGTCTGGAAGGCATGCAGACATTTTGGATGGATATAGATGAAAATATGCAGCCATGTGAGTACAGGAGAAGGAGATAGAATATGAATACAATGAATGGCGGATCATCGGAGAAAATGACCGTGGATCAGAAATTAGAATTGCTCAGAACAAAGATGAAGGAACGTGGCATGGATGCCTATATGGTGCCTACTGCTGATTTTCATGAGTCTGAATATGTGGGAGATCATTTTAAATGCAGACAGTTCCTGACAGGTTTTACCGGTTCTGCGGGAATTGCAGTAGTGACCATGAAGGAAGCATGCCTGTGGGTAGATGGAAGATATTTTGTCCAGGCGGCAGTACAGCTTCAGGGAACTTCTGTAAAAATGATGAAAATGGGGCAGGAAGGTGTGCCTTCTGTAGCCGGATATCTGGAAGCAGAAGTGCCGGAAAATGGCTGTCTGGGCTTTGACGGAAGAGTAGTCAATGCATTGACCGGTATTGATCTGGAAAAGCGCCTGAAAGAAAAAAATGCAAGGATCCTTTGCAGTGATGATCTGGTGGGTGAAATCTGGGAAGACCGTCCGGCACTGTCCATGGAGCCGGCATGGGCATTACATGAGAAATATGCAGGAAAGACAGCAGAAGAAAAATTAAAAGAGCTTCGTGCAAAAATGAAGAAGGAGCATACGGATATGTATGTCCTGACATCGCTGGATGATATTGCATGGCTGTTAAATATCAGGGGAAATGATATTGCTTATAATCCGGTAGTGCTTTCCTACGTGATCGTAACAGAGGATAAATTGTATCTGTTTGTAAATGAAAAAGTGCTTCACGGAGAAGCATATCCATATATGGATAATTATCATGATATGGATATTGTTAGATATCTGAAAAATTTAGGAACAGAAATACTGCCTTATGATGATATCTATAAAATGGCAACAGATATTACCGGACATAAGATTCTTATGGAGAAGCAGCATATCAATTATGCGTTGTATAACGTGCTAAAGGATAAGAATGAACTGGTTGATAAGATGAATCCCACTTCTGATGCGAAAGCAGTAAAGAATGAGGTTGAGATTGAAAATGAGAAGAAAGCTCATATTAAGGACGGTGTAGCTGTTACCCGTTTTATCTACTGGTTAAAGCACCATATTGGAAAAGAACGTCTTACAGAGCTGGGTGTCCAGGATAAGTTAGAGGAATTCAGGAAGGAGCAGGAAGGCTATATTGAGCCAAGCTTTGCTACAATCTCTGCTTATGGGGCGAATGCGGCTATGTGTCACTATTCTGCAACAAAGGAAAGTGATACGGTACTGGAAGATCATGGATTTTATCTGGTAGATTCCGGTGGCCAGTATTATGAGGGAACTACAGATATTACCCGTACCATTGCGTTAGGAGAGCTGACAGAGGAAGAAAAAGAGCATTTTACGCTGGTCCTTATAAGCATGCTGCGATTAAAAGAAGTGAAATTTTTATATGGGTGCAGAGGCTTAAGCCTTGATTATGTGGCAAGAGAGCCATTTTGGAGCAGGGGACTGAATTTTGACCATGGAACTGGTCATGGTGTGGGTTATCTGTTAAATGTTCACGAAAGACCAAATGGCATCCGCTTCCGTATGGTGCCGGAGCGGCATGATAATGGTGTTCTGGAAGCTGGAATGATCACTTCTGATGAGCCAGGACTTTATATTGAAGGAAGCCATGGAATCCGTACAGAGAACCTGATCCTTTGCGTAAAGGATGAGAAGAACCAGTATGGCCAGTTTATGAAGTTTGAGTTCCTTACCTTTGTGCCGGTTGATAAGGATGCGGTAGTGAAGGAGCTGATGACAGAGAGAGATATTGCTCTTTTTAACGCATATCACAAAGAGGTGTTTGAGAAGATCAGTCCGTATATGGATGACCAGGAGAAAGAGTGGTTAAGAAAGGCAACGGCCCCGATCTAAGGGACCGTTGCGGCCAGCTTCAGGTATCTGTGCAGGTTGGAAATGCATTAAAGATGTATCTGCTAAGTTTGCTGGACTATTCTGCGTATGGAAGATCTACCATGGTATAGTCATGGTGGATAGCAGGGAGGATCTTGTTTAACAGGTCTTCTGTGCGGAATTTCAGGCTGGAGGTGTTGATGCATGGATGACATCCGAAGTAAGGATGATTCTTTAGGATATCTTTATCTATGAGCAGCCGGACTTTGTTTTCTGGGTCGTTCATCAGACCGAGAACACTGACAGAACCGGGAGTGATGTTAAGGTACTGTTCCATAAATTCCGGTTCGGCAAAGGAAAGACGGGCGCTGCCGATCTGCTTGGAGAGAGCGGCTGTTTTGAACTTTTTGCTGCCTGGAAGGATCAGCAGATAGAAGGCAGTTTTCTGGGTATTGCGAAGAAACAGGTTTTTGCAGATTTCAATGCCTAAAAGATTACCTACTTCCTGGCATGCTTCCATAGTGGGAAGTGTGTCATGGTCTGCACGGGCATAGGCGATTCCAAGGGAGTCTAACAGGTCATAGGTGCGTATCTCCTTTGGAAGACGGCTGGTAGTATCTGCCGGGCGGCCAGTGTATATAGTATGGTCAATATAGTAAGAAACATGATCTTGTGATGTGGATGTTTCGCTCATAAATGTCACCTCGTTGTTTTAGGATGTTTGGATGTTAATAAGTACGATTATAAGAGCGAAGAAATAAATTGTCGATAGAATATGAATAAAAAAGGTGTAAAAATGCAGGAAAAAAACGTGCAGGGAAAGAAAAAACAGGAAAAGAAAGTTCAAGGGAATAAATCCCAGGAAAATAGAATACAGGGAAAACGAGTACAGGAAGGAAAAAAACAGGGAAGCCCCAAAAGGGAAAATAAAAGACCGGAAAGCAGAGCTGTGAAAGGGGTAAAGCCAGAGCAGAAGCAAAGGCCAGAGCAGAAGCAGAAGGCGGCAAAGTTTGGAAAGCCGGTTCTGAAACAGCAGTCTGGCCAGAACGTGGAAAAGGGAAAGAAGAACGCTAAAAAGAGCATGTGTCCTGTTATGCGTCAGTGTGGCGGATGTCAGATGCTGGATATGCCTTATGCAGAGCAGTTAAAGACGAAAAGAAAGCGTCTGGAAACATTGTTGAAGGGAATCTGTCCTGTAAAAGACATGATAGGAATGGAAGATCCGTTTTATTATAGAAACAAAGTTCATGCTGTATTTGACAGGGATAGAAGGGGCAATATTATTTCCGGTATTTATCAGGAAAATACCCATAATGTAGTACCTGTGGAGAAGTGCATGATCGAGGACCAGAAGGCAGATGAGATCATTGGCACTATTCGCGGTATGTTAAAGTCCTTTAAGATCCGTACATTTGATGAAGATACTGGTTATGGCTTGCTGCGCCATGTGCTGATCCGCAGAGGCTTTGAAAGTGGGGAGATCATGGTGGTACTGGTAACAGCTTCCCCTGTATTTCCGTCAAAGAATAATTTCGTAAAGGCATTAAGAGAGAAACATCCGGAGATCACCACCATTGTCCAGAATATCAATGGACGGGGAACCAGCATGGTACTGGGGGAAAAGGAGCATGTGCTGTATGGAAAAGGATATATTGTGGATACGCTGTGCGGCTGTAGCTTCCGTATTTCTTCCCGTTCTTTCTATCAGGTAAATCCGGTCCAGACGGAGAAATTGTATACAAAGGCTCTGGAGCTGGCTGGACTGACTGGAAAAGAGACGGTTGTGGATGCGTATTGTGGTATAGGAACTATTGGTATTATTGCAAGCAAAAAGGCCGGAAATGTGATCGGCGTGGAATTAAACCAGGATGCAGTCCGGGATGCCATCAACAACGCCAAAATGGACCAGATATCCAATATCCGTTTCTTCTGCAATGATGCCGGCCGTTTCCTGGTCAATATGGCAGAGGCTGGTGAAAAAGCCGACGTAGTCATCATGGATCCCCCGAGAAGCGGAAGTACCGAAGAGTTCATGGATTCCATTGCAAAGATGGGAGCGAAAAAAGTAGTTTATGTTTCCTGCAACCCAGAGACATTGGCAAGAGATCTGGCTTATATGAAGAAGCTGGGGTATAAGGCGAAGGAAGCAGTAGGATTTGATATGTTTCCGGCGACGACGCATGTGGAGACGGTTGTTTTACTTTCCAAGGGAAAAATCGACTCGAAGAAGGTGCGGGTGGAGTTCTCGCTGGAAGATATGGATATGTCCGGCTTCCAGAAGGGCGCGACTTATGAGAAGATCAAGGCGTATGTGTTGGAGCATACCGGTTTGAAGGTATCTTCCCTGTACATCTCACAGATAAAGCGCAAGTGCGGGCTGGATGTGGGGCAAAATTATAACCTGTCAAAGAAGGAAGATGCCAAAGTGCCAAAATGTCCGCCGGAGAAGGAAGCGGCGATCAGGGATGCGTTGAAATATTTTCAGATGATTTAAGAGTCTATTGAGCAAAAAAGCAGTAAATCAATTTCAGATTTACTGCTTTTGCTGGCCGGGCCGGTGAGCTACGAGCATTCATGACTTTTTGATAACTTGTTCCATGCTGATATATTAAGCGGAAAGTTGTGGCTCTGTATTTTCAGAGGGAAACGAATGCTCCTTGAATATATCCCACAAAATATGCCATTGCTATACTCAGTGCAATGCAACATATACATAGTATTTCAGCAATTACCTTTTTTTCGGTTATTTCATTTATGGACTTTCCGTAATCAATAGTAGACCATACCATTGAAAGCAAAAATAGAATTGAAATCCATTGAGTATGAAATGATAGTCCCATGCTAACAAATACATAGTTTGAGATGATGTAAAAAGCGCTTCTGACTACAACTTCTGTCACTTTTACAATCCGATTTCTCATAGAATTCCCCCTCTCTGATAATACTGTGGGCGGCAGCACTCCTTGCTGTCGCCCCTTGATTGCCTATCTGCAAAGGCGGGCGGGGCTGTCAACGGCGGCGCTTGCGCCGTTCATCTTGACCGTTGACTGGCTCGGCTGGCTTTGCTATTCCGTGATCTCTTTCAGTTATTGTCAAAGGAAATGTAGATAGTTAGACTATTGGGTATGTAGCTGATACTTAACCACTTTTCGTCGTTTGATAAAAGTGTCCCGATAGAAACATAGTTTTCTCCCTCGATTTCCTCTGACACATTTTCAATTACGGAAAAGCCTTCTTGGTTCAAAAGCTCCATATACTCGTTATAGTCGTTTTCGCTAATACCGGTAAGGTTGATATTACAATTCTCATGTTCTGTATCAAGTGTAGCCCATGCAACCGTACCAGGCGCAACAGGAAGCCCCTCTGTGTACTCATTCTCAGGCCAAACACCCTCGTCCAATTTTGTAACACTATTAGATTGCGTATTGTTCTCATTGCTTGTCGGTGTAGATGAGGTATTTTGATTAGAACACGCAGCCAAAAAAATCATAATCATGATTGTGAATACAGAAATATATTTCTTCATTGGTTACCTCCTGTTTTTGTGTATGGTTCGGATAATTAACAAAAGAGCAATAGCTGTTGCTGCAAACCCAATAGCCAAAAGGATTTGCGAAATATCAAAGGCAAACGCGCCCTCAATCTGTATATTTGTTGTCGCGTCGGCTTGTCCGATTGCTCCTTCTGGTACTTTTCCTGATTGTGTAACAGCATATACCGAAAAGGCAGCAGCCGCGATAACAAGCGCAGCAAGAGTAGAAATGATACCGTTCCTTTTTTTCGATTTGGTGTTATCAATGCCAAACTGTTCTGCGGTGCTGTCTGCAAATTCTTTTGGCGTCCCCAAACGCTGGATAATCTGCTGCTCTGTTTCTCCATGCTCCATAGCAGACGCAAAAACTTCATTCAAGTCACGTACAACCTCTTTTTTCATTTTGCGTGGTAAAGATAGTTCCTTTTCAACCTGTTTGATATATTGTTCTTTCATTTGGATACCCTCGCTTGTTGATAACTTTCTATAAAGCCGTTTACGCAGTTTTCATAGCTTGACCAAAATAAGATTAGTTCATCAAGTACATTCCTGCCTTTATCCGTTAAAGAATAATACTTTTTTGAGCCGCCATTTGCCGCAGCCGGAGCCAATCGGCATTTGATTAGTTCTGCTTCCTGCAAACGATACAAAATGGGGTAAATGGTTCCCTCTTTCGCATATCCCAAAACAGACGCACTATTGTTCAATTCAGTTATAATTTCATATCCATAAGTTTCCTTGCGTCCGATTAGGCATAAAAGTATCATTTCCAGAGAGCCTTTTTTGAATTGCTGGACATATTTGTTATTCATATCGTCGCCTCTCTTTAGCTTTGCTATTTAGGTTAGCTAAGTAGCAACCATATTATATCTCTTCCGAAGTATCAGAGTCAATAGGCTTAACGAAAAAGTTACAAGATGTCTGTGTAAGGTAATGACAGAATAGCGGTGTGCTGGCGAACTATGCTTTATTTTGTTTTTTATCTAAATCATTCAATAGGGTGGTAGCATCCCTATTGGCAAGGAGATTCCAAAAGGGAACAGCGTTCTCCTTTGTCTGGGGTGTTCAGAGGGGATAGTGTTCCCCTTTGACCGGAAGAATCCAAAGAAACCGGCGGTTTCGTGGCACACGATTTTCCGTAGGAAAGTCTAGTGTGTTATACCTTTGTGGAGCAGATGGCAGCCGGAATTGTAGCACACCCTGAAAAGTGTGGCCACAGTTGCGGCGTTCTGGCGGGAAAGGTTGCCCCTTGCGGGGCAGCATAAGCGACAGAAAAAGGCTGGCAGGCGGTGCGGGCAAGCACTGTCTGTCAGCCGTGTCATTTGCGGAACAAAGGTATATCAAAGCCCCCGTCAGCCGCTGCTTCCCATCGTATCAGAACCACCACGGCAGCTTTCCGCGCAGGCTGTCCATCGCCTCGCCCTCCACCTTCTTTGTCCAGCTCTCGCTGAGATGGAAATGGAGCGCCGCGCCGATCAGCGGGTGCTCGATTCCATCGGTAAAGCCATAGCGGTACAGCAGATAGGTCTGCTCTCTGGCTGTCAGCTTGTCCAGCGCCGCATACAATTCTATCAGCTGCTCTTTTTGGATATAGATTTGCTCCGGCGTTTGGGTGTGAGGGTCGGCTATGGCTTCGATCCGCAGCATCCGTTCATCCTCTGAGAGAACGTCATCCAGATATACTCTCTGGAAGCCGGGGCCGTCTTTCTTATCCACCATCCGTTGCTCAAATAAACCGAGGGCGGCGCGGATGCAGTCCGTCATGGCGTTGCGGAGCGCCGGTGCTGCATAGGTCAGAAATTTCATGCCCCGTCCGGCATCAAACAAAGGGATCGCGTTCAGCAGGCCGATACTTCCCTCCTGCATCAAATCATCCAAATCAATTCCAATATCATTTTCATCCAGCCCCATGTTTCGGTATTGCTCCAGCGCAATTTTTCGGATGAATCCCAGATTCTTTTCCAGCAGAATGTCACGGGCAGCCGTATCCCCTTTCTGTGCCAGTCTGCACAGCTGCTCATTGCTCCGGGTCGGCATTTTGCTTCTCCTGCGCGTGGTCTAAGGTGGATTGGAGAAATTCCGTCAGCGCCTGACCGAACTTGTCTAATGCTTCCTTTTGCACACCGTCCATCCCCGCTGCGCTCTGGGTGACGGCGGCGGAAATCATTTCGGGCGTGATGGTCGGAGTATGAACATCCGCCCCTTTGGTGAGTTCGGTAAACATCTGCTGAGTGATGCCCTTGGTCAAGGACTGCGCTGCTGTGAAATCGTTGCCGATCTCTTTCTTCACTTCCCGCAGCGCCGCCATAAATGTGTTCTGTATCATCGTCAGGTCTGCCTGATATACGGGAACTTTCTGCCGGTTGACAGTTCTGGCCGCCTGCACCGCAGCGTCTGTTTTATTGTTTCGGCGCAGCATGGCGCTGAGAGTAGTAAGCATCTGGTTCTGTCCGGCGAAACCGGCGGCCAGCGTATCGTCAAAATATTGCTCAATCATATAGGTGACTTCTGCAAAGCGAGGGCTTTCCAAAAGGCGGTTGACGATCTCTGCATTGGCTTTTCCGGTGTACAGATTCCGCGCCGCCTGCACCGACAGGCCCAGTTCTTCAATATCAAAATTTGTCCGGTCGGGCGTGTTGACTTCCCCCAGCAGGAAATCTGTGGAGACTTCAAACACTTTCGCAATGCGGAGCAAATGTTCTGTGCTGATCTTATCAGTCTTACCGCTGACAAACCGGCTGATGGCGCTCTCGGTGCTGCCGATGCGGGTCGCCAGCTGTGCCTGGGTAATTTTATGTTCCTTCATAAGCTCCTGCATCCGCTGCCGGATATTGCCGGGCAGATAGGCTCCCTCCATGTGACGCACCTCTCTTCTGAAAACTCTCTTTATCCATTATACCTGATAAAACCAGCGCGGGCAAATGCTTTCCGCTGGCTTCGCCGCTCTGAGGTCTTGCATTTTTGCAAGATTTCAGGGCGGCGTTTTTTCATTTCTTGCACTTTTAGCGGATTTTTCGGTTTATAGGCTTTTTCCCCGTATATTCAGGCAGACGGGCAGATACCGTCAATAAATAATGGAGGACAAAGCCTATGAATTTATTTGAAACTGTAAAATCCGCTGTCACCGTGAAGCAGGCCGCCGAATACTACGGCTGTAAGGTCAACCGGGGCGATATGATCTGCTGCCCCTTCCACGATGACCGGCATCCCAGCATGAAGCTGAACAGGGATTATTTCTATTGCTTTGGCTGCGGGGCTACCGGGGATGTGATCGATTTTGTGGCGCGGCTGTTCGGCCTGAGCAGCTACGAGGCCGCAAAGAAGCTGGCCTATGACTTTGGCATCGACCCGGACAAGCCCCCGGCAGCGATGGCTTTGAAAAAGCCCTATCCGCTGGCGCGGGCTTTCCGCAACGATGAGATACACTGCCAGCGGGTGCTCTGCGATTATCTGCATCTGCTGGAACGCTGGAAGGTCGAATATGCCCCGCAATCGCCGGAGGATGAACTGGATGACCGCTTTGTGGAAGCCTGTCATATGATCGAGTATGTAAATGATTTGTTGGACGTTCTCATGTTTGCGGAACTGAAGCAGCGTGTGAAAGCGGTGGATATGCTGCTGAAGGACGGCACTATCACCGCGCTGGAGCAGCGGCTCAGACGTCTGGAAAAGGAGGTGCAGCACCGTGGCGAAGAACGAGCAATCGCGTGAGGCCAACCAGCCCATCTGGTTTGACGGCAAGAGTATCAATGAAGCCCTGTTTTGTGATGATTTTCTCGGCAGACACAAAATCATCTACACAAACGGGGCTTTTTTCACGCCTGATGGCCGCGTGACCGATGAGCTGCCACTGCGTGGAGAAATTTTTGAGGAACTGAAATGCTGTGCGGTCAGCAATATCCCCCGCAAAATCAGCAATATCGTGGAGCTGATGAAGCTGGCGGCGCTGGTAGAGGATTTCCCGCCGGAGGCTGACCGCATTCATCTGGCAAACGGCACGTTGTTTCTGGATGGCTCCTTTACGGAGGGAAAACCGGACATCGTGCGTTGCCGCCTGCCGGTGGCCTATAATCCCGATGCGCCCACGCCGACCCGCTGGCTGGCTTTTCTGGATGGGCTTCTTTACCCGGAGGACATTCCCACTTTGCAGGAATATATCGGCTACTGCCTGATCCCCAGCAACAAGGGACAGCGCATGATGGTCATTAAGGGCAATGGCGGCGAGGGTAAGAGCCAGATCGGCGCGGTGCTGTCCGCCCTGTTCGGCAGCAACATGAAGGACGGCAGCATCGGCAAAATTTCCGAGAACCGTTTTGCCCGCGCTGATCTGGAACACATTCTGCTGTGTGTCGATGATGATATGCGGATGGAGGCCCTGCGGCAGACCAACTATGTCAAATCCATCGTCACCGCACAGGGTAAAATGGATTTGGAGCGTAAAGGCAAGCAGAGCTATCAGGGATGGATGTGCGCCCGGCTGCTGGCATTCAGCAATGGCGACTTGCAGGCTCTCTTTGACCGCAGTGATGGCTTTTATCGGCGGCAGTTGGTGCTGACCGCCAAAGAGAAACCTGCCGACCGTGTGGATGATCCCGACCTGGCAGAGAAGATGAAGGCCGAGGTGGAGGGCATTCTGCTGTGGGCTTTTGCGGGATTGCAGCGGTTGGTAGCGAACAACTTCAAGTTCACCGAGAGCCAGCGCACCAAAGAGAACCGGGAGGCCGTCAAGCGGGACAACAATAACGTGTTTGATTTTCTGGAATCCGAGGGCTATATCCGGCTGAAAGCGGATGCGTCCATCAGTTCAAAGGATTGCTACGACATTTACCGGATGTGGTGCGAGGAAAATAGCCTGACTGCACTCAAACGCCGCAGCTTCAGCGATGCGCTGGTGGCAGCCTGCGGTAAGTACAATCTGGAACACTGCAACACGATTACCAATTCGGCAGGACGCCGGGTATGGGGCTTTATGGGGATCGAGGCAGTGGCAAGGCCGCATATAAACGAGTTTACGGACGCTTCACAGTGTACGTACGTACCGGAAGACTGGCGGGATTGATTTCCGATCTGGTCGCCGGTACGTATGTACGCAGCGATTGACCCTGTTACCTCATATATTGTAGAGGCGCTTCATTTGGATAAAGTGGTCGTGCCCATTTTGGGTACACCTATTTTGATGTGTAAAAGTGGTTATGGATATTTTGTCCACCACCAGAACCGTGAAATTCTTCGCGCTTTTGTGCTGTGAAGTAGGTGTGGTCATTTTGACCACACCTGAAGCGGTCAGTAAAAGCGGTGATTTTGCAGGCATATTTTAGAGCAATCTCAAAACAGCGAAATGTTTCTCTTTTATCCGTATACAGTTCGCCGGATGGCGGCTCACGGAACGACGTACAGATTGCAGCATTTTGTGACAATACAGCCCGAACAGTGAAAAGTCCCGCATTTCTGTGAAGTCGAATATTCCGCCGTTGACCAACGATACGCAGGGAATCATTTCTATCGCAAAACAGCATTTGCACAAATTTCACCATTGACCAAAGCCGGTGCGCTCCCCAGCGTAGCCGGTTCTTTTTATGACGCAACCGAAAATCATGTTTTATCTATCAAGTGACAAAGGGCTTCACTTGCGAAAATGGAGGAATATATTTTATGAAGTCAAGTATCCGAAACGAAATCAAGGCGCAGATCATCCGCGCCGGTTACACCATGCAGGAAGTCGTTGACCAGCTGCACGATGAGTATGGGTGGAGCGACAGCGTATCCAATCTTTCCGGAAAATTGCAGCGGGAATCGCTGCGGTATCGGGAGGCCGTGGAGTTGGCTGACGTGCTGGGATATGACATTGTCTGGCAGAAACGGAGGGATTGAGTATGGAAAAAGCACAATACGCGATTATGCGATTTGCCAAATATAAGGGGCCTGAAATCGGCAATATCGAGGCCCATAACGAGCGCACAAAGGAAAAGTACGCCAGTAATCCCGATGTGGATACCAGCCGAAGCAAGTACAACTTCCATCTGGTCAAACCGCCCGGCAAGTACCGGGCCGAGTCAGAGAGGCAAATTGCCGCTGCCGGATGCCGTACCCGGAAAGACAGTATCCGTATGATCGAGACGCTGTTCACAGCCAGCCCGGAGTTCTTTAAGGGAAAGAAACGGGCGGAAATTCGGGTATTTTTCGAGGAAGCTCTGCACTTTTTGGAACAGCATCAGTCCAAAGAGACAATTATATCCGCCGTGGTGCATATGGACGAGAAAACGCCCCATATGCACCTTTGTTTTGTCCCTTTGACGGAGGATGGCAGGCTCAGCGCCAAAGACATCATGGGCAATAAAAAGAAGCTGACCTGGTGGCAGGATGAGTTTTGGAAACACATGGTCAAGAAGTTTCCAGATTTGGAGCGTGGCGAGAGCGCCAGCCTGACCGGGCGCGACCATATCCCGCCCCGCGTATTTAAGGAGATGACCAGACTGACCAAACAGAAAAGCAAACTGGAGGATCTGCTCACTGGAATCAATCCCTTTAACGCCAAAAGCCGGGCGGAGGAAATCTGCAAGATTCTGGATACCTATATTCCCAGCGTGGAGAAGATGGACACACTGCTGCGGAAATATGGCGTAGCCTTCACGAAAACAGCATCCGAAAACAAAAAGTTGAAAACGAAAAATGCCGAACTGGAAGAATCTCTTGCATCGGCGCAGAAGGTCAGCACCCTAAAGCAGATCGAAGACCTCAAGCTGCGGCGCGACTATGACAGTGCCGTGGCGATTTTGGAACAGATACCGGCAGAAGTTTTGAACATCTATGCGCAGAGCAGCCATAGAGGAAAGGAGCGGCCTATTGAGCAAAGTTTATGATGATCCGAAATATAATGCGGCATTTGACCGCTGTGTTGATGTGATGGCGCGGCTGTTGCAGAAGTACGGGCCACAGCTGTTGGGGCAGATGCAGGAGACTGAGAAGGATGGCCGTACACAGTCTGCGGCATCAGGAAAGCAACCCGTTCCTGTGTATCAGGAATTTGACAAAGCCGCTTGATATAAATTAAATTTACACGTTGCGTATTTGTTTGGCGTATGCTATAATAAATACGCAACGTGTATTTTTGCTTTATGGGGTAAATGAAATGGACTGCAAAACCAAAATAAAAGAATTGCGGGAAAGCACTGGCATGAATCGCAAGGAATTTTGTAAATATTTTCAGATTCCCTATCGGACTGTGACAGAATGGGAACTGGATAACCGCCATGCGCCGGAATATGTACTCCGTTTGTTGGAGTACTACATTCAGAATGAAGGTCTGGCGAAGAAGAAAGTAACGGATGAATGTTTAGAGCTGGAAGAAAGGGGCGGCCTGCATGAAGAAAACTAAAACAAAATGTTATCTCTACACACGGGTATCTACATCCATGCAGGTGGACGGATATAGTCTGGATGCTCAGCGAGACAAACTGCGGAAATACGCTGAATACGAAGATATGGTAGTGGCTGGTGAATATTCTGATGAAGGCTTTTCCGGCAAGAATATTCAGGGCAGGCACGAATTTCAGCGGATGCTGCAAGACATTCAGGACTGCAAAGACGGTGTGGAATATGTGCTGGTGTTCAAGCTGTCCCGGTTTGGCAGGAATGCCGCTGACGTTCTGAATTCCTTGCAGCTGATGCAGGATTTCGGTGTCAATCTGATTTGTGTGGAAGACGGCATTGACAGTTCCAAAGATTCCGGCAAGCTGATGATTTCTGTCCTTTCTGCGGTGGCAGAGATAGAGCGTGAAAATATTCGGACACAGACGATGGCCGGACGGGAGCAGAAAGCCCGTGAAGGAAAATGGAACGGTGGCTTTGCCCCTTATGGATACCGCCTTGAAAAAGGCGAACTGTTGATTGCTGAGGATGAAGTGGACGTGATCCGCACCATCTTTGACCGCTATATTCACACCAACGATGGTGTCAGTGGCGTGGCAAAATATCTGAACCGGCAGGGCTTTGTGAAGAAGTTAAGGCAGAACGGCACCATTCCCGGTTTTTCTGCCAGCTTTGTGAAGAGTATCATTGATAATCCGGTATATATGGGAAAAATCGCCTATGGCAGACGCCGGACAGAGAAGAAGATCGGCACACGGAATGAGATGCACGTAGTTGAGCAATCGGAGTTCCCTGTGTACGAGGGGAAGCATGAGGCTATCATTTCAGAAGAAGATTGGAACCTCGCGCAGGAAAAACGGAAAATCAATGCTTACCGGCGTGAGAAAGTCAATGACCCTACCCACGCACATATCTTGTCCGGTATTCTGAAATGCCCCTGCTGCGGCAAAAGCCTGTACGGGAATATTGCGAAAGCCCACAGCAAGGACAAAAAGACCCGCTATTACTATTACTGCAAGAATACGGTGACGCCAACAGGCCACGAGTGTACCTTCCGGCTGAATATTGAGCAGATGGAAATGAACCGCATGGTAGCGTCAATCATCTCTGCTATGGTCAGTGACCCACGGTTTGCGGATGCAATCAAGGCGAAAATCGGCTCCGCTGTCGATACGAACGATTTGGAGAAGCAGCTGGAAGCATTACAGGCGCAGCTTCGGCAGACATTAGGCACAAAGGCCCGACTGGAACGGCAGATGGACGGTTTAGATGTGAATGACCCGTATTATGACCGGAAAATTTCTGATTTGCAGCGCCGATATGACGAGCAATATGGCGCAATAGATGAGATTGAAGTCCAGATTGACGATGTGCAAAGCCAGATACGGAGTATCCGGCAGGAGAAGATTTCGGGTGATAATATCTACCGCCTGTTGCTGGCATTCGATCAGGTCTATGAAGCAGCCTCCGAAGTGGAGCGGAAGGAGTTCATGCGGGCGTTTATTGAGCGGATTGAGTTATTCCCGGAAAAGCAGCCGGATGGCAACTGGATTAGGAAGATTATCTTCAACTTCCCTGTCCCGGTGAATGGAACAGAAGTGAAAGAATTGCCCTTGGAAAATGAAACAATAGTCGAGACGGTATGTTTATTGTCCAAACTTAATGCAAAGCAACATATCGAGGTAGACATCCACATGGACGAACTTGATCTCACCGATGCAGAGAAGAAAGCCACCTATTCGGAAATCAAGGAATATGTGCTGGAGCATACCGGACTCAAGGTCAGCAGCTTGTATATCGCTCAGGTGAAGCAGAAATGCGGTATCATCGAGCGAGAAAATTACAACAAACCGAAGTCCGATGATGCAAAACAGCCCCAATGCCCGCCCGATAAGGAAAAAGCAATCAAGGAGGCGCTCAAGCACTTCGGCATGATCTAAGGAGGGCAAAATGAAGCGTTTACTTTCTTGTGAGTTCAATATGGATACTGCCTGTGTGGAGCTGAAATTTGCAAATGGCAGCATGATTGCCATTGATACGATTGCGGTAGAGAATGAGGTTGCCGATAATATATATCAGCGGTCAGAGCTGGACTGGCTGATTTACAACGATCCGGCAGCCTATGCAGATTTAGTTCTCAACGGCGACCCGGAAACATACCTGAAAACTGTTACAGAATATAAACCTTTGGACTGATTACCAGAGATAAAGCAAGCCGCCTGTGCGGGCATATCAAATGCTCATACAGGCGGCTTTTCCTTTTTGTACTGTGACTTTATCAGTTCTCCGAAATGGACCGCTTAAACAATATCCATGTACTTATGAAGTAGCATATCAGCAGTAAGAAAAGAATACCAATGATAATCCCTACTTGTACCATCAAGGCTCCGCAGCCAATATAAGCTGAGATTTCAGCAGAAACACTTTGAAGAAAATAGCCAATCACAATAATTGCTACAACGATTGCCGCTGTGATCGGCATCCCAAACCAAACACCAAGCTGTTTTAGAACCAAAGTATGCAGGTCCTTCTCTTCCACTCCCATTTTTCGCAGAACCGAAAATCTGTAGTTGTTTTTTTCTGCATCCAGGAGCTGCTGAAGAGCCAGCACGGTAAGACACATCACCATCAGAACAATTGCACCATAGATCAAGGACGCTTTTAGGATAAAGTTAAGGGCGATTATACGGTTCACTTCCGTAGTATGGACAGTTGTACTGTATCCTGCCAGATTGTCTTTATCAGGATCTTCTGGATAAGAACGCCCAAGAAGCTGTTCCAGCATTTCTGCCGTTTTGAAGGGAAGCGGATATTGGGTCATCACAAATCGGTTGCGCTGTACCGGAAGCAAGACTTGCGCTATTTCGTCAGGTATGATATACACCACATCTGTATAAAGATTATAGATGGATTCCCCCACAGGCTCCTGAAACACGGCGTTCTCACTGAGTTTCAGGGTGCCTGCGTCAGTTTCCAATAAGGTATGCTCAGCAATGTAGTTTTCAATATCCTTGTCCTCTGCTGCACGATGCCAGTGGGTAGCAAATTCATCCGTTTGTAAGATAATAGGTTCATATCCCAACATTTTCCGAACAGCGTTATAATCCTTCAGTGCGATCGCCAAGGGAGGAAAATTGTACTTTACTCGCTGGTGAAAGTCGCTTTGCTTGGGAAGATATTCCGAAAAAGTCAAATCGTCCTTTATCGCTATTTTGTTTTGTTCTATGAACGCAGTAATTTCTCCATAGTCTGTATCCGGAAGATTTTCCACTTCATAAACATCGTTGTAGCGGCTTGAAATTTGAATATCATAGACAGCCCGACTGTCCAAATAGCCCAGACTCCATCCCGTTAAAACCGGCGCAATGACAAACAAGCAGATAGAAAAAGTCAGGGTCACACAAATGATCGTCATCGTTTTCGTATTGGTAGCCAGCTTAGAGGAAAGCTGTCCAAACAGAAATAAACTCGTATTATGATATTTGCGGGACACTTTAGACTCCTTCCAGTATAGGAGCGCCGCATTCGATAAATACATGACTGCGGAAATGATAAACAAAATATCCGCAACCCCAAACAGCAAATATTGATTCAGAGTTGGAGCGTCAAATCCAAGGAAGTAGGCTTTTTCCAGTTCTGCGATGGAAAAAATCGGGATAGCGGTCAATACAGCACCAGCCAGAAGTCCGCAAAGATATCGGGAAAACCCTATTTTTCTGTGTAAAACAGCACCTGCGATTGCCCAAAGCAGCGTCAGTGCAGGGAAAAGGACATTCCCCCAATACATGAGCTTTACAGGAAGCGGATGTCTGGAATCGAAGTAAAAATGATATTTTACAGTACCTACCTCCAGCATCCACAGCAGCAGAATGCCATAGAAAATACAGATCATCGGCATCCATCTGCTTTTATGAAGCGGTTTTTCATTCTGACGGTTTGCCGTCATAAGCTCAATAATCCTGCTTTTGTTGAGAATTCTGACATTCCCGACTCCAACCAGAATCTGGCAAACAACAAAGAAGCCCACGGTCAACAGCACAGTATCCGGGAAAAACGACCAAGAAAAAGCGTAGGGTTCCCCAAAAGAAGCAAGCAGCATAGCCGTAATGACCTGAGAAACGACCATCCCCAGAAGGATTCCCACCGACACAGAGAATATGAGCAGGAAAAAAGTCTCTCCAAAAAAGAGCAGGCCTATGGTTTTTTGCTCCATTCCCAAGGTTGCCTCAACGGCAAACTCCTTTTGCTTTTTTCTCAGCATGAAACGATTGACATAGTGGATCAGAAACAACAAAAGCAAACTAATCCCGCAAATTGCCAGTTTCATACCTCCAGCCAGCAGGGAAATATTATATTCCGCACCAATGGTCGGATGATAATGGGTGCTGCTGATAGACAAAAACGCATAGAACAGGGTGACACAGAGTGTCATGGTCACAATATAAATCAAATAGTCCTTCACAGACCGCTTTGCATTTTTGAAAATAAGTTTAGCGTACATCGCTCGTGCCCCCTCCCATCATGGTAAGGACATCCAGGATTTTTTCAAAGAAAGTCCTGCGGGAATCACCCCCCTTACGGATTTCCGTAAAGATTGCCCCGTCCCTCATAAAGAGAATACGATTGGCATAGCTTGCCGAGAAAGCATCGTGTGTCACCATCAGAATCGTGGCTCCGAGATCTTCATTGATACTCTGGATCGTCGAGAGCAGCATCTGGGACGAGTGACTGTCTAACGCACCGGTGGGTTCATCCGCCAAAATCAGCTTAGGCTGATTGATAATGGCTCTGGCACAGGCGCACCGCTGCTTCTGGCCGCCGGACACCTGATAGGGGTATTTGTCCAGAATATCCGTGATATTCAGCTTTCCGGCCATTTCCCGCACCCGCCCATCAA
>OFMR01000682.1_pt1 | contig 19630 bp, 29 predicted proteins | sample 1541931 | NCBI WGS metagenome assembly OFMR01 (sample SAMN04209224, study PRJEB22552) | human gut metagenome | biome: gut; material: feces | host: Homo sapiens | place: USA: Oklahoma | reverse complement strand
CCCCCCCCCCCCACTGCGGGAACGTATCTCTGTGCGCTTCCGGCTAATAATTTCAATCACCGCCTCGGCCAACTTGTAAGCACAAGGAGAAGGTTTGCAGCCCTCCAGAATCTGGCCGGTGATCTCCTCATATTCCTGATCGGACAGGTTCACGGATTCCCTGGCAAACTCAAGAGCCAGAGGCATCAGCTGCTTCTCCCACCAGTCTGAGGGCTGTTTATGCGTCTGATCCATGCCGTGAGCCCTCCTCATTGCCCCCTGCTGCCTTCGGTGTGCCGATCTGCATAAGTAAGCCCATAGCTCCCTTAAATCCGGCATAGAAGGCGCTGCGTCTACATTCTTCCTCGTATCTGTTCAGGGTCCGGAACATATCCGTACACCATTCGGCCTCGGGTCCGTTCTCGCTGATCAGCTCCCGCATATGGGTGCTGAGGCGAGAAACCTCCGGATCAGGTTTACAGACATCTTTCCATCCCTCATAAAGCTGCTGCAGTGTTTTAGTCTCCTGTTTTTTCATCCTGAGCCCCTTTCTCTGCGTCTGCAGGTAAAATGATATTGCAGGCGGCCCTAAATCCCGCGCTGAACGCATCCAGGGCCACCGCTTCGGCATATTGGTCTATCTGGTAATCCGGAACCTGTCCGGACATCTTAACCCGCATTAACGCCGCGCTCCCGCTCATCGGTTTCTGCTGATACTCCCGGAAAAGCGGAATGATCTCTTTTTCCAGCAATCTCCTGTTCCTCCTTTCTCACAATCTCGACCCACGGCCCCACACAGGCCTCTTTTGTCTGCCAGTTGTGCCGGTACGGTATGTAATAACAGCCGTTATCCCGGTAGATTGGACGTATAGGCCCATCCCTGATCACACAGAGGGTATTTCCCTCTACGCCGTGGAGCTCCCGCAGCAGTTTGGCCGCCCTGGCATTTCCGCAGGTTCTGCCGCCTGCTGCCACCGCTGCCATAACGCAGCGTATTGCGTGATCTCTGTCCATCTGACCGCCTCCTTTTTGTAATTTGGGAACCGCGTGGGACTTACAGGGCCGGTATCTGATCGGTACCAGACCCCTGCCCGGGTTCCTTAATCCCATTCAACGCACTCATCAAGAAGTTCCACTGTTTCCTCCATGAGAGGATCCACAAAATCAAACCGGTTCTCTCCAATCACGGTAAACTGCAAAGGACAGTTCTTCCGGGCCAGACGCAGCACCGGGTACTGCTTGCCATAAATCGTGGCTAACACATTGGTGCGGCGCTCCCGGTCGCAATACATGCCTTCCGGACGCGGCACCAGGATACCGGCAGCCATCAAAACAGCATAGAAACTATTTCTCTGGAAGGTTGGACGAACCTCCCGGTACAGCTCCGAAGCAATCCGCCCATGAATGTAATAGTAGTTGTTGTCATAGATTCCCAGGGTTTGCTCTAACGGCTTGCGGTACTGTTCCTGCGATGATCGCGGAACCAGATAATACCGCTCAGACCGAAGCGCCGCTTCGATAGTCTCAAACCACTCCACTACTGTGCGCTCAATGTTCTCACGCATTGCTATCGTTGCCTGGTCCTGTTTTGGCAGCAGGCTGGCCCGGAGCTTTCCGGTTCGAAGTCCCTCCAGGATGTCATAGACCCGATCAAAGAACGCGTCTGCTGCCGGTTGGCGGCTCCATCGGCAGATCTCATATACTCCTTTGGCGGAGTAGAGATAGAAATCTTTTGGTCCGGTAACGGTACTCGTTTTAAGTACCGTTGAGAACTGATCCAAACGCTCTTTGTGAGCCATGTGGATGTTGGATATAGCAACCTTCGGATTCTCGTACCCCAGAGCCTCGCCGATCTGGCGGCGGGTCATGAAGAACTCGCCCAGGCCATCACCATAAAAGTCACAGGAGACACCGTTCACGGCTTCCTGCAGAACTACGCTGTAGTTGCTCATGTATATCGCTCCTTTCTGTATTCGGTTGTCAATGTTCATTATTGTGTTTTAAGAGAATTATATTCTGCTTTCGCACAACTTTATTGTAGCATCGCAATTATGCTTTGTCAATAAAAAATTCTACTTTCTTAGAATTATATTTGACTTAGTAATAATTATTTGGTATTATGGAAATGAAAGGAGGTGCGTATAGTGGCATTATCTTATAACAAGCTCTGGAAGCTCCTCATAGATAAAAACATTAAAAAACTGGAACTCAGAGATATGGCCAATATCAGCAATAACACCCTGGCCAAATTAGGAAAAAATGAGCCCGTAGCTATGACAGTATTAGAAAAAATATGCTCCGTGCTTAATTGCAATATCGGAGATATCGTTGATTACATTCCTGATCAGAACGAATAGAAAGGAGTTCATGGCATGTTTGACATTAACAATATTTCTTACGATACACGCAGCGGACAATACCGCTGTTTCTGCCAATGCCGCACAGCAATAGAAGCTCAAGAGATTGCAGCCGGATTTCTCCCATCTGTAAGAATGCGCTTCGGCTTCACCACAGAGCTGATCAGCCAGGGAAGCACCGTAATACTGGCAAGCCCGTCAGAAACGGGAACCAGAACGGCAGCAGAGGCCTTGAATCAAGCAATGCAGATGCAGCAGGGCGCACAACAATAACCCCCAAAAGGGAATTTTGCGCAAAGAAAGGGAGGGCTGCGGTCTGGTGCCGGAACCCTCATACTTTTTTGTAGCCCCCTGGGTGGCCTGCGTGGCTGTGTCAGATTCTGACACGGTTCCACCAGGGTGTCGAACGCCTCTACTCCCTGGAACGGTCCTGCTGCCTCTCGCCGCTTCCTCGCCGCTTCGTAAGTGACGGGACGAAACATCCCTTCATTTCTCGTAGTTCGTCCGTTGTTCACGGCTTCACTGATCGCACAGAAGGGCAACTTGAGAATATGAATGCGCAGCTGGCGGCTTCCTCTTCACAGTATGCAACAATGGCCTATTTGCTGGATTTTTAGCTTGCGAAAGCGGAAGGAAGTGCCCTGGAAATTTCCCCCGGAAAGAGAAAAACGCCGCACCTTCCTCGCCCCGCATAGCCCCCACCCCCTAGGAAGTACCTAAGCACATTACCCTTTTTAGGGTGTCCGAAATGTCCGGATGGATCGCACAGAGGAGAATCCAATTCTGGCCGCTCCTGCTGCCGATCCGGACCGCGAAGCAAGGACGAAGCAAGAGGAAAACGCAATTTTCCTTTCTCCTCTGCCGGTTGGGAAATGGTGGAGAATTTGCCTATATAGCGTAGATTTTAGGGTTTTTTAGTATGCAGCGTTACGATTCGTACCAGGATTTACAAGGGTGAACGTTCGGTATAATACCAATATTTCCGAACGTGAGCGTTCGGTATAAACCTTGGCATTTCTTAGCCTGCTGCACGCGCAAAACCTTATAAAACCTCACGTTTTTAGCATATAGGCCGCGCCTGGTATACTACGTAGCGTTGCAATTCGTACAGTAATTTACCGTAGTGCGTTACCATTGAACCTGTCAAAACCGTCCTTCACAGACCTATATAGCTTGAAACCTTAACAAATCCTAACATTTTGGCCAGCGCAGCGGCTCGTACTGCGGTACGAATCATTTTTACCGATAGGGAGTGCATACGGCCAGAACCTTGACCTTTCTCAACATTCTCCGGCTTCGCTCAGGCTTCAAGCTGTTGCGATGTCGCAACGGAAGCCGGTATTCGAGTTGTTTTGAAAGCGAGCGTTCCGGCTATTCGAGTTTGTTTTTGAATGTTGTATTCGTCGGTTTTGGAATGGCAGCGCAGCAGGGCAGAAAGCCAGTATCTAAGCCAATCCACAGGCCTATTCGTTTCGTTTTTGAATGCAACGTTGCGGGTATTCGTTTGTTTTTCAGGTGTGACTATTGGTCACATCCGAACCCGCACTTTTTAAGATGGTTCAAGAGTCAATAATATTGACTTTCGGAAAAGTGACCATCAGTCACAATAGAACACCGCTTCCCAAATTTGGGTAGCAAATTTTGATCCGGTTCAGATGTCAATATTCTTGACGCCTCAAAAGTCGGTTTTGCCGACTTTAGAATGTCGGCCGCGGGCTGGATCCAGATCATGAAGACACAGGAGGGCAGAACTTGAAAACCTATTACCCCCGTTTGACGCCTTCCGGAATTTTCAAGGGGTCATTTAATGGTTATAGAAAAAGTAAAAAAGGGGCTATTAACTCAAAAATAATTAATAACCCCATTCTTACTTTTTCTATAACCCCATTCTTACTTTTTAATAACCCCGTTTTTACTTTTTAATAACCCCGTTTTTACTTTTTAAAACGGCTCAAAAAGTGCCGCAAACCCTTTATTTATGCGGATTTCCAGACTTAGCAAATTTTGACATAAAGATTTATAAATAATAATAAATCTTTGTAGTGGTCCGCACGGCTCCCTTGACGTGCGCCGTGCTCCCTATGTAAACTCACCACATAAAGAACTTCTGGCCACCAGATAAAGGAGGTATTCTCTGTGTCAACAAAATATGATAACATCCCGGAAGAGCTTCGGGCACTCCCTCAGTGGGTATGCTTTAAAAAGGTCCCGCGTGAGAATGGCCGCGTTGGAAAGCCGCCGTATGATCCCCGCACTGGGTATGGTGCGAAAGCAAATGATCCGAACACATGGACTGATTTTGATACTGCAGTGCGTGCGGAACTTCGAAAGCGTTATGATGGTATTGGTTTTGAGTTTGCTGTTGATGGTGGTTATGTCGGTGTAGACTTAGATCATTGCCTTGAGAATGGGGAAATTATTCGTCCGGAAGCGAAAGAAATTTACGAACGTATTAATAGCTATACTGAAGTTTCGCCCGGAGGTGATGGCCTGCATATTATTTGCCGTGGTAGGTTAATTCCTTCGGGACAAAATAAAAATGAGGCTCTTGGCCTTGAAATATATCAGGACCATAGATTTTTAACTATGACCGGCAATGTTTACCAGGGCAGAACAAAAATTAATGATTGCTTATCAGATGTTTTATCAATGCACAGGAAATATTTCGGGCAGCAGGGCGTTCAGGAACGTGCCTCTGCGTCTCCTGCTGCCTCTCCTGTCCCTGTTACTCTGTCGGACGATGAAATTATCAAGAAGGCCTCAGAGGCGGCAAATGGGGCGTTATTCCGGCAGCTCTGGAGCGGAGATTGGGCGGGCGCCGGTTATCCGTCACAGTCAGAAGCAGACATGGCCTTTGTGAAACTCCTGGTATACTGGACTAATGGAGACGCGCAGCGCGTTGATAGTTTATATCGGCAGTCCAGTTTGATGCGGGATAAATGGGATCGCAGGCAGTCCGGTTCTACATACGGAGCGCTTACGATAGACAGAGCCTTGCGGGAGTTCACGCCATATACCGGACCGGATCGCAAGACTGCAGCAGAGGCGTTTGCTGATCCTGCTGCTGCCATCTCCGGAGCTGTTGCTACCGTGGCCGATCGGATGCCGAGAAAGGATAACCCGCACCCAGACAGCGCCCTGGATTACTTAAAGGGTCAGTTCGAGAAGGATATTCTGAAATTTATGTCCTACAAGGACAGAAAGACCGGATTTCCCAACCTAGACAAGGAATGTGTTGGGCTGTATCCTGGCCTTTATGTGATCGGCGCAATCAGTTCCTTAGGCAAGACAACGTTCTGCTGCCAGATGATGGATCAGCTTGCTGCAGCAGGGGAAAAGAGCATTTATTTCTCCCTGGAGCAGAGCAGTGCGGAGATGATCTCTAAGAGCGTGGCGCGGATCACGGCCCAGAACGATCTCCTTGATCCGATAACCGGCCTTAACCGTTCGCTCAGCAGCATCACGAAGGCTGTGAGCGCTATTAATATCCGCCGTGGCCATATTACGGATGAGGTAAAGGCAGCAGTCCGGGACTATGCGAAGATTGCGGGCAATATCGATCTGGTTGACTGTGGCTTTGGTACTACGGTGGAGTATGTAAAGCAGTACGTTGAGAAGTACATAGAGGCCACAGGAGAGAAGCCGGTGGTGTTCGTGGATTATCTGCAGGTACTGCAGACCCAGAACCAGAAGCTCAGCAAGCAGGAACGTATGGACAGCATTGTTACAGCCCTTAAGGTGCTGCAGAAAGAAAACGATCTTGTTATTGTTGTAATCTCGTCCCTAAACCGTCAGAACTATCTCTCTCCGGTGGATTTCGAGAGCTTTAAAGAGTCCGGAGGCATTGAATATACCGCTGACGTTGTGTGGGGCCTCCAGTTGCAAATCATGCGCTCTCAGGACATGTTTGAGAAAGAAAAGGACATCATCAAGAAGCGCAAGGCCATCATTGCAGCAAAAAAGGAAATACCACGAAAAGTAGAATTGTCCTGCTTAAAGAACCGTTATGGTATTTCAAGCTACTATGTGGCGTTCCAGTACGATCCGCGTTATGATCTGTTTGTTCCTGATTATGAATTTGAGGCCGTGGACGAAAGTCAGACACCATTCGCAAACGATGGAAAAGAAAAACCCGCATGCGACATTATGAAATGATGTGTATACGGGAAATAAGTGTTCAGAATGTGCCTGAGAGGGGCGAGAACGCCCCTTCCGGGCATTTTAAGCGTTACAGGGTAGATTTATGCCCTAAACAGGTTAAAAGGGCATTCTGGAGCGTCTGAGAGAGATTGATACGCTTTTTCTTTGCCTCAGTGTCCAGCCATGCCGGTATACTGACGTTCTTGTGCACGCTTTTCGTGCTGTACTGGAGCATATAGCTCCCCATGTCAACATCAATTAGCGTTGTGGTGGATCCTGCTGCCAGGGCCGCGAGTGGTTCCGCCTCAGGAAGCTCTCCCCTTGTGTCTACACAGGAGGAAAGCACGGTGCAGATCTGATTGCGGGCCATCTGGATGCCGTCAGCTGCAGCCTCTGCTTCCACGGTGATATCAAACTGCGGCACTTCAATGCGAAAGCCGCGTTCTGTTGGCATGATCAGCGCCGGGTAAGTTGTTTTAAGCATAATTTCATCCCCTTTGTATGTTATCCGAACGCTCGCTATTCTACCCGAACGTTCGCTTTGATTTTAGGACTGAAAACGCGGATTCCCTGCGGACTCGCCGCGTTTGTGTTGTTTTGAAAACTCACATTCATTGATTTTGGCACCTGCTGCCGTAATGCTGCTATTGCCATATCTGCAGCCTGGATAAATTCTTTCTGATTGCAGCAGGTCAGTTTCTTTGTTTCAAGGATTGCAATAGCGGTCTGGATGTCCATAGGTGCCTCCTCAATGACAGAAGGCAAGCGTCGGATCCAGATACAGAACCTTGTATCCAGGGAACCGGCCCGGCTGATCCTGGTACTTGATCATATCTTCCAGACTGTACTTCTCGCCTACTTCGATAATGGAGCACACAGAGGCATTGTCCTGGGTTTTCACGGCCCTCCTGATGCTTTCCACGGCTTCCGTGTCGGTGTCTGTTATGTGCATGATGCTTTGCATAGGCTTGTGATAATAGGTTCCTGATCCGTCCACGTAGTCAACAATAAAATTCCTTGTTTTAAGCGGGAAACCGGCTGTTTTAAAGAGTTTTTCGAACATGTTTTATACCTCTCTTTCCTGCCTTAAATTATATCATATGTGCATAAATAAGTATATAGGCTGAGTAATAAAATCATACATGTGTTTGAACATATCAACATATATATGATAATAGTATCAAAAAAAGAGAGGCAGCAGCCTCCCTCTTTTTCGTGTCAGATTCTGACACAGTTATTTGATTTCAATATTTCCCCAGTCAACGCAGCCCTCTTTCTGGTTCTGCAGCAGGTAACGTATAAGCTTGATGCAGTCTTCCCGTGAATCAGCGTCGAACTCGTGCCGGACATCACGCAAATATTCTTCATACCAGTCAAACGGATAGATTTCCCCGTAGGTTTCCCGGTAGTCTTCTTCTGGATCTTCGTCATATACTTCTTCCGGATCGTGGTCGAAGGTCACCGCAATATCTTCCAGTTCGGACACGGAGCAGCGGTTGCTATACAGGTAGAACAGGAATGAGCTGCTGCCGCCGAAACCACCATAGGCACGCTGGAACCATTCACCTGCCTTTTCCTCCTCATCCGAGCCATTCCTGTGCCATCCGCTTAAGTCTCCTATGAATGACTCCAGAAGCTCCTCCGGACGTTTTAAGCCTGCCTTAAAGGTGTAATGCAGCAGGGCCTCATACTGCTTATCTGTCAGCTGCAGGGTCATGCTGACATCGGATTTAGTGGCAAGGTCGGCTTCTCGTTCTTCTCTGTCTAAAATCATAATTTACCCCCTGATATCCGTATTTTCAAACACGATTTTCTGGTTGTCATTAACCTCGAAGGCCAGTGTGGCCCCGGTAAAGTCTGCAATCTTAATCAGATCTTCGGCGGAGAAGCTGCCACGGTTCAATTTGTTCTGGAGAGACTGCGGAGACATGCCCAGATGCTCCGCAAGCTCAATATTTTTTTTGCCCTTGATGGATAACAGGGCTTTTACTTTCTCAGTTACGGCCATTTTAATTCCCTTTCTCTTTCCCGTATTCATAGATTGTATCACTGGCCAGGTCTATCATGTCATTCCAGAAAACACAGGTGCGGCTCTCGTCAAGCTGAACCTGGTTAAACAGGCCGTGGATCGTTCTTAGATCCTGATAGCTCGGTATAGCCTCAATATCCTCTGCGACATTGTAAAGAACGTCCTTGCCGTCATCAAAAACAACGTGCAGCATGAAATCATCCATAGGTTTCACACTCTTAATTCTTGGAATCATGCAAGCGCCTCCTTTCATAGGCCGCTGCCGCTTAGAGCGGCGGCAGCTTTCTTAAATTCTGATCATCCCACATCTTGAGAAGTTCTTCCTGGTTCTGAGCCATCCACTCCCGGACCATCTCCTGTGCCCTCTTAGGAAGATCTCCTTCGGTCATCTCCATCGTTCTCAGATCGAAGATTCCGACATGCTCACCATACAGTGCGTGTAAGTGGCTCGGTTCGTGCTCCTTTGGTTTGAAGAACATTTTAATTACGATTCCGTAGAATCTGCTAATCTCTGGCATCTTATTCGCTCCCTTCCTTTACTGTAATTACATTATAGCATACTCATAAACGTGTGTCAATAATAAAATACTCAAAAACATTTATAAAATAATCTACATAGTGTTGACAGCATACTCATAAACGTGTATAATGTAATCATAACAAAGATATGAGAAAGGAGTTCAACGCTATGAAAAAACGAATGAAATCAGTAAGAAACACCCGCAAGGCCGTTGCTACCCTGGCCAACAAATTAAGAAAGTATCTCAAGGACTTATCCAGAGCCTTCCGGAAAGCCTGGAAGCTGGTTAAGCGTGGCGTAATCTATACGGCTGCTGCCGGCGTCACCTTCCGGAACGCACAGGAGGTTATTGAGTGGCTTAACCGGATGAATCCGCGGGATATCTGCCTGAGCCTCTGCAGGGAGCCAGAGAACCGGTCCGATCGGAACGCTGTTAAGATTTATGCCCATGTGATCTCGATGGGAAAGAAAGCATGTATCGGATATCTGAAGCGTGATCTGGCTGCTGCCATTGCTCCGCTGATGGATGCGGGCGAAGATATACGGGCAACGCTCTATTGCTTCACTGGATGCTGTCCCGGACTTACTCACGGGATGCTGCTGAACGTAGAACTGTAAGAAAAAAGCCCTTAGGTGGACGGCCATCCAACCTAAAGGCAGTTACCAGGTTAAACGTCATAAACTGGCAGCAGGATTATATCACACCTGCTGCCGGTTCACAAGAGAAAGGAACTGAATACTATGAGAAACATTCTGAATATAACCGGCACTGTTATAGCTGCAGCAGGATTATCCGCCGTCTGGATCGGATGCGCCGCCATTGACTCGCCCTCTGTGTACTTATGGAGCATTCCGGTTATTGTGGCCGGTCTGATCATGTTCATAGTAGGTGCTTGTATGGCCGGTGGATTTCGTTAATTTACTTTTTGGAGGCCAGGGCCAGCTGCTCCGGCTTCCAGAATATCTCTACGCGGTCGCGTCTCTTGCCTACTTTACCCTCTTTCCAGCCCAGGATAAAGCCTTTATCTTTCCAGTAATCAAGGATTTTTCCGATTTTTGCTATGATTTCAACGCGGCGCTTCTGGAGTGCATATTCATTCATTTCGTCTTTTTTACCGCCAAGAACGTAATCAATGGCAGAATCATATTTTATAATATTGCTGACCTGCGCGGATCGTTTCATAACCTGGATTCGGTTCAGCAGATAATTACACAGGGTAACAGTTTCGCGCGTGCAGCTCAGCGGAACGGCTCGCAGCTCAATGGGGAGCGTGGAATATTGCTTCTTGTGCTGTGCGTACCATAAAAGCAGCGGCTGCGCTGTGATGACATAAACCTCTACGGTTTTCCCTTTATTGGTTGCGATATCTGTATATCCTACAAGCATACGAGTGTTTCTGACGTAATTATCACCCTCAAAGCCATAACTGGCAGCCTCTGCAGTAACGTCCATTGTTATTTTCTGGTCCATTAGCTTCTGCATGGACTCGGCAATCTCTTTTTTCTGCTTATCGTGCAGGGTGGCGTTCTTTTTGCCAGACAATGCATTATTTATCATTCCCGTGGTAATAAGCGTATTGCCGCTATCATAGCAGGAGCATACAGCGGACAATACGGCCATATCAAAGCCGTTCAGCTTTCCGTCTATTGCATTCTCCACAATACGGTCATTCAAGTCCAATGTAATGACGGTATAATATTTATCTTCGCCTTTTCGGCCTGTACGGATGCCGACTTTTTTGCCATATTCAATTTCATCGTTGTTGAGCATCTGGCTTACTCTGTCCAGTGTAGTAACCCATGACTTTGTAGCTTTTGACTTTAATTCCTGGAGCTGCTTTTTCTCCGGCTCTACGCCTACGCAGATTTTAATATACCAGGCCACAGGAAGAAAGGGCCGGTTCCCTACGATGGCAGCCAGCGGCGTATATTTCTCGCCATTTCCGTCATATATGTACTGTTCGATGTCCTCATTAAGCTCTTCCAGTGTTTCGTGAGGAATAATGTGATCTGTCGGCTTGCCGTCCAGGATCAGGCAGATTTCGCCCTCCTTTGTCTCCTTCGGATTCTTGAAATAGTATGTATAGTAACTTCCGTTCGCCACCATATCAGAATAGCGTTCATCAAGAATACGGGCTTTACTCATCAGATCACGAAGGCCATGCAGGAAGATATTCAGCTGCATGATATCCCCGGTGCCTTCCTCTGTGTTCTCCAGTTTCAGCTTGTCTATTTCTTCCTGGATCCGAAGCACAAGGTCGTTGTATTCGTCCTCAGACAGGAACATGTAATCAAAATCTTCACCAGGCTCCTTTATCTGCTCCAGATCCATCTTCATTTCGTCCACTAGCTCACCTCTTCCGCTGCAGTTTTCTATGTCCGGTATCCTGCGTTAATGGACATAGAAATATGCTTATATTTATACTCATAATTGTGTATTATCCTATTGTCGTAAATACTACAGGTACTTTTTGACCTCTGCAGCAGGGATAATATACTTGCCGCCCAGTTTAGAGGCTTCCAGCGTTCCGTTCTTAACATACCGCCTCACAGTTACCACGCTACGGCCAAGAAGCTCAGCCGCCTCCTGGAGGCTGTAGCCCTTTTCGAATTCCTTGTTATCCATACGATCCTCCCTATAAATTGTTCTTTTCCAGGTAATCGTCCAACATCTCCTCGAAGATCTTCTTGATCGGAACTTCACGTTCAACTGCTGCCATGCGGATCCTCTTGAATTTGGATTTCGGCAGCAGGATGGTATAGCGGTCGATCTCCTCTTTCTGCCCATCCGGCTGCAGCAGCGGGTTGCTGATTTCCCTGATCTCGTCCGTAGTGTCCTCTATGATCGGCGCGATTGCCTGCCGTCTCTCTGTCTTTGCCATTTTAATTTTCCTCCTGATCTATAATTTCATTGCACAGGTCCGTGTAGTCCAGTGCTGCATTGCTTCGGTTACTGTATGCAAAAATATCTTTCCCGGCTGCTGCCGCGTCAGATACGGCCACGCCTCTGCGGATCACAGTTGTAAACACAAGGGAGCCGTAACCGTTCCGGATCTCGTCCAGCATCTCCCTGGCCGACTTATTGCCACCCATATACATACAGGCAATGATTCCGGATATCTGCAGGGCCTGGTTATAGGTCTTCTTAACCAGGTTCACAGTTTTAATGGTGCGCCCTATGCCGCGCATGGAGAAATACTCCAGCTGAGTAGGAATGAAAACCTCCGTGGCTGCTATGAGGGCGTTGACGGTGAAAAGACCTAATCCCTGGGCGCAGTCTATGATGATGTAATCATATTGAGCTTTGACGCGATCCAGTGCAGCACTCAGCCGGATGTTGCGGTCTTTATGATCAGCAAGCGAGATTTCCAGACCGGTCAGCTCATCACTTGCCGGTACCAGGTCCAGATTGCGGTTAATCTTCACGGCCACGTCTGGAATGGTCAGTTTCCTCAGCAGTACATCCGCAACGGACCGCTTGCACTCTTCCGGGATCACGCCCAGGCCGTCCGTGAGGGATGCCTGGGGATCCATGTCTATCAGCAATACCTTTTTACCCAGATATGAAAGGCCGGTTCCTATGTTCAGGGCGTTCGTGGTCTTCCCTGAACCGCCTTTCTGGGCTGTAATAGCAATTATACGCATTTTTCTGTGTCCTCCCTATAAAACACTGTCTATCGCGCTCTCTGCGCTGTGGCTGAACCGCTGCGCATTGTGTGCGTAGATCATTGTTGTTTCCACATTCTCATGTCTGGCCATGTCTTTGGCGTCCATGATGGTGGCACCTGCTGCCAGTGCCATGCTCACGGCACTATGTCGCAGACTGTGGGCCGTCCAGCGGCTGCTGTCGTATCCAGAGCGCACAAGGGTGCTCTTTACTATCCTGGATATACTCCTGGGCGTCATGTGGCCGTTCTGGTTGCGGTTTCCGTATGCCGCAAAGAGTGCGGAATCAGCTGCAGTATTATGCCCTGCTGCCTTCCGGCTCCTCAGATAGTCCAATATAGCCTCGTAGGCTTTCGGCGTGAGGATAACAAAAGCGTCAGCCTCTTCGTGGCCTTTTCCGTGGACATACAAAACCGTATGGCCGGATTTGTTCCGGATGTCGCAGATTCTTGCCCTGGACACCTCAATATCACGCAGGCCAGTACGGAACATGGTATTGATAATGGCATAATCCCGCTTCCCCTGCAGCGTATCCCGGTCGATGCCGTCCAGGATACCACGCGCCTGCAGCGCTGAGAAGTCATCCTTCTTATGATCACGCGGGACCCTCAGTTTCTTCACCTTCGCCGCTACATTCGGATACGCTCCCATATCTGCGGCATACGCAAAGAACAGCTTGACCGCACAGAGGTATGTATTGACCGTGTTGGCCGCGTACAGGCTCCGCAGGTGCTCTTTATAGTCGAGAATATCCTGGGCAGCAGGCGCCTCTATGCCGCGCTCCTGCAGGTAATCCAGAAACTTAAGCACGGCCTTGCGGTACGTTGTCCGGCTGTTCTCCGATACGTCCAGGCTTCGCACAAACTCCCCCACTGTGCCCTCTGGTTGCACTGTCAGAGCATGGAAGTGGCTGGCAGCAGGCTTGATATCATATTCCATAACTCTCTCCCTTTCCCTATAAAGTTATCAAAAGTTATCATTTCTTATCTAAATAATACACCAGAATACTCATAATTGCAACGATATTATAATATGTTTAAGCATATAATCGCATTTATGGCAACAAAAAAGAGGAGCGGTTCACGTCTTCCGCTCCTCTGATCTACGTTCAATATCACCCAGGATAGCAAGAGCCAGATCTCGGCTCAGCTGTCCCGGATATTTATGCTGTACTGCAGTAATAGCCTCTATCAGGCTATCCCAATATTCCTCGTTGTCTTTAGCTTCCGGCGTATAATACGCCTTGTATATGTTCCAGATCTCGCCAAACAGGTTAAACTCGGTCTTGATCTGATCTTTAGACACCGCAGCCAACGGCATCCACCTCCCTGCCTGGAGCAACAAGCTCCGCAATGCCTCCCAGAAAGGCCATGAGTTCATCACCGCGGAGTGTTTTTCCTGCTGCCGGATCATGCTGCAGCCTGTCCATGATCCGCCGATACTCTGCCACGGAATCCAGCATTCTCTCCGGCAACTCCTTGCGCTCCGCTCTGCGCACATAACTGCGTACGCACTGCTTGACCCAAAATTCTGCGCCAGTTATAAAATCTGTATGCGTCTCCGGCTTATATGTCTCTGCTGCCCTCCGGAAGCCACGCATAGCCTCGCCCATCAGTTCATCCGGGCTCATAGCTGCCTCTTTTTTCAGTGCTTCTGCTACAGCCTCCTTTGCCCACTGCGCAAACTCCTCTGCATTATTACGCAGCAGCTGTGCAAGGCATAAGTCTACATTTTTACCGCCGGCCTGGATCTCCAGACACAAACTCTCGTTTTTTAATGATTCTAAACCCATTAAATATACTCCTTACCGTATATAAATTCTTGCCTGTCCTTTTCATTTGTTGGTTTCCTCCTCCAATGTACCCTTGTCGTACTTTTGTGAATATGCTTATTTGATTATACAATATTTACCCGTTTACTACGGTCGAACTGCAGCACCCTCCTAATGCCTCGCACAGTCCTGCTATTCCAAGCAAATTGATTACCAATATTATACAACATGTGTATCAATAAGTACAGTGTTGATAAGTTTTAAATCGAACAAATGTGTGGATATTGTGGATAACTCAATCATGCAGGTAATGCCCTGCAATAACAGAAATGCGGTTGTGGCCCAGCATCCGCGACACCTGCAGCATGGCAGCCTTGTCATACACCACACCGGCACGATCACGGCGGCACACATACCGATCGACAGGAGGGATAAAAGCAGCAGGACGCGCAAGCCGCTTATACCAGGCAGAGGCATAATCCGCCCGGTAGCTGTGAATATCCGCATGACTCGATACATGGGGCCAGACTTTTCCGGAACCGGCAGCCACGCAGCAGCGCACCACTGTGGCCTCGTAATCCGGAAGGACAGGAACATCACGGATCTTTCCGCCTTTACCCTTGACGCCCACAATGTAATAATAACCGTCCCGATACTCCAGCTGATCCCCACAAATCTGCTGCAGTTCCTTGTGATTGCGTAAGCCGGTAGCACGGCAGAACTCCACCAAATCCTGGTTGTTTTTCTCGGAAAAATGAGCATCAGACTTCTTGTGCCCTCTCGATCTGGTGATGTCTGCCCGCCTTCTGGGTGCCGTCACCACCTTTAAATCATCCGTGCTGCAGCTATACGTCTTTGCGATGGCCGAAGCTATCAGCTTAAGCGTTGACGGGGCGTAACCGGCAGCAGTCAGCTCCCGGACATATTCCTCAGCATACTGCCGGGCATCTGCCAGAACGCGGACGCCGTGCCGCTCCTTCGCCCACTTAGCAAACGCACAGGAGTGCCGCAGATAGACCCGGTACGTCTCCCAGGAGTAGATCCGTGATTCCTGGCAGCCGCTCAACTTGTCGGCCCTCTTGCTGCATCCAATGGCAAGCTGTGCGTCCAGGGTTTCCTTGACCTGCTGAACGAGTGATTTTGTTTTGATTCTTTTGCGCATAAAATCCCCTTCTCCGGGGATTAACAGGCCCCGGACCTGCTGCTTTACAATGTTTAAGATAATCATGAGCCAATTTTTAAGCCGAAGCGGTCCGGACAGGCAATAGTCCTCCTTGCGTGGTCAATGGGTTACGGTTATGACGGGATCCAGCGCACGCACGCGCTCAGATAAAGGGCATCACCGGCAGCAGTTGCACCGGTACAACATGAGGTCACAGGAGAGCCTCCGGGTATCCTCGCCATGATTCGCGGCCTTGCACCGCGCCGCAGCTCTGTATCAGCTGTGCTCTCAAACATGCCTTAATTGTTTTTCATATAAAGCATGAAAGACGATCTCAAAAATGAAATCGCCTTCACTCAATGCCTTCTATTTTCTTCACACTATAAGTATGGGGACGGTTCCGGTCGGAGTAGACCGAAAAAAACACCCAGAACGGGCTTTTCAGACAAAAAAGGGTCATTGCACTTAAAAAAGTACAATAACCCAATATTCCGTAGACATGCAGCAAGTAAACGCTACGCCAAAAATAACACACATGCGACATACTGTAAAGTTAATCAGCTGCAGGATACGGCAATTTATACGTTATCACCGTTTACATATCCATAAATGGACCTGTAACCGGATAACGGCACCAGGCAGCAAGGATATTTCTGATCAGAATCACACGCGCGTCATCGTGTTAAAAAATTGCGGATAACACTTTTTGGTCAAATTTCCCCGAACTCGATAACGAATCGTTATTGAGCCGAAGCCAATACCGCACGCCCTAAAACAAGGTGGGCGTTTTGCCGGCCTTGCCAATAATGCCCGTTAAGGGTGTCGCATTTCATGACACCCTGTTGCGATGTCGCAATGAAAAAACACCGGGATCCACGGCAAGAAAATGCTTGATGAGTGAGTTGATTTGTAGTAAGGTTGGCGTAAGATGTTGGAGGTGAGTTAAGAAATGACCGAATGCGAACATGAGAAGGTTAAAGCTATAATGCAAACTGATGTTGATGAGTTACAGCCAGTTTTAGATACGGCCACAGTCCGCGAAATAGCATTGGCCTGGGATGAATCAATGACGAGAATGGCGGATGCTGGTGCAAACAAGTATCCAAATAAGGAGCATTATCGGCACGAATTGATTGTAAAGGAAATGTCGAAGCGCGGCTTTATTAATTTTGGCGGATGCCTTAAGCCTGATGAAGGTAGGGCCGGAATTTCCGCCCATTGCCAACAGGAAATATACGATTGATAGCACATGGAGAAGCAAAGAAAAGCACCCGAATCCCCAAGCCAAAGGATTTTCGGGTGCTTTTTTGATAAGGTTTGCTTTTCCTTTGATAAGTATGACACGAATATTATAACTCACCGCCTGCAGGTGCGCAATCTCAAAGACAAAATGTCGTTGAGCCATTTCCAAACCCGAACCGGGTGCCCTGTTGCGATGTCGCAACACAATAGAGTCGTGAAACGCGACGCAATTACAGTTCCAGAGCCACCCGCTCCGTTGAGCTTGTCCAGGTATGGGAAAAGCGCCCCACACCACCTCCGATCAGAGCGTTGTTATAGATCCAGGAATCCTCCGGAAGGAATTGACGCAGCAGCTTACCGTTCTCGCCGCTCCTTAAGCTCCGCAATGCCTTATCGTGCTGCTGCCTTGCTGCTGCCACCGTGAGGCCACAGGGGGCACCGCACTCCCGCAGCGTGAGCTTTCCCTGGTACCTGCTACGGATCACTTCCGCCTGTATCTCCGGCAGACTGTCCACGCAGCCCCACAGGGTACGGCAGAGGCTTTCTTTCTCCATCCGGTCCAGAATATCCTCTTCCTGGTTGCCTGCTGCCGCAACTAGATCCCCCACCGTGGCATCTTCTGTGCCATCAGCTCCCGCAACAGGTGCGTCCAGGCTTCTCAGGCTCGCCATACAGGCGTTTTCCTGCAGCGCCTTGACCTGTTCCAGGGTAAGCCACATAAACCGCGCTATTTCGACCACTGAGGGCTCACGGCCATACTCCTTTTCATAATCTGACTGGAATTTCTTCATCTTCCGAATCTGTTCCAGGCACTGCACCGGGATACGCATACAGCTGCCGTTGTTCTGCAGATAACGCCGCATACGCTGGTGAATCCAGTGGCTTGCATAGGTGAGGAACTTCACGCCTGCAGCAGGATCATAATTATCTATGGCTGGATACAATGCAAGATAGCCCTCCTGCAACAGGTCCTCCAGCTCTCCGGTATCCCGGTACTGCCAGGCAACAGACCGGATGAAGTCCTTGACCTGATCATAAAGCAGCGCCATGCTATTTCCTGTGTCCTCTCCGGCCTGAATCCGGGCTGCAAGCTGTTCATTCGTCATGTTCCTCACCTCACTCCGTCATTAACCAAATAACTGCACCAGGACGCCGCAGAAGACCAAATTCAGCCCCACAAGCATCAGCTTTGCCCTTGTATGCGTCAGTTCCTGCCCGCGTCTCTTAAATCTCTGATGACACAGGAGAAAACCGAATAGCGTACCGCCAACCGCAGCCATGACCGTTCCTTCCATCTCGCAAACACCTCCAATCATAGATATGTGTATATTACTGTATGCTTTATAATATTATCACATTGTCATGTTACGGGCAATGAAAAAGGGCCTCCACCCGCAGGTGAAAGCCCTATGCTCTATTCCTTTTTCCTCTCTGGCTGTTTGATCCGGTAACGCGGATCCGGACAGAGTGACGTATACATGTACGGCGGTCTGCTTCCGTACTTTTTCGATCTGCGTACACTCTCATAACCGCCTGGGTTTATGATACGCTGCTGCTTCGCCACGTTCGTTCCTCCTTTCAAAAGCTGATCAGGGAATAAATCATGTAAAAGGGTGTGCAGTCGGTCTTGCTTTCCGCTCCCTGTTTCTAGGATCATCCCCGGGGGCTTGTCCTGCTGCCCCTGCAGTTGCCTGGGCGCTGGTAGTACGTCCAGGCTGTTCGTTCAAGTCTGATTCATCACATCCGTTTCGGAGAGCACGCCAATACTCTCCACGCTGCAGGCCGTTTCCAGCCAGCCGGCAGCAGGTGCCACACTCTCGCAGTGGCCAGCGGCGAGGTCACATCCATATATCTCTTCAAGAAAATCTATGCAAAGCCGGTCTTAAGTCACAGAGAGGGCCTGCAGCAGCATCTTCGCCGCCCGGTCTGCCTGCTCCTCATATTCATCATGTTTTTCACTGTCAATCGTATTCCCCTTGTCGTAGTGGAGAAAGTGGTGGGCCAGTTCATGCGCAAGGGTGTAAGTCATCTTGTCAATGTCCATACCGAAGCATAAGGCCAGACGGTCGCCCTTTAACCGGCCATAGCTTGCCTGTAGCGGCACAAAGGCAACATTCAAATCCTCAGCGCCTGCTACTTTAACCAACCGCGCAAATACTTTGCCCTGATCCATCGCAGGATTTCACCCCCCCCAACAACTTACGCAGGTGCTTGCGGACACGGTAAATACGATCCATCGTGCGAAGCATGCCCTTAATCGTCTCATTCTGCGTATAATTCCGTACTTCCAGGCGCCCCAGATCATCCAGGCTCAAGTATGTAGCGAAAAGATCAACAATGCCGTCCAGGTTAGCGGCATCGTCATTAATCAGGATCACGTCCGCACGGCTGTAGCAAATACTGATCCCCGGAGTTTTGCGCGGAATCTTAGCTGCAGCTATGCGGTATTCTTCGTTTAAAATCTTGTAGTCCATTGCCATCTCCTCCAATCTGTGGTATCATAGGCTCACCCTATAAAGCTACAAACGCATTTTTCAATCAGTGCCCTGCAGGTGTCTCCCCACCGCAGGGCCTTTTTCTTTCCTAAAACCGGACGCAGCCAATAGAATCATTCAAGCCCCAAATCTCGAAGATCTTCACAAGCTCAATAGCCTCCGCCCTGGTAAACCCTACGGCCTCAGCCGCTTCGATCTTATCTTTCGCAGTTTCAAGCCAATCTTTGAACGTAGAGACGTCACCCATCTGCCTCTCCACCCCCCCCCCC
>OFMR01000597.1_pt1 | contig 21568 bp, 20 predicted proteins | sample 1541931 | NCBI WGS metagenome assembly OFMR01 (sample SAMN04209224, study PRJEB22552) | human gut metagenome | biome: gut; material: feces | host: Homo sapiens | place: USA: Oklahoma | reverse complement strand
TTCGCAAAATCAAGTCCGACAAAGCTGATTCTGTCAAGATTGCCCGCTACGCTCTTGACAAATGGCAAAGTCTTGAACCGTATAGTATTACAGATGAATTACGCGCTCAGCTAAAGGTCATGAATCGTCAGTTCCATTTCTATGTGAAACAAAAAACGGCTATGAAAAATAATCTTATTGGCCTCATTGACCAGACCTATCCAAATGCAAATACTTATTTCAATAGTCCCACCCGCAGTGATGGTTCCCAGAAATGGGTTGATTTTGTCTCTACATACTGGCATGTAGATTGCATTCGTAAAATGTCTCTAAACGCTTTTGTTGAACATTATCAGAACTGGTGCAAGCGCAAAAAATATGCCTTCAATAAATCAAAAGCGGAAGAAATTTACACCAAAACAAAGGAACTTGTTCCAGTATTTCCTAAGAATGAAATAACCAAACATATCATCAGACAAGCTATCGATCAGCTCAACAGTACTTCCGTTACTGTCGAAACAATACGCACTCTCATGAACGAGACTGCCTCAAAGCTTCCTGAATACTCAATTGTCATGCAGTTTAAAGGGATTGGTCCATCTCTCGGTCCACAGCTTATGGCTGAGATCGGTGATGTAACCAGATTCACGCATAAAGGAGCCCTTACTGCATTCGCCGGAGTTGATCCTGGGGTAAACGAATCTGGTTCCTATGCACAAAAAAGCGTCCCAACATCCAAACGTGGATCTTCAAATTTAAGAAAGACTCTTTTTCAAGTAATGGATGTTCTTATCAAAACCATGCCTCAGGATGATCCTGTATATCAATTCATGGACAGAAAACGCACCCAGGGTAAGCCTTACTATGTTTATATGACTGCAGGTGCTAATAAATTTCTCAGAATATACTATGGACGAGTGAAAGAATATCTTTCTGTTCTTCCTGATCCAAGCTAATTCAAAACTTTTACTTTCAGACCAGCACTGGTTGTGGTGGCCTTATTTTAATGCCTAATTTTTAACCTGTAAAGTTTTTTAACTTTCTTCAATTTTAGTATTGACTTTTTATTTGCAGGCTGAAGTAACGAGAATGCGACGCGCAGTTATTCAAGTGTGTTCAAAACCTGTAAGCAAAAAAATAAGAGAAACGCTACAAAATCAACGTTTCTCTTATTTACAATCATGCCGCAGACCGGAATCGAACCGGAATTCAGGTCTGCAAACCTAGAAAAACAGGAGGGTTCAGCACACCTTCTTTTGAGTGTAATCAAAAGTGTAAGCAAATCAGCACTTTGTTTTTTCAAGAAACTGAGCCGGTTCCCATACCTGCATTTCTGCTGATGAATAATCCTTTACATTTCGAGTAATTATTCCATCCATCTCATTTAGTGCTGCTACTGAATACTGTACAGAATCCTCAAAATCGTTCCATTCCAATTCCAGTGCTTTTTGGATTTCTTCCTCCGAAACACCTGCCACGGACACAATCAAAAGCAGTTTTTTCAGAAGCTCTCTTACTGCTGCCTTATCTCTTAAATTCTTATATGCAATGTAGTAAATATCTGTAATTGCTGAAGCTGAAACAAATTCCTGAATATCATCTCTTGCCGATAACTTTAAAACTTCTATCGCTGTTTCGTAAAATGGAGATCGTTTCAACAACACATCCAATATTACATTTGTATCAATCAAGATTCTCATACTTTCCCAGCCTTTCAGCGCGATAATCCTCCAGTGTCATACCCGTGTCCCGAATAACTCCTACTAATGAATCCACTAAAGATTCTATATTGCCACTCTTCTTTAAATTCTCAGAAACTTTCTGTTCCTCAGCAGGTAATACAATGACTTCCACTCGCCTGTTACGCATAGTCTCTGGCAATGGAATCACAGACATCAATTTTTTTGCATCTACAATTTTACGAACAACTTCCATTATATATTACCCCTTTCATTACATATTATATTTCTTTCCTATTACTACTTACAGTATAGCATTCTCACAAAAAATATTCTATAAAATTTGTATAAAGAAAACTATGCGGTGCGTATATATCATATTATCTCTCTATTTATTTAGACTATATTAAGCTAATCTTGAACTAAATAATATTTCTAATATTTTTTACTCTTTCATCTTTCATAATTAATAAAAAGGAGCATGGTTTCTACCCACACTCCTCTGAAAATCCATTTATAAAGAGTTTTCTGCTGGTTGTCAGCCTCGGCATCCAGTTAAGATACCCATAACGACGTGGAAATCATTAAGTCCCCCACGTGGACTACAGCTTTATCCAAGCTGCCAGGCTCGATGTCCAGATAAAACATCTAATGAAATGGAAAGTTACCCTGCTCCATCTGCAACCCAACTTTTAACGATGCTCTTACATCGAGAACATTTCTATTCCTGCTTATAAGTATATTCAATTCAGCGAAAAAAGCAACTCTTTTATACCTCTTTGTGACAATACTCACATTTTATCCACGACCAAATAATCATAAGCAATATTCCGGATATCTTAATTTAATCGCTTCCAAAAAATATTTAGCATATTCGCAGCAGAAAATCTGTCCTACTGTGTATTCTCTACATTCTGCCAACTTAGAATTCACATCCTCCATATCATTTACACTCGGTGTTCCTTCACAATATAGACAAAATGCTAATCTTACAATTCTAATACTCCCGCTCGTCTGCCAGTCTTCACAAAGACATTCTGTTTTAATGCATCCTGTTGCAAAATCATAAATACTGTCTATATTCCTTCGCGTAGTCTCGCTAATTCCCAGACAATATATCAGGGCATGATGATACACCTCCTCATATCTGCATCTTACAATATTATCCAAGAAAAATTTTTCATGTTCGTCATCCACAAATTGTACTTCTTTTAACATTTTGCCTTTCATTCCTATACCCTTCCTTTCCATATAACATTACACAGCATCTTTTTTCTCCACTTCCATATAGATTCTTCCATAATCACTTGCCCCTCCTCTATTGGCATAGAAATCTGACAGGGACAAAATTCTAACATCATTAATATGACTAATGTTTTCAATTATGATCTTTATCTCTTCTCTTTCCCCCATTAATCTTATTTTAATCATTTCCACATTTCTCAACTTTCTTTTTAAAAAGCTGCATCATCAAAGATACAGCTTTCTTTCAATCTACAATACATTTTCTACAGATACATTTGCTCTAACTGCTTTTTTTCAGAATTATATTTATATACATATTTGCTCAAGAGCCCCTCTGTCATCATACTTCTGGTACACTTTAATCGCCATAACAAATCCCTTGGTTGAATACCGTCTACCGAATGTATCATTGCACCATCAACGCTTGAAAATGCCACATAATAATCTCCGCCGGTAAGTTCCGCCAACTCTTCTTGTACGCCCGGATAAAACATCGCAATTGCTCCATTTATCCCACGAACCGTTGTAACCATCGGATTATCATCTTTACCTATTCTGAAATCTTCTTCGGTTCCTGCTGCCATAAATGCTCCTTTAGTGTATGGTGGATTTACAGTATCATCTGATCTGTAATATATCCGCGGCAATGCATCCATCATCGTATTTCGCATTGCAACTTCCCACAGTTCCTCTTCCGATACATCCCAGTTCTCTACTATCTCTTTTTGACAGAGACACGTATTATAATTATTCTGATCTGCATATAGCAAGATGTAGATTACAAGAGCCATATCCCCCACTCTCTTATAGATTGCTTTTTGTAATGCTGATTTCCGTTCGACATAATTAACAGGACGAACTACCAGCCAGTCACACATTTTTTCATAATTTGCAATATGTTTTATTTTTTCCTGTCCAGATTTGCACATATTCAGTTTGTCTTCCACATTTTCAAAGACAGCATCCCATCCACTACTACAATAAGCACCATACAATGATTGCAGATCATATCTGATTACCATTGACGTTTCCCCCAGATGCTCAAGTTCTATAACCAGAAAATCTCCCAACAGAGTGTCAGACTCTTTCTGATAATATTTTTGGTTAACGTCCTTGATCCACAGACGTCCTCTCTCATCGTCAGCAACTTCTCCCTTATAATGGACTACAATATTTTCATCTCTAATATTAAGTTTTTTCTCAGCAATCAAAACCTGAGTAATTGTGCCTCTAAAATCTTCATATAACATATCCATTACCTCATCTCTTCCATTTTATTTACCCGTTGAAAATTTTTGTTGTTTTTTATTTCTCCAGGCAGTTATTATGTCTTTCTGTCATGGATATGCCCGTCTTGTATCTGTTTCTTAATGTTATGCATTTTTTATCTCCCCTTTCGTTTTTTAGTTATCTATAATCTGCGAAATTAAAATCTAAAGTGAAAAATCTATTCATATCTCCATATATTGATTTATCTATTTTATTGGTATTAAAACTAACATCATGTCAAATAGTATCAAAAGCTGATTGATTTTCCGCGGAGAATGGTGTAATATTAGTATTAAATATAACTATAGTCAGATTTGATACAAATTGAAGAGGTACAGCATGGGAAAAATATACGGCTATGCCAGAGTATCCACTCCCACCCAGAGATTGGACCGGCAGATAAAAAATATCGAAGAATATTGCAAAGATAAAAAAATCGAAAAAATCTATGCTGAAAAATATACCGGCACCAAAATTGAGTGCCCACAATTCTCGCAGCTGTTAAAGATTATCCACCCAGGCGACACTATTATATTCGATTCTGTTAGCCGCATGAGTCGTACTGCGGAAGAGGGATATAACTTATACATGCAGCTACTTCATCAAGGCGTTGATTTAATGTTTATAAAAGAGCCACATATCAACACCGAATATTATAAACGCATGCAAAATCGAAAATATGAGATAGCTCATACTGGTAAAAAATCTATAGATAATCTAATCCAATCTGTATTAGATGCCATCACCGTATTTCAAGACGAAGAAACTCTCGAAAAAATACGCATCGCATTTCAACAATCCGAAAAGGAAGTTACAGATCTGCACCAACGTATTTCAGAAGGAATTAAGATTGTCCAACGTGATAATCCGTTTCTTCCCCCTGCCAAGCAAAAACAGATTGGTCAGGTCAAAGGTAGCCGATTGACCACAAAAAAATCCAAAGCGATGAAACCACTTATCAAAAAAATGTCCAAAGCCTTTGACGGAAATATGTGTGACCGAGAAATTATAGATATCCTCGCAATTTCGCGAAATACATTTTATAAATATAAAAATGAATTATTTTCCGAACTCTCATAACACCAAAAAAGAGACTGCATTTAAAAATTAATGAAGCCGTCTCTTTCTACATTATGTAAATATACAGTCGCCTACCAAAAAGTGAATTCGAATTCACTTTTTTGGCTTATATTTTATTTTCCGGGGGCTAATCCACGGGACCATCATATTTTTTCGCGTAATGCAAAAATCTTAAAACTCTCCTGGTGTCTGGAAGAAAAATACACCAGGAGATAAAACGAAAGGATTGACACCTCGAAGTGAGTACAAGAGCGCATTACTCTAAGTGAGTTTCTCTCGATGCACTCCCATGTGTCATAATTATTATATCCTGTTATATACATTCCCAGTTCTGACACGGAAAAATCAATGCCTAACGTTCCGGTTCCCATTCCGCAAAATTTTCCGCCCGATCTGAAACATCATAACTAATCTGTTCCGTTATGTCTGCATTCCTCTGTCGTTCCTGCTCCTGATGATAATCATTATAATCATCTAACAATCCAACCATATTAAGATATCTATTAACCTCTAACAATTTTTCTCTCAAATACAAATGTTCATCCTGGTATATATCACGACTTTCTGCTAATTTCTGATTTTTCTCTGCCAGCCTCTCTGTCTGCTGCTGGTATTTTGCCAATTCTCTACGGTATGTATCAGCAATCTGATGGTCAGACAACAACAACTTGTACTCATCTTCCGGAACACTATAATTACCACTCACAATAGAACGACGATGAGGTACCTCTTCTCTACTCGTATCCTTGATTATAGTAGTTGCCTGTATAAGTTGATTATGTTGATTTTGCAGTTCTCTGTAAGAATCCTGTAGACTCCCATACTCCTGTTTCAACTTTTCATAAACATCTATCGCTCTTCTGGCATTACTAAGCTGCTGCCGGAGCATGGTATATTCCTGTCTATCTGCAGATAATGCATTTTGGCCATCATCAAGGGCCTGTTTTCCTGTCTTAAGGTCATTCGCATTTTGGTCTAATTCTATATGCTGACGCGAAATTTCCTGCGTAAGCTTGTATATCTCCGTATCCAGGTGATGTCTCTTCTCACCATCCGGATGATAGATATCAATGCCATGATCCCGGGCAATACGTTCCAGTTCTTGTCGTTCGCGCTTCTCCCATAAAATTTGAGCAGTCTGTCTGCCTTCTTTGAAGAATCCCTGTTCGCCCAACGCCCGTACCAGTCCGTTTTGGATACACATCCCTCTGGTATATCCATGTGCCACTGGGATATAGTCCATATGCAGGTGGACTGTAGACTCATCCCGATGCAGATATGCCCCACACAGAAAAAGATTAGGATTACGCTGCTGCCAATTATTATAATATTCTCGGAGACAGGCAATCTCATTGTCTGCCGACAAGCCAGTGTCATTCTTATCTCCAATCTGGATAATCAGCTCATAGGCGGTATGTTTCTTAGCTGATTTCCTAATCTGATTGTAATAATCTCTAATCTTCCTCTCTGGTCTTGACTGACGACGATTGTAATCATCGACTGCAGTCTGGAAAATCTGCTTATAGGCTTCTCGGACAGGAATATCTATCCATGTCTCATTATGATGAACAAGATCCTGCTGTATATGTGGCATCTGACCGGTTGTTCTGGGATTACGCCGGTTATGCTCTCGATTTGCTGCGCTGCCATTATGCACACTCACAGTCTTAGGCATATAGTCACTCTCTCCTTCCCTGCTTCCTCCCGACCGTATCCTCTCTCCAGAGTTCGGTCTCCCAATTCAATGTTTTCTCTGTCAAAAGTAGTAACCCAATACGACTAATGGCAAGCCATTAGTCGCTCAAATCCGGCAGTTACAATCCAAAAAGTCCACTACTTTTCACGCTTAACAATATGCCAAGAATTTACCCAAAAGAAAAAAGCCCTGAAACTGTAAAAGTTCCAAGACCTTTTTCATATATTTTACTCTATTAATGTGTGTTCTTTTCCTAATATATTATTCAACCTTATAATATCCATACTGCTTTGCAAGCTTAACCTTTCCATCTTTCGTTTTCGTTAAGCCGAACACTTTAATTTCATCACCTGGATGCCACTGCTCATCCTTCTTGATTTTTACTTTAATATCATCATTATTTTGATCTGTAAAAATCAAGTAGGATTTTGATACTTTATTTACCTTACCTTCTAACAAGTTTACTTTTTCCTGACTTACAACAGTCCATGGATCGTCTGGTTGTTCTTTGTTATATTTGTATACAGTTGGCATACTTCCACTGAAAAGAAGAATTGTATATGGATTATCAACGTCTTCTTTTATTGACTGATTATCCACATAAATATTTCCCGGATTTACTCCCTCCATCTCATCTGGAGCATCAGCAATATCAGCAGTTCCATCACTGGCTGTACGATTAGGTTCAACATAATCATCTACTTCGTAAAATTCATGATTTTCTTTGTCGTAACCATAATAAGTAGTTTCCTGAGTTTCAAAGTCATATTGAATAACATATCCATCATTCGGATCATCCTGAGCATAGCATGCAGATGAAATCATCAAGGCACTTATAGTCAACCCTACAACTGCTGTAATTTTTTTATGTTGTCTCAACATAAAACCACCTCTTTCTAAATTTGACAGTTTGTTAAAATATTCCTTTCGCTGCAAAAAAACTGATAGTACTACTTTTATACTTGTTTCTGTTTGGTTATAGAATATCATTATTCTACAATGATGTCAATAAAATCATTCTACATTCATGTAATATATTTATTGACATTTCATGTACATTTATATACTATACTATAAATGGGTAAATCGAAATTTAGCTATAAGAAGGTGATTGTTATAAAACTTAATCGTTTTGAAGTTGTGTCAGGAAAATATATCGAAGAAATTTCAGGTCAATCTCGTATCGGATATTCAATGAGTGATACAACAGACTTTTATGATATGATTGAATGGTCAAAAAAAGGTGGGTATCAAGGTTCAATTATTTCTTTTTATGATTACAATAATGGTAAAATTTATGAACCATTTCAAAAACAGAGGAATGTATTATATGGCCCACCTGTTTATTTAAAGAATTCTTTTTGGTTTTTACAAGGAGATTATAATAGTGGGAAAATTACTCTCTTCAGATATCTTCCAGATAAAATTCCAGAGTTGATTATACAATTTAATATAGCGGATGTAGACCTTTATAATCTGCGTATTATCGGAGAGGATATTTACATTACAAGTGAAGATGATGAGTTTGTCAGCTACTATCCAGAAAGTTTTAGATTTCCCACAACTCCTAATGAGAGTGTACGTATGATAGTAGACGGAAAAGTGTATCTCTCTGCCTGGGTAGAAGAAGGCTGGGACGATGATAACAATTGTGCAACCGAAGAATATAGATATTATGAAAAAATGATTGTAAGAGATTTTAAGGGAAATGTATTATCAGAAACGATTGGTTCCTTACAGCAACACCCAGATGGAACATGGTGGATATCATAGAAATATAATGAAAATAAAATATTAATTGATTGGAGGAATCTTATGAGTGATACATACTATGGTTTATCGAAAATGGAATATAATCTAATGAAATATTTTTGGAACACCAATGCTCCTGTTTCTTTTTCTGAAGTGGAAAAATATTGTAATACGGAATTACATTATGGTTGGGCTCAACCAACTTTACACACTTATTTAACTCGTCTTGTGAAAAAAGGGATTCTTCATTCGGAAGGAAAGGGCTATAAGTGTAAACGTTCCTATTATCCTGAACTTACGGAACAGGAATTAGCACATAAATATGCTACAGATTTTGTAGATAATACTTTCAATGGTTCTATTTCAGATCTGCTGGTTTCATTAACGTACAACACAAAATTGTCAGAGTCAGATATTGAAGAACTGAAAAATATTATTAACAATAATACTTGCGATTAATACTCTGCCAAGAATGAGGTGTGGATTATGAAGAGCCTGATTTTATTATTAATTGCCATGTCTGCCGCCGGAACCTTTCCTTTTATTATTTATATGGCATTATCTACCATTTTTGATAATTATATTTCAGCCAGGTTTCGATATAGATGTTTAAAATATTGTCTGCTTCTTTATTTAGTTCCTTTTCCACTGTTGAAGTATTTTATTTATCATCGGTATTTTAGTACTCCAAAGCCTTTAAATGGAAATGTTGTAATTTCTTTAACCGGAAAAATCGTTCAGACATCTACTGGATTTTATTTAAATTCCGTGGGATCTTTACAGAAAATATTTATAGGATTATGGATTTGTTCCTTAAGTATAATAATTTTTTATAAGGCAATCAATTTTTCCAGATTTCACCGAAAAATTTCACAAAATGTGTTGTCAGATCCTGAAATCATAAAAATCGTAGAAATGTTATCACAGGAAATGCAGTTACAGCACAAAGTTACAGTATATGAGAATAGTTTAGCATCTTCTCCATTTACATATGGTACTTTTCATCCATCTATTGTTTTAACCTCATTATCGGATAAAAATAACTTACCTTTAATCATTCGACATGAGTTGCAACACATAAAATCACACGATTTTCTTTTTCGGCAGCTGGCTTTTCTGGTACTGATGCTACATTGCTATAACCCTTTTGTATACTTTTTCTTTCGCGAGGTAATAGAGGTACAGGAACTTGCTTGTGATGAAAATGTAATGAAATATCTTTCCAGAGAAGAACAAAGATGTTATGGATATCTGTTAATCATGACCGCCGCAAAGGAACGTTCAGAAGTGAAATCCAGAATTACATTAATGTTTTCAAAAAACAACCGGATTTTTCTTAAAAGAAGAGTAAAAAGGATCGGTATTTTTGTTAAGCCTAAAATTGCTTTAAATGTATCAATTATTATCTTTATGATAAGTATTTCCTGTATTCCAGTGTTTGCGTACAATCCTCCTACTGCAGATTTACGTTCTGTTCCATGGACCGGTTTTTTTGATCCTGCCGAAGGAGCTCAGGTATCTGTTTTTGATAATGGGAATGAAATAGAATGTATTACGTTTGAAGACGAAAGCAGTATGATTCCTTCTGACGAAATATATTTCAAAGATACAGAGAACTATTTTATTACAGATAATGGGGATATTATAATTATTGAACCAGGAGATATTCAAACTTATGCTGGCTGTTCTCATATCTTTGTAAACGGTAAGCATAAAAATCATTCTCGTAATAAAAATGGAGGGTGTACTGTAAAAACATATAAAGGAAAAATTTGTACAAAGTGTAATTACACTAAAGATTTTTCACTTGACAGCACCGTAACATATTCACCTTGTCCACATTAACCAATATATTAGCTATAGATTTTCCATTCCACAAAGGACACATAGACGAATTTTCTTAGCATTAATTATAGAATATTTCTGACATGGACTATGTAATATCCGCGGAAAGCCCAAGCTGCAGTATTGCTTCCCAACAGGACGAAACAGGAGAACTGAACCGCACAAGTAATTCTTTTTTTACGGTCAAGTACTCTGCCTATAAACATACAGAGTACTATCGACAGACAGAAAATTCACCCATATTCTATTTTACTAAAGGGGCTGTCGGTTAATTGAACTGCTCCCTCCTAAGTGACAAGTTTTTATTATTTCACTTGTTTACCTAGAAGGGTACATATTCATTAACCGATAGCCCCTTTCCTTTAATAAAAAAAATTTTAAAGTATTTGCAAGAATCCAAACTGAAATCCGTACTTATATAGTGAAAGGAGGAAATGAATGGAAGACAGAAAAATCATTGAGCTATATAATTATAGATCTGAAAATGCATTGATAGAAACAGATAAAAAGTATGGAAAAATTGTAACTTTTTTAATCTGTAAATTAATAAAGAATACTTTAGATGTTGAAGAATGTAGAAATGATACATATTTAGGAGCCTGGATGACAATTCCGCCTATAATACCGGATAATTTGAAAGCTTATCTTTTAAAGATTGCAAGGAATCAAGCATTAAAAAAATATGAATATATTCATGCTGCCAAAAGAGATATAGATAAGTGTGTGCCGTATGAGGAGCTAAGTAATTATTTAGCAAAAGAGTATATGGATGATTGGAGGGAGAATGAATTAAAAGAACAAATTGATATTTTCATGACATCTTTATCAAAATCTCACCGTCAGATTTTTATATTGAGATATTGGTATTTCATGCCGGTAAAAGAAATTGCAAAATGCACTAATATGAGCATAAGTAAAGTGGAATCCATTTTATTTAGAACAAGGAAAAAGTTAAAAAAACAATTAACGGAAAGGAAATATTTATGAAGACAAATATTTTTTATGCAATGAATGAGATAGATGATAAATACATCTTGGAAGCAGCACAATGTTTGGAACATAAAAACACAGGTAGAAATTATCGGTTAAATAGGGACAAATGTCTCAATAATAAATGGATGACTCATATTGTGGCTGCAATACTGATTATTGTATTTGTTTTTACAACGGGCAGTATTATTAATGCGACTACACATGGAAAAATAGTTCAATGGATCACTCAGTTGTTTGGAGCTGAAATAGTTACAAGAGAAAATAGATCATTAATCGGAAAAGAAATAAATGATAATTCTGTTCCGGAAGTTACTTATAGTGGAGAAAGATGTATAAAACAAATAGATAAAAACCCTATAGATAACAGTAACATTATAAAAGGTGTTGCAAATGAAAATATTGTTTTACCTTCATCTATTTCTGAATTTGAAGTAAAAAATGAAGTGACGCCTGAAATTATTATGACTAATGGAAGCATGGCAGTATTTTATGTGAATAATTACAAAGGATGGAATTGCAAAGAAGGCGATACTTTAACATTTTCTTTTGAAAAATATAAATCAGAAACAGTTCAAAAACAGACATTTGTTATAGGTTATATCCGTGATGGAATTATGTATGAAGGGGAGAGCATGAGAAATATAGTCGGAAGTTACACATTAACTATCAAAGAGGATGGTGAATACAATTTATATATTATTAGTTCAACTTCTGATTATTTGACAATAAAACAAGGCATTATTAATCATGAAAGAAAGAAGGAAGATTGAAGTGAAGAAAAAAAAGATTCGTAGATGCATATTTGCACTATGGTGTATATTAGCCATTATTTTTCTTATAGCTGTAAATATATATAATGGAAATGAAAAAGCGGAGAATGTTATTTCGGATCTGGTACGAATATACATAGGTGCATCATTTATAATAATAGGAATAATATATAAATTAGGTAAAAATAAATAATAGAAATTTTCAAAAGGGCCGCCGATTTCGGAGTATTCCTCTTACTCCGCAGGCACAGGAAATTATCACTAAAACATTGAAATTAAATCCTGATTGTGATTTTCTTTTTATGAAAGATGGACAGCCCATTTATGCTGATTCTTTTAACGAACATCTTAAAAATAAAGTATGCAAACCATTGAATATTCCTTATCGTTCCAGTCATCAGATCAGATTTACGATTACAACTATGCTTTACGAAGCTGGCGTTCCACTCAATCAGTTATCTACCATGCTAGGACATTCTGAAACGCGCACTACGTTACATTATATTCGGCAGCAGTCTGTTGATCCAAAATCAAGCACAATTATGATTAATACTTTGGACACAGATCTTTCAGACAGCAATCCGGCTAATCCATAATAAAAAATCCCCTGCTCAAATTGCGACAAACAATGAGCAGGGGAAAATAAAAGTGTAATCAAGTGTAATCAAAATATTTAATAACGAAAAATGCGAGAAACATTGAAAAATCAACATTTCTCGCATCTCATAATCATGCCGCAGACCGGAATCGAACCGGACAGCACAGCCCAGAAACGTTGAAAGAAAGGGGATTTCAGGTACTTCATCAGCGGCTGTGTTCAAGTGTGTTCAAAGAATTTCTGTTATTTTATCTATATTCTTCAACCTCTTAAGTTTTTCAGGAAATACTGCTCTATTATTCCTTATTTATTTGTACTTTATGCAATACAATCTTGATATGATAGTATCTTTATATTAAATTATAATTACTGCTCCATCGGAGAGGTACTCTGGAAAAAATATTTTTAAATTACCTGTATCCATCTAACTTTAAATATAATTTCTTCAATATTTGCAAATGCTGTCTACCTCCTACAACGGTATCGTGGTACAATTATTTTACCAATATTTACCATCGGAGGATATTGTCTATGAATGAGAATATTAAGACAAGTGTTCACAAGTACTACAATACCAAAGTTCCCATTTTATCTCATTGGTCGACCACCAGAAATAAAGCGGCTACATTGTCACCAGAAGAATATGAATTTCTATACGAGATTGTCACTACTAATCCGGTGTATTCAAAAAAAGCAAAATTATTGCAGGACACCTTACATCATTACCAAGACAGAAAATCTGTTAATTCGCCTCTGCCCTTAATCTTTAAGCAGGCTGTTTACTTATTAGCTTACGACTTATGCAGGGGTGACTATTATGATGTTGCTCAGAAAAAAGCTCTTGAGGATGTAGGACTTGCTCACAACTCATTCAGTAAATGGTGGATGCACCCAAAAGAAGATTATTTATTAGCGCAACACTATAAAAATGAAATGCCTCTTTCGATGCCCATCTATTATCAGGGTAAGAAAAATTATGCGTTAGTCCATCTGGCTGATGAGCTCAGTAAACAAATTCATTATAAGACATTCGTAGATGTCTTTTGTGGTTCTGGTACCGTCACGTTAGGAATTCAAAAATATCAGAAACGAAATTATTACATGAATGACATTGCTGTTTCCCAGACAAACCTTATTAATGTTCTACGTGATAATAGTGAAGAATTTCTTCAGGCTCTCTCGGAATTAGTGGAGAAAATCAGGGAGTTTTCAGATGAAACCAGCCCAGACTTAACTGCTTCGTTTATGACTCTATTCCCTGAAATTTCAAACTGGAAAATTATTGCTTTCAAAATAATAAACCAAACACTTTCGATCCGAAAACATAATGAACGTATAGAGAAAGATGAAGATGAAGATAAAAAGAAAAAACCAGTGCCTAGAAATATTAAAGACATTTATCGAACTCTTCCCGATATATCTATCACTGATATATCTGTTGCAAATATAGAACAGTATATAAGTATCGAACGTATTAAAAAATATATGGAAGACTCCTCTACAAATATACAGCTTGCATTCTCTGAAGGGTTGAATGTTTTCTTTAAAAAAATTTTTAATGTCATTTCAGACAGTCCAATAGCATATGCAGTAGCTACTGTATATAATAGTACTTTTTCATCCCGTAGAAAGCCCCAAGAAGATTATCTTGAAACATTCTTCTCAACCCTGTCCTACTGGAAAAAAGTAATCAAGGAGTTCCAAAGTTTTAAGATCTCTACCCTTAATAAATACGATTATCTGGCTGTAGAGGATTTCAATAGTGAAGATACTCTCCTGTATATGGATTCTCCGTATGCTGCTACTGCCGGTTATAAAAATGCCAGTTACAAGATTGAAAATTTCCAGAAACTATGTGATACCTTAAAAAAGTTTCGCGGAAAATGGATTTTTAGTTGTAGAGCAGGTATCAATTATAAGAGTTGTGAGGAAGACACAGATGACAGTATAGACACAGAAGACACAGTATATACGATTGCAGATAAAGTCCCTTATATACGAAAAGTTCTGGACATGTATAAAGAATTAGCTCCTAATGTTGCATTTATCAGACCATCAAGCGTTACATATGAAGTCTATTTCGCACAGATGGCAGTCCCCAAAGAAGTAATGTTTTTTAATTTTCAAGCTACAGAACCTGACTTTAGCGCATTTTATAAATTTATGCACAAGGATGGAGAAAAACGTTCAATTGGTGCTGCGAAAAAATCTGTTTATCAAATTATCAGTTATGAGGAATTTTATCCATTAGCTCAAGAAGGTTTAGACCGTATGGATGGTACACGTGCTTGATTTCAGCACACCGCACAAGATTACAGTGCGGTGTGTTTTTGTTTGTACAACAAGTACACAATTGATATGAGTGGGGTATCAGATGTACACAAATTCATATAGTTATCTTTGTAAGACTTACATGTTGAACCACTTCCTCCTAAGAGGTATAGTACACACACCAAAAGAGGAGGACACAGTCATGAATGAACTTATGAAACAGTATACTTTCGGAGTAGAAATTGAATTTACGGGTATGTGCCGTAAAAGGGCGGCTACTGTAGCATCGAAATATTTCCAGAATGAGGCAGAGCATATCGGTGGTACTTATGATGCTTACTCAGTAGCAGATCAGCAGGGAAGGACATGGAAGTTTATGTATGATTCCAGTATTCATGCACAGCGTAAGAATGGGAACTGGGTATCAGACAGAACTTATAAAGTAGAGATGGTTACGCCGATCCTGCACTATCCTGATATTGAACTGTTACAAGAACTAGTCAGACAGTTAAGAAAAGCAGGCGGTCTGGTAAATGACAGTACAGGGTTACATATCCATGTTGGCGGAGAAAGCTTCACACCACAGCATCTGCGTAGCCTGATTAATATCTTCACTGCTAAAGAAGATCTTCTGGTACAGGCTCTTAAGATTGAGCCAGCACGCCAGAACTACTGCCAGAAAGTAAACAGGCAGATGGTGGAAGTCATGAATAAGAGAAAGCCCAGTACATTGGAAGAATTCGCCCGTATCTGGTACAAGGAACAGAATGCAGAAGGTACAAGAAATCAGCATTACAGTTCATCCAGATACCATATGCTGAATTTGCACAGCCAGTTCTATCGTGGCACCATCGAATACCGTTTATTCAATTCCACATTACATGCAGGAAAGGTTAAGGCTTACATCCAGATGGTACTTGCTATTACTGCTCAGGCTCAGACAGTAAAATATGCCAGCCCAATTAAGAGAAGTACCGATAATCCTAAATATGCATTCCGATGTTGGATGCTCCGCATGGACTTGATCGGTGATGAGTTCAAGACCTGCAGAAAGCATATGCTTGCATTACTGGATGGTGACAGCGCATGGCGAAACGGAGTCCCAAAATAAAGTACAGTCAGTGGGGAGAAAATACTCCCCACTATATGAAAGGAGATACTTATGAATTATTATATAGCTTATGGAAGTAACTTGTATTCAGAACAGTTTTACCAGAGATGCCCTGATTCCGTATTTGTAGCCAGTGGGGTATTGAAAGATTATACTCTGGCATTCTGCGGTATCAATGGGAATGCATTCCTTACAGTAAAGAAACAGGCAGGAGGTTCTGTCCCTGTCGCAGTATACCGCATCAGCCCCAGTGATGAGCGTTTTCTGGATGTATATGAAGGGTACCCTAACTTCTATACAAAAGAACAGGTAGTTGTGGAAGTAAACACAGATGAAACAATTGAGGGAACGATGTATGTTATGATAGATCAGCCATATGCTTATCCATCAGAGTCATATTTCCATATCTGCTCAATGGGATATCAGGAGTTGGGATTCCCAGTAGAGGTTCTGGAAGATGCAATATCCTATCTTGCAACCAGTTCTGCAGTTGGGCATAACCTGCAGTTTTACCGTAAACGAATGGGGTATTCACAGTCTAAGTTAGAGGAACTCTGCGGCTTCAGCAAGGGTAAGATATGCAAGCTCGAGACAGGCGAGCGTGACCTTAGAAAAGTATCTGCGGATGTTTACACTGCATTGAAGCGTTACCTTCGATTTGAGGACTCCTGTATTTTTCTGGAAAAACCCAGAAATTAACTGCCCGGTTCCAGTGGTGTCATAACCCTGACACCACTCCCATTCAGCAGGTACAGATTCCATTTTCCATAAATAAAAGCATTCATCTGCAAGCACAGCAGTAACTGCCCTACCGTCTGCAAATATATAGGAAAGAATACTTTCCCGTTCTCCTGCTTTTGGTAAAAAATGAGAGATATCTTCGCAGAAGGGAAGTTGTGCAGTGCTGTCTGGCAGATGGATGCTTTTTTCTCATTTCAGGAATAAGGCACAGGTTTCAACCTGCCTACTGTCCTGCAGGAAGAGGCATAGCTGCTATCTGTAAAATGTATGATTTGTCTGTTTTAAGATATTGTTTTTCTTTGTCAGTATAAGGATTTCCGTATATATGAGTGGGGTACTGATATTATTATTTTGCTGTTCGATATGCTTTTCTTCTATCCTTATCCATTCTTATGGATTACACTTAGAAAGCAACCCTGTTTAGATTTCATATAAGATTACAGGATGAATAGATAACAGTTATTGCTACATACATAGTTCTTACAACAGTTATTATAAAGACAGTAAATACAACAACAGTCCTATATAAGACATTAGTAATGAATCCTAATACAGAATAGGATTCTTACATGAACAGTCAGTTGCAGAATAATGGATATCAGTAGATAAGAGAACAGCAAAATTAACAGCAAGATTAAAAGTTTACAGATAGAGAGTCAGTAATAAAGGTCAGGGTCAGTCAGGGATCAAGATTAATATTAGTGAGTTTTATTTTCGAGTGGTGATTTCAGTCATACATAGTATTAAGAAATAGCTGTATTGTTAAGGCAGTGCAGAGATAGTGGTCAGGATATATTTCCAGATAAGTTGTACTGGTTCTGCCTATACTCAAAGTATGTAGGGTAGATAAGATTTCCATAGAGAGAGGAAAGCAGTTATGGTTACAGAGAGAGACAGAAAGCAAAGGGTAAGGGATCAGTCTCAGTAAGGGTAGATGATTCTGCATTTCGAGTATATCCAGTTATGTAGATACTCTCCCGATATGAGAAAACAGATACAGTTAGTAGCTACAGCAAAGGCAGAGAACAGATCAGTTAAGAAAGAAATCCCCAGCAATGCCATACAGAAATCCAGTAGATATATTCTCCCAAGTATAAAGGTTCCACTGGTAACAGGTGTGATATAGGGTAGCTGATAAGCACAGATTCCCAGAGAGTACAGGCAAAGTCTGAGAAGTACGAATGGGGTATTCAATAGCCAGTCTGATAATAGAGGGTACTGACCAGATAGGTCTGATATCTAATCTTCTGCTTCTACTTGCAGGATAGAGAGCAGGTAAGAAACACAGGTATGATTCCAAGTAGATACAGGCAGAGCCATATATGAGTAGGGTATTTCAAGGATATGTAGAGAACAGGGGTACTGACCAGATAGGTCTGATATCTAATCTTCTGTTTATACTTACAGGATAGAGAGCAGATCAGAAACACAGAAAACAGTTCGAGTATATCCAGTTATGGTCATGGATGAGTAGGGTATTTTAAGATTATGCAGGGAACAGGGATACTGACCAGATAGGTCTGATATTTCATCTTCTGCTTCTACTTGCAGGATAGATAGCAGGTAAGAAACACAGGTATGATTCCAGATAGATACAGGCAGAACCGTATATGAGTAGGGTATTCCAATAGCATCCAAGTATCAGGGGTACTGACCAGATAGGTCTTAATATCCTGATTCTGCCTATACTTACAAGAGATGTAGTAGATAAGAAACACAGAAATCATTTCGAGTATATCCAGTTATGGTCATGGATGAGTAGGGTATTCTAAGGCTATGCAAAGAATAGGGGTAGTTGACCATATTGGTCTACTCTCCCATTTCCATCATGTACTTACAGAATAAAGAGTATCCAAGAAACACAGTTATGAATGATAAGACAGGCATTCAGGATTAAGTAGTAAGAATAAACACAGTCTATATAGGGAGCATACAGTTCCAGAACAGAGAGAAGAATGCCGTATTTCTGCGGTATCCAGATATGAGTAGACACAGTTATTAAATATTAGCCAGTATACTGAGTAGGGTATTGATAGACAATACATTGCAGTGTTACATATCAGGAATACGATAGTTTTTGGTAACAGATCGCAGTAGTCCGGCATTATTCCCTGTTATAAGTACAGATTTCAACATTCAACAATACATAACAAGGTGCAAGTAAACACAGTGATATTTTTATCGGGTATCAGTAGATACAGACATCCTTTACTTGATAAGTGGGGTATTATTCTACAGTATTACATCCAACACAGTTATGTGTTACATTGTCAGAATACTTTTTCGGATATTAGTTGTAGTTTAGTAGTAACTATGGTATGCTACAAGAAACGATATGGTAATTTCTATAGAGTGTATTTTCCCATTCTCAGGCAGGTGAATGGGGTATTGTATAGTAATTACAACAGATCAACATATAATGCAGAAGGAGGACAAAAATATGTTGAAGAAAACCTTAAAGAAACTCATCGCAACAGCTCTTGTAGTTGCAACAGTAGCCACAAGTGGCACCGCAGTTAGTGCATCAACACTGACACCAAAGAAAACTCACAAGGACTCAGAAGTACAGGAAAGGGTACTGTACCTGATTGATAAAGCTGATGACATTGCAATCTCTCCTTGGTACAATGCCCCTAGTTTGGAATCAGGTGTTTTCAGTGATAGAAAAACTACTAACTCTTACAGGGCACTTCAGATGTGTTACATGCTTCTCGCAACACCAAACTTAGACTCAGCTTGTTCCCCAGAAACAGTATCGGAACTGAAGCAGGCAAAGAAAACATGGAAGGCAGCTTGTTATGCTAACTATATGTATATGTTTTACAATAAAGTTTGGAATGAGGCATATGATGTAGCGGATGAGAACGTATATCCATCCTACCGCACATACTTTGGAACAAAGCCAGGAAAGAATGACTATAATAAGGTTTGGAAAAAAGCCACCAGTTCCTATAACAGGGCTAAGAAGTATATTGCAAAGTATCAGAAATACAATCCTAAGTTTGCAGCATGGTTGACTAAGCAGAACTGTAATCGTTATAAGGGTTATAAAAATCTGGTAGCCGTACTGAAAAAGATGACACCTGCAAAGGAGAAGAAAATTGTAGACCGTTGGGGTACAGGTGAGTTTGTTATTTTCGTTGACGAGACCTACAATTGTTTTTCTAAAGGTAACTCTATCTTAATGACTACAAGTGCTGAATCTGATTTATGTGCTAAAACAAGTACTTGGTACTGGACTACAAAAGGCATGACACCATTTAATTACAGCAAGGATTCCCCACATAACGTATTCATGCGTAACACAAGGTACACAGCATGGTAGTTCACTACCATAGGAGGTAAGGTCAAAAGCCTTACCTCTTTTTTTGCCCACCCACACCCATTTCACCTCACCCCACTCTCACTCCCAGTCTCGCATCTCACTCTCACTCCCCAGTACTCTCCCTCTAACACCCCACCCTAAAAAGCCGATACACTAAGAGCCACCAAAGTACCCAATCCCTCTCAGGGTACTCTCCTACCCTTTTAAGATAGTTTTCTTCTTCCTAACCTATGGATAAAGTAGGATGATAGGAAAAGGAATCATTCTGAAAAGAATTAGAGAAAGGGGAGTAAATGACATGAAGATAAAAGTAGTAAGGTCATTGCTTTTAGTCGCTACGGTGCTGAGTATTGGGGTAAGCTCTGTGCTAGTCATGGCAGTTGACATTTCGCCTGATACAGACATAAGTGTAGATGGTGATGACAGTAGTGCTGTTGCTCCAGATGACGGTGTAACGGTATGTTGCTGAATGGGGTATTGATGATAGATATAATATATAATTCAAGTCATATTTCAGGGTAGAGATGCCCTGTATTTTTTTGCTGTAGATACAGTTTCATATCTTAGTCTACAACATGAGTGGGGTACTGTATCAAGTATCTATAGTTAAGTTCTTTCCCTTTATCAAGGGTACTTTCTCATCTATCCAGTAGTTGCCCTGCAACTGCCCTACCATATATTGTTTTTTGGTAGATATCTTTCAGCATTCCAGTATTTCTGCCAGTATCCTATCTCTCTCCTGCTTTTATTTTCCATGATGATGAGATTCTGTTTCGGGTACATCAGTCGATACTAAATTAAATGACAAGTAGCTTAGAAAAGGTTTTTGAATTTCAGGAAAAGCTTGGTTTCTCTAGGTGTTATCCAGAAAAGGGTGTGTGAGTTCTGAAAAGATGACGAATAGAGACACAGGATTCTTGGACATTCCATTGACGATTAAAGATGACGAAGACACAGTTCGGAAAGGAGAAAATGATGGTACTTACTCTGGTTAAGCAGTTGGAAATTGCATGGACTGCACTGTCTGGCAGTGATGATCCAGATGACGAGATCCGTATAGCGGCACTGGATGAGTTGATAGCAGTACTCTTTTCGGAAGTGTGGGATGGAAAAAAGGGAGTCGCCTTTGCTGAGACGTATTTCGACATCCCAGATAAGGAAATAAGTCATAAGCTGGGTATTTCTCTTTCCACCGTCAGAAGCAACCGTCAGTT